>VAOY01030332.1_pt1 | contig 11234 bp, 11 predicted proteins | sample 3393881 | NCBI WGS metagenome assembly VAOY01 (sample SAMN08290430, study PRJNA428436) | hydrothermal vent metagenome | isolation source: Deep-sea hydrothermal vent chimney | place: Indian Ocean: Southwest Indian Ridge
ATCAAATTCACTTATTTTCAAATAGAGTAATCTGTTCAATACACAGTATTTAACAGATTCAGCACGACCTCTTCGATTAACTCGAAGAGGTCTTTTGCCATATATAAAAATTTATTTAAATTACATCATTCCACCCATACCTCCCATACCCATTCCACCACCCATTGGCATTTCTGAAGTTTTTTCTTCTGGAATTTCAGAAACCGCAGCTTCCGTTGTCAAAAAGATTCCAGCAATTGAAGACGCATTCTGTAATGCTGAACGAGTCACCATTTTTGGATCAATAATCCCTTCCTTAACCATATCCACCATATTATCCAAATTTACTATTTTTGAAAAATCATAACCATATCCATCCTTTGCCGCCAGCACTTTTTCCACAATTGTATCAGCTTGCAAACCAGCATTTATAGCGATATTGCTCAATGGCGCTTTCATTGCCATTAAAACAATATGCATACCCATACCTTCATCAGTACTTTTATCAGCCAGTTTTGCCAATTTTTTAGATGCTTGCAAAAGAGCGACTCCTCCACCTGGAACAATCCCCTCAGCTATTGCAGCCTTAGTAGCATTAACCGCATCTTCAATCCGTATTTTCTTTTCTTTCAATTCAGTTTCAGTGGCTGCCCCCACTTTAATTACACCGACTCCACCAGCAAGCTTAGCAAGTCTTTCCTTTAATTTATCACTATCAAATTCTGATTTAGTATTTTCAATCAGCATTTTCAATTCTCTGATTCTTGCTTCCACATCAGCTTTATTTTTTTCTCCTTCAACAATAGTAGTTTTATCTTTATCTGCAACTACTTTTCTTGCCATACCCAAATCTGAAAGTTCCACATTTTCCAATTTCAAACCAAGCTCTTCAGTAATCACTTTTCCACCCGTCAAAATAGCAATATCTTTCAACATCTCTTTACGACGATCTCCATAAGCGGGAGCCTTCACAGCCAATACATTAAATATTCCTCGAATTTTATTTAAAATCAAAGTAGCCAAAGCTTCACCATCCAAATCTTCAGCAATAATTACCAATTCTTTTTTACCAGCTCCTGCTAATTTTTCCACAACCGGAATTAATTCTTTTAAAGAAGAAATTTTCTTATCAGTAATTAAAATATGAACATTCTCATAAGTCGCTTCCATTCTTTGAGTATCAGTCACCATATAAGCGGAAATATAGCCATTATCAAATTGCATTCCTTTGACCACCTCCTTTTCCATATTCATAGTCTGAGATTCTTCCACCATCACAACCCCATCAGTACCAACCATTTCCATCACATCGGCGATTAAAGTACCAAGTGTTTCGTCTTGAGCAGAAATTGTCGCAACCTGTTTAATTGTTTCTTTAGAATTACCCACATCAATCGCCATTTCTTCAAGCTCTTTTTCAATAATTTGAACAGCTTTATCCATACCTCTTTTAATTGACATTTGAGAAGCACCCGCATTGGTATTTTGATACCCCTCCATAATCATTTCTTCAGCCAAAATAGTGGCTGTAGTAGTTCCGTCACCAGCAATATCATTGGTCTTTGAAGCGACTTCCTTAACCATTTGAGCACCCATATTTTCATAAGCATCCTTAAGTTCAATTTCTTTCGCAATAGTCACACCATCATTAGTAATTAACGGTGAACCATATTTTTTTTCCAGAATTACATTTCTACCCTTGGGACCAATCGTTAATTTAACAGTACGAGCAAGTGCCTGTACCCCTTTAATTAATTTTTTTCTTGCTTCGTCTCCAAAAATTAAATCTTTAGCCATAATAATTTTAGAATTAAAAATTAAAAATATTATCTACTCACAATATTATCTACTCACAATATTATCTACTCACAATATTATTTATTTACAATAGCTATAATGCTATCTTCACGTGCAATAATAAAATCTTCACCATCAATAGTAATTTCATCAGGAGCATATTTTGAAAAAATCACAATATCCCCAACTTTCACGTCCATCGGGATTCTTTTTCCATCATCGGTTTTTCTACCAGGTCCAGCAGCCAAAATCTTACCACGTTGCGGACGATCTTTAGAAGCGGTTTCTGGAATAATAATACCAGAAACACTAGTATCAATTTCACTAATCCCCTGAATCAACACACGATCTTCCAATGGTTTTATTTGTTCACAAATATCATTCATATTTTTTTTTATTAATTAATTGATAAATTCAATTACTTAGAATTTTATTTTCCAAATGCCAGCATAATATAAAAAATTTAATTTTTACAGTCAAGGTCTATTTTTTTTGGTCAATTCAATTACTTTCTGTCCAACCATTATTGCAAGTCCTCCACCCGGCACCAAATTTTCAGCAATTTCTTTGCTAAATTCAAATAAATCATTAGCACTAAAACTTTTTTTCAGAGAGTCAGAAATTTTTAAAGCCTTAGCATTTAATTTTTTTGTCACTCCATCATAAGAAATTAATATTTTTTTATTTTTTGATTTATGTAAAAATTCAAAAACATAAACCGAATAAAAATAGAGAGTTAATTCATTAATTTGAATTTCTTCTTTCAGCATTTTTTCCGCCTCTATTGGTTTCACCAATTTAAGCATCATTCTACGAACCAAATTCCCTGAATTAGTTTTTAAATTCATAATCTGAGTATTTTCTTTCATCAAATCATCTGTAGAATTAATTTGAAAATAAGGATATTTTAAATATTCAGTAAAATTTCCTTCACGATCATAATTAGCATCTATTACCAATTCTTCACGATAATCTTCAATACATTTTTCTTTCCCATTCAAAACAATTTTCGCATCATCTTTAACCTTAAAATTCTGATTCAACAAAGTCACTTCTTGAACATTTTTTTCCAAATTAATAGGATAAGATTTTGAACGAATAAACTCAAAACTAGAAAATCCAGCAATATGCCAAAAAGCCTGATACCGCCTTTCTTGATAGACAATTTCAATATCATTAGGATTAGACCGAGATAACAAATTAAACACCGATGCAAAAGCTTTTGGTTTATATTCCTCAGCCATTTTTAATGCTTTCTCCCAACCCAACCGATCTTCAAAAGCCAATAATTTCTCATCTTCAATTCTAACCACATTTACTCCAGTAGTATTCATAATTTTATTTAGCTACATCTTCAGCCTTGGTTTCCCGAATCATATTAATTTTTATCTGACCAGAAAATTGTAAATCCTTTTCAATTTTTTTAGTAATATCATGGGACAATTTTACCATCGCATAATCATCAATAATTTCCGGTTTTACAAAAATTCTAACTTCATGACCTGTCTGCACTGCAAATGAAGATTGAACCCCCTCAAAAGCATTGGTGGTATTTTCCAATTCCTCTAAACGTTTAATAAAATTATCCAAATTTTCACGGGTAGCCCCGGGACGAGCGGCACAAATTGCATTTGCCGCAGAAACTATCATTGCTTCCAATGTTTTCGGTTCAATTTCACCTTCATGTGATTCAACCGCATGAATAACTTCCTCAGATAAATCAAATTTTTTCAAAATATCACGACCAACAACCGCATGATGTCCAGGGATTTCGTGATCTACAGCTTTACCAATATCATGCAAAAGACCTGCTTCTTTACAAATATTTTGATCAGCCCCAAGTTCTGATGCTAAATTAACCGCTAAAAAAGAAACTTCCATACAATGTTTCAAAACATTTTGACCATGAGATACACGAAATTTTAATCGTCCCAAAAGTTTAATTAAATTTACATTCAACCCTGCTACACCAGCTTCAAAAACCGCTTTTTCACCAAGTTCCTTAATCATCTGAGCTACATCTTCTTTAGTTTTTTCAACCACTTCTTCAATACGAGCGGGATGAATCCTTCCATCAATCATTAATTTTTCCAAAGAAATTTTAGCAATATAGCGACGAACCAAGTCAAAACCAGAAAGTACAATTGACCCTGGTGTATCATCAATTATTACATCCACACCTGTTGCTTGTTCAAAAGCAGAAACATTTCTTCCCTCTTTACCAATAATTCGTCCTTTCATTTCATCGGAAGGCAAGGCCACCACAGTTATAGTTGATTCGGTTGACACTTCCGCAGCATAACGTTGAATTGCATCGGCAATCATAAACTTGGCTTTATCGGTAGCATCTTTTTTTAATTGGATTTCATAACGATGAATTTGTTCTGCCAAAGCTTCACGAGAAGCCTCTTCAACTTCTTTAATCAAAAGTTTTTTAGCTTCTTCTTTAGAAAGTGAAGCCACTCTTTCTAATTCTATCTTCTCCATTTCTTTAAGCTTTTCAGTTTCTTCTTTTAAATTTTTAACCGACTCAATTTTCGTTTCTAAATCCAGCTTAGAATCGTCTAGTTGCTGAATACGCTTTTGTAAACCATCTTCTTTCTCAAAAAGCTTAGCTTCCATCTTATCCAGATGGGAACGCTTTTTTTCTTCTTCTTGTTTATAGTCATCAATTATCTTAAGAGCTTCATTTTTAGCCTCAAACAAAACTTCTTTCGATTTATGATTGGCATCACTGAGCAGTTTTTGAGCCTTTTGTTCAACATTTTCTACAGATTTTCGCGCCTGATATTTCCTGTAAAAATAACCAATTAAAAGTCCCAATATACCTGCTCCCAGCAAAACCAGAATTTGGATAGTATTCATAACTTATTGTTTTAATTAAATTGTTCATCATCTCAAATGAAATCATATCCACGGCTGACTGTCAAAAACTCTGGGGCTCGGTCTCTATATAATGGAAAATAATCTTGTTGACTATATATTTAAATATATTAAAAACATTTATTACTAAATAGTTCATTGCCAAATTATCACCAAATTTAAGATTTTTTTTATTAGAATTTTAAATATACCTGAAAAACTAAAAACGAAAATCATATTTATGAAAAAAATTGCTATAATAATTTTAGTATTTCTATTTTTTCCCATTCTCACAAATGCACAGGAAAATAATTTCACAGTCTTAATCACTGAAGTAAATTTCAAAAATAAAAATCAAGATTTTATTAAATTTAAAGTACTGTCCAATACAAATCTGATTAATTTAAAAGGTCTAACTTTTTATGATGATAAAAATTTTAAAATTATTAATCAAGATTTCCCCGTAAAAAATAATCAAGAATTCACTCTTACTTTTAATTCTACAAAATCAGACTCTGGTAACCAATTATTTACCGATCACCGCGGATTAACATCTACTACTGAACAAATCGTGATTTCTGAAAATAACCAAATTTTAGATTTAGCCTGCTGGTACCAAAACCCAATCTCCATCGCTGAACAAAAAGATTTTTCCAAACTTCAAAAACAAATAACACTACCCAATATTAAACAAAGCTGTTTTTCCAGCAAAAAAATTGCTAGCAATCAATCTGTTTATAGAATTAAAGCAAAAATAAATACCAATTCATGGAAATTACCATCTATCATCATAACTTCATCAATCACTAAAAAGAGAACTAAAAAATCATCCTCTAAAATAATTTCGCTTCCAAAAAATTCCAAACTTAATTTGTCCAATCGAAATGATTTGCAAATTAATGAATTTATGCCGAATCCCGCTGGACCCGATACCAATAATGAATGGATTGAATTAATAAATAACAGTACTCGAAACATAAATCCAAATGGATATATTATTGATGACGAAGATCAAGGCAGTAAACCTTATTTAATTAGAAAAGCCGCACTCCTCAAGCCCAATCAGGTTTTATTACTCCCATCTCAACAAACTAAAATCGCACTTGGCAACACTAAAGATCAAGTGCGGCTTTTTTCTCCAAAGAAAAAATTAATTGATCAAATTGATTATCAAGACAGTAGAGAAAATCTTTCTTATGCAAAAATCTCAATTGATGGAATTATTGAATGGCAATGGAGCGATTCCCCCACTCCAGGAAAACCAAATCCTAAGATGATTTCAATTAAAGGGAAAATTAATACTCCACCCAACTTTAATTCCATTTATTATTTTTCAATTATCGATTCAAATAATAAAAAATATTTAATTACTTTTACTGAAAACTTAATTAAAGCACCATTGGCAAAATCCCTTTTTACGACCGGCTCAATCGGAACATTCACTGGTATACTCAAAAGCAGTAATCACCTTCAATTAAGCAATTACGAAATCTCAAAACCAGCTAGTCAAAACCAAAATTCACCCATAACTTGGATTACCATCATATTATTAATAATAGGCGGACTCAATTTCCTTTTTAAAAAAGTGATTTCACATCATCCATCATCCTAAACCGAGACAATCCCCTTAATCTACTGAAATAATCTCAAAGTATTATACAATATAATTGCCGCACTTCCCCTAATAACTTTAAGATTAGGTTGAAAATTATCACGAACGGGATTTCTTTGTAAAATTTGATTTGATAAAGCAATTTCTATATATTGATTATACCAATCATCCGGGCGAATATCCGAAAACACACCAATTTTTTTGCCGACAATTTTAGTTAAATTAAAAGCCTTATCAATAATTTTTACCATTTCCGCTCTAGTCACATCACTATTTGGATAAAATTTTAAATGTACTTTACTATCAACCCAGTTTTTCGATTTAGCATAACAAATATCATTTGCAAACCATTCTGTTCCAACATCCCGATAACATTTTTGATAACTAATATTAAGTGGAAATTGATTAGTAGCAACAACAATCATCTTAATAAATTCCGCTTTAGTAATATTATTTTTTGGACGAAACGTATTATCGGCATAACCATGGATAATTCCTCTTTTAGACAAATATTGAACAGCATCAAAATAAGGTGATCCCGGAGTTATATCTTTAAAATCATATTGAGAAGCTGAATTATGTAATTGAGTTTGATTTTGTGGATTAATCATAGAAATAGCACCATAAACAACTTTAACCACTGAAGGAACAATAAAAACAGTCATAATAATGACCACACACGATATTAAAACACTTAAAGGTATGAAAAAAAAGAAAACTCTCATTGTCACACCTAATCTGGAAGGTTTTTTATACTTCTTAGATTTACTTTTTTGAAATTGTTTTATTTGTTTTTGTATATTCAAGTTAATATTAATATATTTTATTTGAATATATATATTATAACATATATTACTAAATTAGCAAACAATAAAAGCCAAACTAAAATCCCCTTTAAACCGATCAACTAAAGGGAAATCACGGTTTAACCAAATTATTCTTAATCACGATCTAAAATAGGAGCATATTCCAGCTCATAAATATGTAAAAGCGTCAGAAATAAGACCAAAAGCATTGGACCTAAAATCACCCCAACCAGCCCAAAAGCTGCTATACCTCCAAACACTGTAATAAAAGTCAATAGTGGATTTAAATTAGAAATAGTACCAATAAACACTACTCTTAATAAATTATCTACTGTAGAAACCACCCCAACACCCCATAGAAGAACAAAAACTCCACCAAAAATATTACCAGTAATTAAAAGGGTTACTCCAATGGGAACCCAAATCAATGCCGTGCCAACCACTGGAACCAAAGAAAAAATTGTTACTGCGGTAGCCCAGAAAAAAGAATTTGGCACACCTGCGATAATAAATCCAATCCATGCAACCAATCCTTGTGCGATTGCAGTTAAAAATGTCCCTACCAAAGTAGCTTTGCTGATTTCTCTAAATTTTCTAAATAATTCTTTTTTATATTTTCCCGGAATCGGGCTAATTAACATTAATTTATCAGTAAATGCTTCACCATCTTTATATAAAAAATACATTGTAAAAAACATCAAAAACAAATTAAATAAAGCAAGTCCCAGACTGGTTAAGATTCTAGTTGAAAGAGTGGCAGCAAAAGTAGAAATATATTTAGCCAAATCAGTTACAGCCTGTGAAAGATTTTGAGTATTTTGTTTTACATATTCACCAACCTGATTATGATAATTGCCCAAAATATCATAAAAGAAATTCCCATGTTGCCACTTCATCAAAGCGTTAAAATCCATTTGATGCAAAAGCTGATTAGTCATAACATACAAATTAACCGCCTGTCTGGCCAATACAATCAAAAAAATCAACACTGGAATCACAATTGCAAAAATCACCAACAAACAAGTCACCAATGAAGCAATTCTTTTTCGATGTCGAAAAAGTTTTTCAAAATAAGCATAAATAGGATAAGTAACCGCCACCACTATTGCCGAAAAAATTAATACCAATAAAAATGGATTAAACACCTGAAACAAATACCATAAAACAAATGCTATCAAGCCAAATAAGAAAAAAGCTGGGAATTTCTCGTAAACCATATTCGATTTAATTGTCTTTGTTTTAGGCATAGAACAATTTTATTTAATAGTAGTTTACTAAAATTTAATTTCTATAGCAATTCTAGTATCGTTTTTTTTAATTGTATTTATTGAATATATGTTACACTTCAGACATGAAACAATTAAAAAGATTTTCCACTTGGACACAAAGTAAAAATTTTGAAGAACAAATTGTCATTATTGTTACAATATTAGCAATTGGAATTCTTATATTCGTTTTCCTATTCTATTAAAATTTTTACTTTGTGTCCAAGATTTTTACTTATCCAGAAATTTATATTTACCTTGCCGATAAACCAATTGCCGATGATTGGAATTAAAAAGTTCAAATAATAATTCACCCGCTTCATCTGGACTAATAAATATTTTTGTTTTTCTTTGCTCTTCTGGATTATCATAACCTTGCCATTCCAAACCTGTATCTACCGGACCAAAAAAAACAATTTTATTATTTAAATTAGGATAAGATTTTTTTACCAATGTATCAATCGTCATACTCCCAATTTTTGACAATGTATAAACAAAAGTATCTTCTTTGAATAACAATGAGTTTTTTGAATTAACCTGCATCACAATTGCTTTTGGTAACAATTTTGTAATAAAATTTTTATAGATTAACCAAATTCCTTTTAAATTAACCTGCATTACCAAATCATAATCTTTTTCATTAATTTCCCAAAGATTCCCCCGACGCATCACACCAGCATTATTCACCAATAAATCAATTTTATCTTTTATTTTTAATGCAGCAGACTTAACCGATTTTTCCGAAGTCACATCACATTGTAAATAAATAATGCCAGAAACTTTTTTTTTCGGCTGTTGATTACTAAGTGAATAAACTTTCATCCCAGCTTTTACCAATCTTTTAGCAAAAGCCTCTCCAATTCCACTGGAAGCACCAGTAATAACTGCAATCTTATTTTTTAAATTTCTCATAATTTTATTAGAGAATTATTTTGAACATAGCCCAAAATACATATCAAATTCTAACGACTAGAAAATTCAACAATCTTAATAATTTCCTTAATAAATTTTTCTCTTTTCTTAGGTTGTTTAGAAGTCAAATATTTAACACCACAAGTATTAAGATGATTTTCCAACAATAATCTTGAAACTGCACTCAAACTTCCCTCCAAAGCCAATATTTGAGTAATAATATCTATACAATATTTATCAGACTCCACTAATTTAATTAATCCATCAACTTGTCCCTTAGCTTTTTTCAATCGAATTAAAGTTTTGTCTTTAAACATTTTTATCATATCTAGCAGATTAAATATACCTATACACAGGTGTAGAATAGGCGAAATCGAATGTAAAAGCAAATAATATTTTAAATCAAAAAAACATATTTATTTTGCCGAAAGTTCCGGATAAAACGGAAATGGAAGCATATCTTGAAAAGCGACCATAATCACATTTCCATGTGTCCCAGCCATAATCAAATCAGGAGAATCCCCTTCCATCAACAATTCAAACAATTTTTGACGACATGATCCGCAAGGCGAACAAATTTCATCACTATTTACTCCAACCAAACCACCAACTACAACAATTCTTTGCAATCCAGTTTCCCTACTTTTAGCAACAATCCTAGCTATCGCACTTTCTTCAGCATGCAAAGATGCATGAACAATATTTTCCGCATTCCAACCTTCATAAATTTTATCATCATTCATTCTAATAACCGCCCCAACCGTATAATTGGAATATTTCCCATAAGCATTTCGCCTTGCTTGAACTGCCCTGGCTAAATCAGCCTTTTCTTCAATCCCCAACTCATCACGTTTCCACTCTTGCCAACTTAATGTTTTTGACTGTGGATCCATATTGTTTTAGTTATCTAAAACAGATAGTACACTATCATTTGACTTCAACGCAAGTTTTTGTATATTTTGTATATTATAGAAATATTTTTAAAATCAAATCATTGAAATTTTATCACTTTTTTATTGAAAAAAATCAAAGTTTTATTGAAAGAATCACTTTTTTATTGAAAAAACTAATTATTCTATGCTATACTAATTATAGCTATACCCTGTAAGGGTATGGGCAAATATAAAATAAAACATATTTTTTAACCCAAAAATATATGAATAATAAATTTTATTCAATTGCTGGATTAGTCAGTGTTGGCTTATTCGTGCTTTGCGTCCTTTGGAAATTTGTCCTTGTTGATCCTGCACTACAACAGTTACATTTGCAATTTTTGCAGGTAACATTTCCAGGCTTTAGCTTCGCCATCGGTGGTTTAATCATCGGTGCTGTAGAAAGTTTTGTCTATGGATTCCTTTTAGGAATACTTTTCAAATGGTTCGTCGACCTTGCAAGTGCAAAAAATTAATATTAAATATTTAATATTAATTTTTTAAAAAGATAAGATGAGAAACAATATCTCTCCTATTATTACTTTACGCTCCATTATATCTTTAAAGATATAATGGAGCGTCAATACAATAGTAGTGAGAGAATATATCCTCAGCAAATATATTTGCAAATCTTCAAATAAACATTCATTAATGCCACACACCCCTTCTATACAATATATTTGGTTTGGAGGAAGTCTAATCCTTCTCCTAATTTGGTTTTTCATATATCTAATTCTCAAAAACAATGAAAGCAAAATAGAAATGTTAAAGATGAGTATCTTTACATCTTTTTTTGGTATAACTGAACCACTTTTTGTCCCAAGATATTGGCATCCACCTTCACTTTTTGATTTAGCTAATCGTACCGGTTTCGATATAGAAAGTTTTATATTTTGCTTTGCTGTAGGAGGTTTAGCTGTTGCTATTTATGAATTAATTTTTAAACCACATCATTTAGTCATTTCGACAAAAGAACAACATTGTCCTCGACACCGTTTTCATTTTTGGATAATAAGTACCGCACCAGTAATTTTTGTTGCTGAACTTCTTTTCACAGCGCTTAATCCTA
>VAOY01037704.1_pt1 | contig 11212 bp, 11 predicted proteins | sample 3393881 | NCBI WGS metagenome assembly VAOY01 (sample SAMN08290430, study PRJNA428436) | hydrothermal vent metagenome | isolation source: Deep-sea hydrothermal vent chimney | place: Indian Ocean: Southwest Indian Ridge
CATTTACATAGCGCAAGGCTATGCTCAATCGCCCGAAAACCACAATCTACTCGCCCAAAATACTAAAAATCATACTCGAACTGGAGTTTTGAAATCAGCTCATAAATCAAATTCAAAGGAAAAATATCATGAGCGAAGTAAAACATTTGACCGCCGCTAATTTCGAAGAATTAAGCTCAAAAGGTTTAGTATTAATTGATTTCTGGGCGACCTGGTGCGGCCCCTGCCGCATGTTGGGCCCGATTCTGGATCAAGTCGCCGCGGAAATGGGCGGCGACGCGTTAATCGCCAAGATTAATGTTGAAGAAGAACCGGACTTAGCCGCAAAATTCAATGTCCGCAGTATTCCTGCTTTATTCATTCTGAAAGACGGCGAAGTCGTTAAAGATTTTGTCGGGCTGAAAGACAAAAGCACTTTAGTTAATGCTTTGAAGTCTGTATAGAATCCTTTCCTGTTTTAAGCTTCAGAATTCCATTTTTCGAGTCTGGAGCTGATAAAATCGATGACTTGCTGATTCGCGGCTCTTCCGTTGCCTTTTATTTTGATGGGTTTTCCGAATTCAAAATAAACATGATTTTCTGGACAAACCGGACCGAGATCCCTGAAAATCTTTCCGTTTTTCAGAAAATCGGTTTTTAAAGCGAATGGTATTACATCGACTCCAGCGGTACGGGCTAATTTGACGCCGATGCTGCCGAAATGCTTCGGGGAAAGGACTTCACTGCGGGTTCCCTGGGGGAACATAATAATTGACCTTCCATTTTTTACGAGATATTTCCCTTCGCGCAAAAGCATTTTTAAATCGCTGCGCGGCTCTTTGCGGGTTACCGGAATGGCTTGCAGAGAAAGCATGATGTCACCGAAAAGCGGTATTTTAAAAAGTGCTTTTTTGATGACAAAAGTAAAATCAAGACGTGGCCTGATAATTGAGTGAAATAAGGCTGTTTCCAATAAACTCATGTGATTGCCTATCAGAATAACCGGTTTACCATTAAGTTTTAGTAAATTATCCAGTCCGGCAAGATGAATTTTCCCGCCGCAGCCCTCAACGAGTTTAATATTCTGATTGGAATAATAAATTTGATTTTCGGCGTCAAGCTCGCCGCGTTTGGCGCATAGAGCGGTTTTTAAAAAGATATAAAAATTGTTAGCGTAAAAATAAAAACGATTTCCCAATAATAAACGGTATCCCAGAAAACGTTTTATTCCTTCCGGAGTGTCATAGGAATCTTCATTGAACATATTATTCTTGTAATTCATATTGTCCTTAATTATTCATAAAAAAACGCACTTGTTCTCAAAGTGCGTACTTGTCTATATGTTATAGCTTAGCATTTTTTAACAAATATACAACAATATAAAACAAAATGTTAACACAATATTGCTTTATTACTAATCCACCGCTCACTTCAATGCAGTTCAAGCGTTCCGCTTGAACTGCATCAAGGTTGTTTTCAAATAGCCTTGAACCGTCCTGGTGTGTCGTGCAATACCTATAAATTTCTGATTTCAGAAGGAGCACAGCCGATAATACTTTTAAACTGTTTGGAGAAAATATACTGATCAGTATATCCTAACTGCAAAGCGGTCTCCTTTATAGAATAATCTGATTCCTGAAGCAGGTATTTGGCGTAATTCATGCGCTGGCACACCTGGTAGTTCTTGGGGCTCACCCCGTAATAAGATTTGAAAAGAGTAGTGAAATACTTTCGCGAAATCCCCGCTTTTTTTGCCAGGACACCGATTTCGCTGCGGTCAAGCGGATGCGTTTTCAGCCATTCCCGGATTTTTTCCAGGCCGCTGTCGCGCTTGTAATCGGTATTCCTCGCGGCTTCATACAAAGTGCGGCATAAAAGCGTATGTATTAAGGATGATATGTTTGACGCAATAAACGGATTGCCGGCCAGATTATGCAAACGACAAATTTCCTGAAATAAAAACTCAAGCTTATCAGCATTGATGCTTTCATAAGTATAATAGAGACTTGCGCTAAGCGCTTCCAGTTGTTTTTTACTGCCATTTGCGTAGAAACCGAAACGCAGTGAAATAATCGACAAGGGATCGGAAATATCTTGTTTCCCGGTATAATACGCGCTTCCGCCCACAAACACGACTTGCCCTCTTTTTAATTCAAATTCGTGCCCGTCAAGACAGTAACGCCCGCGGCCGCCACGCACAAATAACAAGTGATAATCCTGGATGCGGCGCTTTTCGATTTTCCATGATGTCGAGACCTTTACATTCCAGGCAGCGTGCGGCACTAAATAACACTTTTCCGGAACCTTGCCGAATAATTGCTCTACGCTACTCAAATTTGCAACGATTTTATCCCTTTTTGACATCTATTTGTCCGGTTTTGCTATTTTATTTTTGCGATTATGGTATAAAATATACAGCATAAGTCATAATTAGTCAATAGCTTTTTTAACATCAAGGAGCAGTACTAATGAAAAAAACAAAACCCAATATCGTATTCTTTTTTACTGACGATCAACGTTTTGATACAATCAACGCGCTCGGCAATGAACAAATCATAACACCGAACATGGACCGGCTGGTAAATAGCGGTGTAACATTCACTCACGCCCATATTCCAGGTGGAACGGTAGGGGCGGTATGTATGCCCAGCCGGGCAATGATCCATAGTGGAAAAAGTCTCTTTCATCTGGATGATTCAGGAAGCAGAATCCCCGCGGGCCACTCGCTGCTGGGGGAAACTTTGAAAAACAACGGCTACCGCACCTTCGGGACTGGTAAATGGCATAACGGCCCTGACGCTTACGCAAGGTCATTTACTGATGGCGATGAGATTTTTCTCGGCGGCATGAATGACCATTGGAACGTACCGGCTTTTCATTATGATCCGAGCGGAAAATACGATAAACGCCTTCCGTACATCAAAGACTGGTTTTATAAAAGAGAAGTTGACTATCTTCATGCTGACCACGTCGAAGCAGGTAAACACTCCAGTGAGCTCTTTGCCGATGCCTCAATAAATTTCATTGAAAACTATGTCGCGGACAATCCCTTTTTCATGTATGTTTCATTTATGGCTCCTCACGATCCCCGCAGTATGCCGGAGGACTTCCTGAAAATGTATGATGACCTCGATATTGAATTGCCGCCAAACTTTATGGGTGGACATCCGTTTGACACCGGAGCTTTGAAAATTCGTGATGAAATGCTGGCGGATTTTCCGCGTACTCCCGACGAAATAAAACAACATCTCAAAGAGTATTACGCGATGATAACTCATGCCGACCACGAAATTGGCAGAATTATTAAATCTCTCGAAGAATCCGGAGAATTTGAAAATACCATTTTTATTTTTGCCGGTGATAACGGCCTGGCCCTGGGACAGCACGGTTTGATGGGCAAACAAAACTGTTACGATCACAGCATGAGAATTCCCTTTATTTTTGCCGGCCCGGGAATTCCGCAAGGCGAAAAAAACGACTCTCTGGTATATCTGTTAGATATTTTTCCGACATTATGTGATCTAGTCGATATTGAAAAACCTGATAATATTGATGGTATAAGTCTCTGGGAAGCATTAGACAATCCCCGACAAAAAGTCCGGGACAGCGTATATTTAGTTTACGGGGATGTGCAACGTGGCGTGAGTGACAAAAACTTCAAGCTTATCGAATATGTCATCAATGGCAAACATAGCATGACACAGCTTTTCGACCTTGAAAATGACCCGTGGGAATTAAACAACCTGGCGGAACTTAGTACTTATTCCGAAAAACTAAACGAAATGCGTTTACTGTTATTCAAGCTCCGCGACGAATGGGACGACAAAGATACCATATTCGGACAAACCTTCTGGAATGCGTACTAGTACACTATACAACTTAAATGTTCGCATTGTATATAAAAATGTAGCTCAAGCGTCTCGCTTGAGTATCTTCACAACCGTCTCGGTTGTGCTACATTAATTTGTGAAAAAATACGAAGTTGTAAATTTTACAGTGGACTAGCCATAGATTATAAATTCAGCAAAACCTCTTTGCACTGACGCATTTGGCGGCGGCGAAAGAATTTATACAGTATTGGTCTTTAACTATGTCGTGTACTAATTTTTCATGTCCCGTGACAATCGAGTCGCCAATCAGGAGAATGCGATCTTTGCAAGTGTCCGGAGCGTTATTCCAGCGCATATTTGTCCATTCTGTATTTTCACGGATTTCAGTTTTTTGTGTAGTCATAATTTTTCCTTGAATTTTCATGCAATATTGCTTAAATACATTCTAAGGGTGTGCTTGGAATTTACAACGCACAACGCGATAAAAACAGAAAGATTTTTAAGTAGACCGGTTTTTATCTTGATTTTTTATAAAAACGGTACGATATTAAAGGACTAACCGCATAATGGAGCTTGAATGGCGCACATACCTAAATATGAAAAAGTAAAAGCTTTAATCCTCTCTGATATCCGTGCCGGAGTTTATCGGGCAGGGGAGCGCATACCTACGCGTGTGCAGCTCATTGCCAAATATTCAGTTACCCGGACGACGATTAATCAATCGATAAAGATTTTAGCCGATGCGGGAGTTTTAGCTACTTCCAAGCGTGGAGGAACGGTCGTAACCGGTAAGCGTATGCCTTTGAATGTTGCGTTTATTTCGACTTTTGACGAGGCTGGCGTAACCGATATCGTTCGTGCCGGTGAGGGCGAAATTTTTGGTATGTTTAAGCCACTGCTTGAGGCAGCTTCTGAATTTTATCTGGATTTTATCAATATCAGTGATTTATCGCCTGATGATTTCTCCTGGTGCTCCAAATATGATTGTATGGCCTGGGTGATGCCGAATAATGAATTTTTAAACAAACTGCCGGAATATAAAAATAAAGTTTTAGTAATAAACCGTTATCATAAAGATATAAATTTCATCGCGACTAATCACCGTCAAGCTGTGCGTGAAATGACCGAATATAACTTAGAGCGGGCGGAAAAACAGCGTCAAGTATTCTTTTTAAACAGTAGCGGGTATGATGATTTTATTTGGCGTGAGCGTCGCGAAGGTTTTGTCGACGCCTGTCAAAGCGCCAATATATTTTATCGAGTTTGTGATTTGCCGGTAGCTGATTACGAGGCAATGTTGAAATTATTAATGGAAATGGAATTTGACCATGACAAAAATATCGTATTAGTTTCCCCGTGCCTGGCATATACCGGGGCGGTTTTGCAAATGGCTCAGCGCCGTGGACTGGTATTTGGAGAAAATTTCTTTTATTCTGACTTTGACAACCGCCATTCATTACGCAATACCGGCATCAAAATAGTTTCCGCAATTCAAAATTACGACGCAATGGGACGCGAACTTGTTGAAGCCCTGAGGGAGTTCGGCGAAGAAAAAATTCAAGTTTTCGTCCCCTGCACAATTGTGAAATAATCCCGCAACGATATTCAATCAATACGGAGCGAAGCATTACATTGACATATTACTGATGCCGGACTATTGGGAATTTTGAAAAAGTTAAAATAGAGCAAACAATAATATTTAATGAGCAAGAATAATCCTGAAGAAAACCCTATAGTTTATAAAAGTAGTCAACAAAAGTAGTCAGTAATCAGTAAGAGAAAAACTGATAACTGATAACTGATAACTGATAACTGATAACTGATAACTGATAACTATGTTGATATTTGATAATATAAAAGTAGAATTTGATGTGGCACAATTGACTTCCCGCATGTGTTTGACTTCCGACATGCCGGAATATTTGGAGTTTGAGAAGCTGCTTGCAGCGATAAAACCTCACGCGGTGCCTGTGGCTTTACTGGATGAAGCGCTTATTCTCGGCAAAACATCCGGCAAAATAGTAAGTTCCCTGGGCGAGTTCGATTGTCCTTTACTGCTTGAATTGGCTGGCGAATCGAAGTCGCTTTTCCCGTTTATCGTTACCTGTGGAAAGTCAATGGATGACTTTGGAACTGACATTTCCGATCCTTTGCACCTCTATTGGGTGGATTTTTTAAAAGAATATGCGCTTGAGGAAGCTTTTGAGAAAATCAAATCTGAAGTCGCGCAAAAATGTCCAAACCAAAGAATCACCTCATTAGTTCCGCTGAATGAAGAAGTCTGGAAGCTTGACGGCCTTAAAGAGGTTTTCAATGTTTTTCCTGATGAAGCCGTCAAGCGAATCGGCGTGGAGCTCACAGAATCTTTATTTATGAAACCGAACAAAAGCCGTGCGGGTGTATTTTTTCCGGCGGATAAGGACGTTGATTTTTGTACGCTGTGCAGTATAAAAAAATGTAAAACCTGTCCGGTTCGACGGCGCCGACAAAAGTAAAAGAAGCCGGATGTAACGGCTCCGTCGCTTGATCCCGTCCGAGGACGCCGCGGTGCGGATGTATTTTTTATGGCAGCATCAATGCGTCGATGTAGTTCATTTCAAACTCAGGGACCGTATTGAGAATAATATCCCTGACCTCTGAAATGAGTTCGATATATTTTTTACCGGCATCTTTATTCAGGACGTGCAAAGCGGCACCGGCCAGTGAACTGTTCCCTATTTTGGAATATTTTTCTATCGGGATATCCGGCAGCATGGCGATTTTAATCGCGTTTTCTATATTGATGAATCCGGCGAAGCCCCCGGCAAGGTAAATTGTTTCAAAATCTTCTGCTTTACAGCCTTCCAGGTCGCTTAAAGATTGAATTCCGGCGAAAATCGCCGCCTTGGCTTTGAGAATGGACTCAACGTCTTTCTCCGATATGTAAATGTCACCATCATCAGTGAGTTTACAGGCAATCACATTGTTTTCCAGTTTGAGATATCTGTTGGAGCGTTTCAGTAGAACCTGGTCGAAACGTCCGAATTCGTTCAATAAGCCATGCTCTCCGGCCTCCGCGACAAAATCAATCATCCCTGAACCGCAAATTCCATGCGGAGTTCCACCGCCGATAACTTTACACTCTACTGTCAAGTCGGGATGAATTTTAATTTGCTCTATCGCGCCTTGTTCGCCGCGGCTGCCGCAAGCGACTCCGGCTCCTTCAAAAGCCGGGCCGGCTGACGCGGCGCAGGCATACAACTGGCCGTTGCGCAGTAAAACGGTCTCACAATTAGTGCCGACGTCCACGAACAGGGCACATTGCATCTCTTTGTACATACCGGAAACTGTTATTCCGGCGCAAATGTCCCCGCCAATAAAACCGGAGATCGCCGGAACTGCTTTTACAACAGTATCCGGGGCGCAGGATATGCCAAGTTGAGCGGCGGATAATTCCGGAAATATTTTCGTTTCCGGCTCAAAAGGGATAGCTCCCATTCCGGCGGGCGAAAGCCCCCACAAAATATGGGTCATAACAGTATTTCCGGCTACACTCAAAACTTTTATGTCATTAATGTCCAGGTCATGCGCAAAACAAAGGCCGCTTAACATTGGATTAATATTTTCATCAATCAAAGTCCGGCGCAATAATTCCAGATTTCCCGCGTGCTCCGTTGAAAACGAAATCCTGGAAACAACATTGTCGCCGTATTTGAATTGTTTGTTGTAAGCTGAGCTGCTGCCGATAATTTCACCACTTGAAGTGTCAACAAGCGCGACGGCAACTGTCGTTGTTCCAACATCTATGACAGCGGCAATGCCGGAATATTCCGGCGACAGTTCAAAGCTCTCCAGATTGAAACTTTCCACGCATTTGGGATTCGAACCGGCCAGCGATTTCCGGGGAATTTCAATTACCGCATCCTCGCTAAGCACGATTGTCTGACAGGCTTTGGCTTTGACTGCTGTGTTTTTAACGTGAATTTCCCGGCCGTCAACGGTAAATTCGCCTTTGTGCAGAATTACCCCGCAGCGCTCGCAAATACCTTTGCCGGAACAGCGTAAGTCAAGCGGAATACCGGCCGCAACTAAAGCGGAACCGAGATTCTTCCCGGTTCCGCTCAAAGTCATTTTGTGATTATGGAACCTGATTTGCATACACTAGTATACTGCAATCAGGCAGTTTTTGCGAATAAAGAATCAACAAGTTTTACCGCGCCGTTTGCGTCGTCGCTATAACCGTCCGCGCCGATTTCGTCGGAGAAGTTCTGGGTAACCGGGGCGCCGCCGATGATAACCCTGACTTTCTCGTCTTTGAAATGACTAGCAATCTCTTTCATATAAGACATGGTTGTTGTCAGCAGAGCGCTGCAGGCAATCAGGTCGGCACCTTGTTCAACACCGCTTTCGAATTTAGTAATGTCGCAATTAACGCCAAGGTCAATAACATCGTAACCGGCGCCTTTAAGCATGATTGCCACCAGGTTTTTACCAATATCATGCAAATCGCCTTTTACCGTACCAATTGCGATTGTTCCTAATGATTTGCGCCCGGTAGCCGCCAGTAATGGTTCAACTATTTCGAGTCCTGCCTGCATAGCGCGGGCCGCGATCAAAAGGTCCGGAACGTAAGCTTCATTGCGGGAAAAACGATCACCGATTTCGCGCATCGCCGGGATCATTCCGGCGTCAACTATTTGATTAACATCATTTCCGGTGGCAATGTATTCTTTGACAAAGCTTGTAACCTCATCCCGTTTGCCCTTTATTATCGCGTTTTTCAGATCTTCAAAATTAGCCATGAGGCACTCCTTTTTTTGTTCCGATATAATAACCGGTTTAATAACTCTGCCCAGAAAATATGTTGACTTTCTGAACACTCGGGTTAAAATCTTAATATAATTCAACTTACTAATAATACAAAATACTGTTAAAATACTTTCTTTTCTTGTTTTATTTTATTATTTTTTGCTGTATATTAATATTATGAAACATAAGGAACTTGAAAGAGACACATTTATCAACGGCCAAGTTGGGGCGGATATTTCCTATCATTCCATTTCCTGGAATGATTCCCCTGAACCGGTGCTGATTCCGAGCGGCGGTAATATCAATTACCATTCGCTGCCGTTTTCCGGGACTTTGCCGCACACTCATGAGTTTGCTGAAATTATTTTTATTTTGAGCGGCAGGATTGCCCATTATGTCAACGGCGAATGCCAAATATTAAAGACCGGGAATATTTGTTTTGTCCGGCCCACGGACCAGCATTATTTCAAGCCTTTTAAACGGGAAAAATGCGAGATGATAATCCTTGCTTATCAGCTCGAATTATTTTTGACATTGAGTAAATATCTGGAAAACGATATGTTTCTGCAGCAATTCACCGCTCCGGTCATTCCCGCCATTTTTCTCCTTGAGGGCCCCGAGTTTACCGAATTATGCAACAAAATGCTGGGCACAAATTCGGAGATGCTCAGTCCATATTATAAAAAAATTAAAATTAAAATTATCATGGCCGAGCTTTTCACCCGTTTTTTTATCGATGAAATTAATTTGCTGTCCGAAAGTCAAGTCCCCGGCTGGGTTGAAGATTTGTGTGAAAGAATGCGCAATCCGCATAATTTTATCGCCGGTTTGAAGAAGATGCAGAAAATCGCCGGCTGCACCAAGGAGCATCTGTGCAAATCCTTTAAAAAATATTTAAATAAAACCCCGACTGAATTCATCAACGAACTGCGGATGAGTCATGCCGCCAGGCAGTTATCGGATACTAATGAGGAAATTTTTGCGATTGCCTATGATTTAAACATTCAAAGTCTCAGCCGTTTTTATCATCTTTTTAAAAAATATTACGCCATTTCACCTGCCAAATACCGCACCCGCGCCAAAGCCGGCAAAAAGATTTTATAAGCGTTTGTGAAGAATTCATTTATATTCCTTTAGAATATGGGGGAAGCGGTTTTGCTGTAGAATACTACGCATTTTTCCGGGAGTATGACCGTATTTTTTAAGGAATGCGCGATGGAAATAACCGATGTTGTTAAAATTACACTCGAACGCGACTTCTAAAATCTGAATATTCCTCGTTGCCAGCAGGTCAATAGATTTCTTTAAACGGCAATCCAGAATATATTCCCGCCAGCTGAGGCCGCTTGTCTCTTTCATCAGCGCGGCAAAAGCAGAACGACATATACCGCTTTTCCGGGCGGCTTGATCCAGGGTCATTTCTATTGAAGAATCCATTGCCGCGCGCTGACACAGTTCAATGACGCCGGAACGTTTTTTATTTACTTCCTGATTGGCGGAAGTATCCGGATTCGTACTCCTGACAAACGCGACCAGCAACTGCGTCAGCAGTGCGTTGACGAGTTCATTTTGCAGTAATCCGGACGATGATATTTCCACATGAAGGAGGCTGATTGTTTTCACGTTGGACTCAAGATAATCCGGATTATCGCCGGAAAAGTAACAGTGTTGTTTTTGTCTGTTCTCAAGTTGTTCCTGAAGCCGCAGATACCCGGATTTGGCCAGATAATTTTTGTCAAAACATACAAATATGAATTCCGACTCGGCGTCCGGCTCGAATTGCAGGCAATGCCGGCAGCCGCTGAAAAGCATAAATGCTCTCCCGCGTTTAAAAGCGCAGCTTTGCCCCTCAATATCCTGGGAGCCGTGTTTATTCAGGCAAACAGAAAATTCATGTAAATCATGCCGGTGCGGCTGCATTGTACCCGACGATTTTTGTTGACAGCTCCAAATCATGTTTTTTATACGATAGTGTAGTATTAATATGAGTTTGTGTAAGAAATAATCCGTAATGATTAATATATATAGTATATAAACATAATGCAAGAGCAAAAGGGATAAACTAATGACGCATACGGAAAAATTTGATTGGGATCAACAGGTAGACATCTGGGAAAAATGGTGGAACAAAGAACTGGGACGTCCGCTTTTCCAAATTACAACTCCCGCAGACGCGGAGCATGCGGAAGCTGTGAAGTTAAGTCATAGATTTTTTTCCATGTACGATTTCAGCATAAGCGCGGAAGACATCGTCAAAGATATAAAGAAGCAGAAAAATTTGATATACCGCGACGCGTCATATCCGCGTACGTGGATGAATTTCGGCGCCGGGGTTCTTATTGCTATGATTGGCGGGGAGGGGATTTGCGGAGAAGATACCGTCTGGTTTGAGCCGGGTAAATTTACCGGCTGCGATATCAGTGAAATATCCGTAAAACTTGATCGCGACAGTAAATGGTTCCCGCGTGTTGCGGAGTTTTTTGTCGCGGCCTCCAAACAGCTTGGCGGTGAAGTTCATATAGGGCAGACGGATCTTGGCGGAGCCCTTGACGTTTTGAGTGGTTTACGCCCTGGTGAATTACTTATGTTTGACATGTATGATCATCCGGATGAGG
>VAOY01037792.1_pt1 | contig 11206 bp, 10 predicted proteins | sample 3393881 | NCBI WGS metagenome assembly VAOY01 (sample SAMN08290430, study PRJNA428436) | hydrothermal vent metagenome | isolation source: Deep-sea hydrothermal vent chimney | place: Indian Ocean: Southwest Indian Ridge
CCCATACCGCTGGCTTCGGATACATCTTCAGGTAGATATAAAGAAGAATATCCGGGTATAGGCGAATGTGATGTTGTGGAGACAGTGTGCTCCAATCAGTGTGAAACAATGTGCGGAATCAAAGCATATGTGAAGGATGGTAAGATAAGACGAGTTTATGGAAACGAAACAAATCCAATAAGCAGAGGTGGATTGTGTACCAAAGGACAGTTTATGGGACTCTACCCTTATTCTCCATACAGAGTGAAGTATCCGCTGATAACTCAGAAAGATGGAAGCAAAAAGCGTGTCACTTGGAGTGAGGCTCTGGATCACATAGCAGATAAACTTAAGGAAATCCGGGAAAAGTATGGTCCTGGTGCACTTGCATATTTCGGCTCAGGAAGAGCAGAGCAGCAGGAGCGCTGGGTTGGTACAATGTTCATGGACCTCTTCGGAAGCCCAAATGTTACGGGTACAGGACCACTATGCGGTGAGAATAATGGTGTTGGTGCTCATTTTGTCTTCGGCTCTACAATTGGACTCGGAAGGCAGACACAGGGTTGCGAAGACTGGGTAAACAGCAAATGCATATTTATATGCGGCAAAAATGTTATGGAAACTGAACCAACAACAGCTCAGTGGCTTATAGAGGCAAAGGAACGTGGAGCAAAGCTCATAGTTATGGACCCACGCTATAATAAGACAGCTTCTAAGGCAGACCTGTATATCCAGCATCGTCCAGGTACAGATGTGGCCGTATTTAACTCGATGATGCATGTGATAATTGAGGAAGACCTCTATGACCATGAGTTTATTAGTAACTGGACTTATGGCTGGGAAGAATTTAAGGAGTTCATGCTCAAATACTACAGCCCGGAGGATATGGAATCAGTAACCTGGGTGCCTGCAGAGAAAATAAGAAAGGCAGCACGTATGTTTGCTACCCTTACACCATCAACAGTAGTGAGTAACCATGGTACAGCACAGCAGTATCAGGGTACAAATAACGGAAGATGCACAGCAATGCTTACTTCTATTGTTGGCAATATGGGTAAACCTGGTGGTGGATGGACAGTTATGCATCAGACACGTGGAGGTTATCCATCAGGCCTGCCGAATGATGCAAAGCCCAAAGATGGTGTAACAAAGGACGAAAAGTTTCTGCTCAATGGTTTCTGGGGCAGAACGATGGGTATGCGCTATAAAGGCAACCAGTACTGTTCACCACACCCATACGGTACTTCTCTGGCCGACTGGTGGGATTTTGTGCACGAAAACAAGATAAAGGCACTGATATGGAACGGCAACCAGGCCTCCAACCAGCCTAATAGCTACTATGTCAGAGAAGGTCTCAAGAAGCTTGACCTCTCAGTACATCTTGGTTTCTGGGCAAACAGCACAGGCAAACTTTCCGATGTTGTTCTTCCTATAACCTATGGCTTTGAGTTTGATGGTACAACGCACCACGCCAATGAGAGAAGGCTTGAGTGGCACCGTAAGGTGATTGACCCTCTATGGGAACAGAGACCTGGAAGGGATTTCTGGGTAGGTCTTGCAAAGCGCTTCGGTTGGGACCTTACCAAATACATTGGTAACACTCCTGAAAGTGTGCAGGACTGGTTTGTTAAAGCCTGGCCTCTTTCATACGGGCAGACAGCCAAGTTCTGCAAGGAGAATGTGGGCAGGGGCTGGTGGCCTCATATGAAAGGAGACGACCTGCCAATGTACTATATGTACCTTGAAGACCAGGATTATCCTACAACCGATACCAGATTCCCGACACCACAGAAGAAGATTATGTTGGTTTCAGAGGAACTTGAAGAACTTGGTTATGACCGTATACCTGTGCAGCATGACCCGACTGAATCAGTATTGAGGACGCCAAAGGTGGCAGAGGAGTATCCTCTAACTTTGACCACTGGTCACATTGTAGAAACATATCATGAGCAGGGAAGGTATCTCCCATGGGGTGCGGACCTTCAGCCTCATCAGTTTGTTAACATTCACCCTGAGACTGCAAAAGAACTTGGTATTGAAGAGGGCGATATGGTATATGTTGAATCAAGGCGTGCTATAGTTAAGGCAAAGGCAAGAGTCAACTATGCTGTTCACCCACGTGTGGCGTGGATGCCAGAAGGCTGGGATGAGGAGCAGCCATTCTTCCCGTATGCACCTACAGATTTGCTTCTGCCTTCAGAAACTGACCCATTCTATGGTCAGGCACAGTACAAAGGCTCAGGTCTGGTTAAGGTATACAAGGCAGATAATGATGACCCACTCTCTGGTGTTGGCCCGAAGAAAGAAGCACTGAAGAGTCCACAGGTAAAGCTGAAAGTCTACACAGGATGGTATGCCAAGCCATTCACTGATATCGAAAAGGAGCAGTGCAAAAACCTGATGGAAGAAGACATGCAAACCATCAAGGGAGAGTGAATGAAATGACTCAGGCTATGAACATGGATTTCATTTCTAGCAGTGCAGTGGGTATCTTCGTTGATACAGAGCGTTGTACTGGTTGCAGGAGTTGCGAGATATCCTGCAAGATGGAGCGTGAACTTCCTGCAGGTCCAATCAGACCTATGCGTGTAATGGAGCTTGGTCCTGAGAAAGTGGGAGAGAAGTTGCATTATGACTTCATACCTATGAATTGCTTCCACTGTGGTAATGCACCCTGCATTGAAGCATGCCCGACCGGGGCAATGCAGAAGCGTGGTGATGGCATTGTTTTTGTTGACAAACCAAGCTGTATTGGATGTAAACAGTGCATTAAAGCATGTCCTTTCGGTGCGCCACAATATGACCCTGCAAGTGGTAAAATTGAAAAGTGCGACCTCTGTATGCACCGCATAGATGCAGGGTTGGAGCCAGCGTGTGTATCTAAGTGTCTAAGCAAGGCGCTACAATTTGCCTATGGAGACTACAATTTGGCTGTTGAGAGCGATGTGCGTGCAAAGCGTGCAAGAGAAATAGCGAGAAGCTTAAGAGATGGCTCCGAATTCCTAGAAGAATATGTAGCCTACGATGCACCGCAGCCCTCACCCTATGAACCAATAATGGGTCATCCATGGAAAATCTCAAGAGAGGCAATGTGGCCATGGCAGTGCAGGAGGAAGCCATCGGAGGTCAAAGATGGTTCCCACAACTGGGTAAAAACATTGAAGGAGTAAAATCTCCTTCTTTTTTTCTTTTAAAAATCATTGAGGTGATAATCTGCCAGTTATTAGTATTAAATCTGATGAGTTGAATAAAGCAAAGGGTATTTTATCTGAAAGTAAAATTTCATATTATGTTCATACTTATGACCCCGATGATGCTTCTATTGTAATTTTGAATGTGAAAGATTCTGATGAGGTAAAATCTGTGTTGAAAAAAGCCAGGATTGCTACTGATGTTGAGCCAAGGAAAAAAGTCAGGAAAAATATTTTAGTAGGTATCGGGCAGAGCATGGGTTTTCTTATAAATCTTGATCGCTGTACTGGTTGCAGGAGCTGTGAGATATCCTGCAAGATGGAGCATGAACTTCCTGCAGGTCCAATAAGGCCTATGCGTGTAATGGAGCTTGGTCCTGAGAAAGTGGGAGAGAAGCTGCATTATGACTTCATACCCATGAACTGCTTCCACTGTGGTAATGCACCCTGCATTGAGGCCTGCCCGACCGGGGCAATGCAGAAGCGTGATGATGGCATTGTTTTTGTTGACAGGGAAAGTTGCATTGGATGTAAACAGTGCATTAAAACATGTCCTTTCGGTGCACCTCAGTATGACCCTGCAAGTGGTAAAATTGAAAAGTGCGACCTCTGCATGCACCGCATAGATGCGGGGCTGGTGCCAGCCTGCTCCTCAAAATGCCCAACAAATGCAATACTTGTAGGGAATATACTTGAGCTGGGGAAACTGGCAGTTGAACAGCAACTTAATATTATAAAGCCATATGCTGTGGAATCTACAGAAGCTTCGGTAAGGTATGCTACTCGTTCTGAACTCGTAAGGTGGGATTTTGATGGTAAGCACAAAAATGAATAGAAAGGCAAAAATACCTGAATATGCAATCAGAGCTAAGAAGTCCTTCAGAAATTCACTGCTGGAGAAAGCAAGAAAGATTAGAGTGGAAGAAGCGGGTTCCACTTTTGGAATATATAAATCAGCAAGGCTGGAGGAGATTGCAAAAGAGCTTGATATGTTCTTTGAGGATGAAAAGGAGTATAGGCTCAGATTCAGGCGTATAGCTACGGTGTCTGGTGATGTTAGTTCTCCGGAGCAGCTCCCGGAAGAAGTTAAAAAACAGATAAACCTGTCAAGAAAGATTTTAAGAGATGTGAACAGGCGAGAAGAAGAGAGAGCCAAAGAGGCTGCTGAGATTCTTCTAAAGGCTGCAAAAGTTCAGGGTGTTTTTCCATTTATAAAGTTTTTTTTGAGTGATATTGCATCAAAATGCCTAAGAGCCGTTGGTACAGCCTATTCTCAAAGTGTTATTCTGAAGTAGGAAGTGGTCTATTATGGGATGTTATCAATGTAATGTATGCAAGGCAACTTTCTGTACCTGGCGTCCGTCTCTAGATTTCTGTCCAAAATGTGGTTCAAAAGGGTGTATCGAACATGGTAGATAGTGAAATTTCTATGAAACTGACACAGGGGAACTGGAGTGAGGTTATCAGCCTCGCAGAAAAGGCTATAGAGAAAACTGAAGACTCCACAGAGAGAGAGGTATATGAAGGGATTATAGAGTTTTGCAGGGGAAAACTTGCTAATGAATCAAAATTAAAGCTTTCCAGATTTGAGAATGCCTTAGAAAAATTAAGAGATAGGCATCCTCTGCTTTATCAGTATGCTAAAATAGAGGTCGAGAAAGTCAATGCAGACCTTGCTGAGGAGAAAGAGCGTGGGAAATATTTTGAGAATGTGGGTGATATCTTCTATGAGCTTGCCTCACAAAAACGCTTCTTTCTGGGAAATGCTGTCGGGTATTATGCCAGAGCAGAGGAAAACTACAGGTTGCATGCCGGAAATGGGCTCACCAGAGTTCTCTTTAAAAAGGGGATTGCAGATTTCAAGCATTTCGAAGTCAGAAGGGAAGACCTTGCAGTATTTGACCTTTCGGAGGCTCTGGAAGCATTTCAGGAAGCCAGAAAAATCTATAGAACAGAAGGGGAAATGCTGAAAGCAGCAGAATGTATGAGCTATGAAGCATGCTGTTATGGACGTTTTATACCTATAGAAGCGCTTGAAAATGCAGAGCGGTTTTTAAAGAAAGTGGACGCTATGGTGGAGGAAGCTGAAGGTATTTTCAAAAAGGAGAATGGTAAAGAGGGCTTAGCAAGGCTTCATGTGCTTGTTGGTGAGACTTACAGGGATGAAATTTCAAAAAGGAAAAAATTCAGGAAAATGAGTATGAAGAAGGCATTGAATCATTTTAAAGAGGCGCTTGAAATTAATCTTGCACTCGGTGATATTAAAAACATACCTGTGAGCAGAGAAGGTATGGCCACATGTTTTGGCACACTTGCTCACCTTGACCTGAAAAATTCAAAACAGAATCTTCACAGCGCTGTTGAGGAGTATGAGGCATGCATGCATGAGTACACAGTAGCTGAAGATGAGGTTTCCACAGGAAGAGTATATATGAACTGTGGTGTGGTGCTAAGAGAACTTGCATTAAGAGGTGACGAAAACTCAAAAGAAATACTCGACAAAGCACTAAAATATTTCGGTGTTGCAGAAGAGATTTTTGATAAATATGAATTTAAGGAAGGCATAGTTGGTACTAAAATTGCTTCTTCTATTGTGTATATAAATCTTGCAATCCATGAGCCTGAAAAAAAGGAGGAGTACATGAATATTTCATATCAACTTTCTGAAGAAGTGAGAGGTATAATGAATGAAATTGATATAAATTCTGAGGTGACACAATGAATTTGAAAGATAGATATGAAGCCTATAGAACATTCAGAATATGTTTTTCGAATCCCACAGGAGAACTTATAGAGAGAATGGAAAATGGAAGTTTAACTGAATCCATGCAGGGTATAAGCGATGAAGCCATGTCTGAAACCCCGGAACCTCTTCCTTCGCTGATTGAAAAAATACTTGGCTATGATACATTAAGCCCAAAGGAACATCTCGAAGGGCAATACACATCCATTTTTATTTATCCTGCTTACTTTGCTCCATATGAAACAGTATATCTCGAGCATAGCATTTCAGCTAAACCTTTTCTTTACGGGGAAGTAGGCGATAGTGTGAAGGATGAATATCTTTCAGCAGGTTTTAAAAATTTTAGTTATGGCGATATGCCTGACAATATTTCTAATGAGCTTGCCTTCATCGAATATCTTGTTGGAATGGAGGATGGAGAAAGTGAGAATGCGCAGAAGTGGCGTAAAATGGAAGTAACATTTTTATCAGAGCATCTTCTAAAGTGGGTTCCGCGGCTTCTTGAAGAAATGGAGACAGGAATAGAGTACTGGCGTGACTATGGCAGTTATCTCTGCGAGGACAGGTTCTGTAAGGAGAGGACTCAGACAAATCTTGTGCCAGGAAAGCTTTTAGAAAGGGCATGCGGTGTTATGGATTGCAGTGTGAGAATATCTGATTATCCTGATGGTATTGTTCCAGGATTGAAGTTCTACTATATTATGGGAAAACTTCTGGGTCATTTTCTTGATAAAGAAGCCAAGCTGATAGATACAGAGTTATTGAGAGTCTAGGTAGATATATATCTGCCCTCTCACTATCCCACAATGTGAAGTGCACTTCCAATAATCGTAACCAATACTCCTGCAGCCACTAGAGCAGCCATCCAGTATATTGGATTTCCTCGTACAGATATTGCAAGACCCACACCGAAGGCGCCCAGTGCTAGAATGGCTGCGGCAATCGGGAGCCATGCGGGATTTGGTATAACAACACTGACAAGGAGTGGTAACAGGGCTCCAGCAAAGCCGGCGACTGTTCCGATTGAGGTAACTATAAGTGCTTTACGGACTATGACCCGGCCCAGCTGGCTATTTATTAAGTGCATAGGAGAGCTTAGATTGAGTTCCCTCGAGGCATCTACAAGTTCACGGCGGAGTCTGGCATACTCGGCAACGTAGAAGGTAAATACGCTTGGGAGAGCCACTCCAATAGCGATGCGAATTGCTAGGCTAGGACTGATATTCCCTCCAACATGTAGGATTTTCCCTGCAGTAAATATCAGTGCGGTAATGATTCCATCTGTGAGTCCCACAGCTATTGGGAATAGCAGGTCTCTCTTCATCTGCGGCGCCTAATGAATTCGACCATATGACTTCCAACTACTAGTTCATCAACTGAATGTACTACTGCTCCAGTTGTCTCAATAGCTTTTACCAGAGCAGCATAATCAATGTTGTTACCCTCGACTGTGGTGACAGTACCCACTGTCTCCATGTCTATTTCTGTAACTGTGATATTGAATGCCTCTACTCCGGCCACCTTATCTATACTCTTTGCGATGTCCAGAAGCGAGGGGAGGGAAAAGCTTTTGTCCACATCGAGCACAATGCGACGGATATGCATTGAGCTGTGTCCTGTTTCAGGGGTGTCTTTTTGTTTTCTAAAACTATGTTGCATAGAATCAGCCTCTTAAGTGATCTTAACAGAACCTATTTGCCTGCCTGATATTTTTCATATATTTTGTACATTTTTAACGATGAATTATAAAGACTATATGGTGGCTTATTTCACAATATAAACAGGAGCAATCAGATGGCTAAATAAGAAGTCATGTTCCATACATACTTAAAACTTGTTATGGCGATAGTATCTTCGAATATCTCCTAATTTTCCAGAAGTTATTCTGCTGAAAAAACAAATGAGGCTTTGATATTATTAAATTCTATATCTACATATCAGAGTTTACACTATTGTTCACATTTGATGGACTTATTATATATATGTAAATTCAAATGTTTACTTAAATCGATATTTTTATATATAATACAGAATCTTTATGAACTATGAAGTTCTCTGTAATCCTGGATGGTACGTATACTTCTAAATGTCCCTACTGTGGTGTGGTGGTGAAGAAATATGAACTTGAGAGCCACATAAAGCACCTATGCGATAGAAAGCTTCAGAATGGCAGAGGAAGAGCATCATTGAAGATTATCAGAACAAAATTGGAATGCAGGTGTGGAAAGAGCTTCGTTTCCAGAGAGAGAATAAGAAGGCATATAAAGGATTGCCCGTCATTGAATAGGGATATAGAGGAGTTTTATTGTACATCATGCCATAAAAACAGCAGGATTCTTCTGGAAAAAGATGGAATTCCTATTTGCCCTAATTGTGCTTTGAAATTATATGCAAGAAAAGAAATCTTTGGTATTCCTGTGATAAATACTCTGAAAGATGAATATGCAGATATCTTCAAAGAGGTATCCCTTAAATTTATGTCTCGTATGGGAGTGAGGAAGCTTGAAGAAATTGGCATTGAAGGGGTAGTTATAACCTCTTGGGAGAGTGAACCAGAGCATAACGTGGTTGTAACACCCCCTGGTATTATTGTGTTTATTTTTGACAATGTGCAGAGTAAATATGCATTGAAAATATTTAGTCTTTTGATACCCTCTCACCTGTACATGAACTATCTCAGAACCTCATTGAATATGGGGTTTCAGAGGGAGGAAGGTGAACTTCTATCACTATTTGAACATAATGCAATAAATTTTGCTGAGAGGATTATATTTATAAAAAAAGCCATGCAGGAAAGAATAAATGAAGTCATAAATTCTGAAGTGGAGATTACGAAGAGTCTAATTGAGAATTTTCCAGCACCTTCAAAAGAGCATTTTTTCAGCTTAACCTGTGAAGAGAGGTTTGCTGAGATTTCTGAGTTGTGCTTCAGGTTCTTTCAGATGGAATGGATTATAATTCATATGGAAGACAATAAAATTAAGGAGATGGCTTTAGAAAATAAAAAGATTCTGCAGGATTATGTTGATACTGGAAGAGGTGGAGCATTTGTGGCACTTTTCAGAACACGCTTTAACAGTGAAATTCCAGGCAATAATAGAGAAAAGAGGGAATTTATTAAAAGTATAGTCAGAGCCTTTGATGTGTGGACAAAGCATGAGAAACTGGGGCTCTTTTAAGTCTTCTTTTTTCTTATGCCTATCCTCTGAAAAAGGCTGGAATACTCATTCTTTGAAAGTTGAGCAGCCTTTTCATAGCACTGATATTCCGACATTCCTGCCCTTGCCGCAAGAAATAGCATATCATTGCGATAATAAAAATCTGCTTCCTTTCTGAAGTATTGTGCTGCAGCATTGTATAGAGATTTATCAGAGTCAATACAGGCACGAATCTCGTATTCTATACCCTTTCTGAAAAAGTTTGATGCAGGTTTATTTTCAAGTATTCTGTCATCACCATTACCTCTCACCTGCTTATCTGCCTCCTCTGCTCCAGTGCGATTTAAGCTTTCAAGCATATCTGTTGTGTTTATATTTATAAAGGACCCAAGAGTACTATCAATATTTCTAACTTCTATTAGAGATATTTTATCAAGATTTCTTATTAAATCTATAGCCCATGGATTTTTACCTGTGGTTGTAGAATAGCGATGCATATAATCACTTATCCTTTCTACAGCCTTTTGACTATATACGGCAAATAGAGGTTCCAGAACACTAGTACTCCATACAGGCAGAACGGCTTCTACATTCTGTGCCTTTTTAAAAAGAATATCTATAGCTTCTGGTTTTATAAATGGAATATCAGTTGATGTGACAAGAAAATATTCTCCTTCTATATTACTGGCTCCGGTTAATATGCCTCTAAGAGGTCCCCTGGAAAAATCTTCTGCCATATCGACAATAAATTCAGTAATATCATCCTTCAAAAATCTGTATTTTCTTATTCTTTCCTCACTGTCAACACATATAAATACTCTATCAACACTCTCACTGAGGGCACTATGTACATGCTTTATAAGAACTTCACCATTTAATTCTGCAAGTGCTTTATCACTTCCAAAGCGTTCTGCCTTTCCACCAGCCAGAATAATTCCTGCTTTCAACTTATGTCACCTGATTGTCTTTATTGAGGATTACTCTATTTGCCGCAATCTGTCCATGACCCTCGTCAAATATAACCTCAACCCAGTTTATTCTTGAAATATCAAATTCATCCTTTATGCCGCGTATTATTCTATCTGAAAAGTACAGGCACATGTCTTCAGTATTCAGAGAGTTAATCGGGAGTTGCATCACGTCTTCTTCTGGTAAAGAATATGTCTTTCCGTTAACTGAAACTTTTACAGAGCTACTGTTTTTTTCAACATGCATGATATTATCTGGATATTGTGCAAGAAGCACTTTCCCGTCCAGTTCATTGCATATTTCCAGAATCATATATTTTAATTTGTAAAGGTGCAAGACTCTTCTTTTTGGAGATAGACTACCATCAATTACAACACTTACTTTATGGAAGTGTGGATGCAAACGGCTGCATTTACCATTTCCAGGTACAAGGTGGCATGCTTCAAAAACTACCTTCGCTTCTGCACCATCAATTTTTATCTTCATTATTTACACCTCTAATATGCTATGTTTCAATTTTAAAAATGTACAAAGTTTCAAACACATTATAAGCATAAAAATTTTTTGTTTTTATTTAACGATATCGTTGACAAAATGTTGTAATCTGGCTACAGATGTAAACAGAAGGATATACCTAATATATATTATTTATAATTTCAGGCATGTAAAAACATCTTTCTATGCTGTATCATTTGAAAATACTGCTTCTGCCTTGCCTTGAAAATCATGTTTTGAGGATAGGAAGTCATTTCCTGTAATATGTATGTCCTGCAGTACGTGGTACTCTTTATGACAAACATAGCAGAAGACCAACGACTTTAGTCGTTGGATGAATGCGTTACTGTATAATGAACATTAAATTTTAATCTAATGATGAAAATAAGCATAAAGTTTATATAGTGGTAAAAACAATCATAATATAGGGGAAAGTGGAGAGATATGTTAAGAGCATATAGATACCGGTTGTATCCAAACAAAGAGCAGAAAATTAGATTAGAAGCGACTCTGGACACATGCAGGCATTTGTATAATAGTGCTCTTGCCTGTAGGAAATTACAGGCAGAACTGTATAGACTGCCTATAGCAAAGCAGTGGATTACAGTGAAAAGTCAAAGTAAGGCTTTACCTGTGCAGAAAAAAACTAATGAATATTTACCTCTTGTTCA
>VAOY01008911.1_pt1 | contig 11169 bp, 10 predicted proteins | sample 3393881 | NCBI WGS metagenome assembly VAOY01 (sample SAMN08290430, study PRJNA428436) | hydrothermal vent metagenome | isolation source: Deep-sea hydrothermal vent chimney | place: Indian Ocean: Southwest Indian Ridge
ATAAGAATTTCAAGCAAAAAGAGCCAAAAAGAAGAAAAAAAGTGAAAAAATATTGATTTATACAGAAAATAGCACGAAAAAAGATGATTCTTTGCTACTGTCCCCGGTTGACGTTTATTTCATTAATAAGCGAGAATTATTAACTTTTAACAGACAGGTGCTGGAATGACGGATTTTGAATATTTATTTAAACGCGAACACTCGATTTACCAAAAAAATAAAAGCCTTTGGAAGCGCAGTCTGGAAGCATATTCCGGCGGAGCCGCTTACATTGAACAGGCTTTAATCAAACATGTTTCGGAAATTGATTTGGAATTTCTCGAACGCCGGCAGCGCGCCTATTACTTCAATTATCCGCGCAAAATCGCGCGTTTAATAACTCATTACGTACTTTCCAGCGATCCGCAGCGGCACAATGCTGATTCCGGCATGATCGAGGATTTTTCACGGGGCGGACTGCGTACTAACGAAGTCATGCGGCAGTTTTCGACTTTGCTGAATGTCTATGGCTCCGCCTGGATGCTTATCGAAATGCCGCGTTTTGAAGGAGATATCGATCCTGAGCGCAAACAGCGTGAACGCCTCCGACCCTACGCGATAGCGGTATCGCCTTTGTCGGTTATTGACTGGGCTTACGGCAGCGACGGGCGTTTGGAATGGGCTCTGATAGAAGAAAACACTTACAACAACAATAATCCGTTTGAAACTCCGATATACAGAAGATGCCGGCGGCTGTGGACACGGAACGAATGGACTCTTTTTGAAAAGGATGCTGGTTCCGGCTCGGTTATCCTGCGTGAACGCGGCAGTCATGATTTGGGAGTGGTACCTTTGGTTCAAGCGGTGGAAGCGGACGGTTTCGGCATGGACGCGAACCATTGGTTTGAGGATATTGTGCGAATCTCCGACGCTATTTTGAACAATGAGTCAGAGGCTCAGATGAATATCGTTAAACAGATGTTCGGTTTACTGATTATTTCCGAAAACTTCGTCCGCAGCGCCCGGCAGCCGCGCGTTCAAAGTGACGACGATGACGATAATTCACCCAAATTCAGTCATATTTTAGCACGCTCCGCGGCAATCTGGGAAGGTACTGACGAAAAAGGCATCAGCCGGTACATTTCCCCGTCAGGCACCGAAACAAAACACATTCGTGAAGAAAACATCAATCTGAAGAAAGAAATGTTTGACATTGTCGGAATGGCGATTCAACGGGAATCCCCGAGTTCCCAGACCGCGGAATCAAAAGCCTGGGATCATCAGAACGTCAAGCAGTTTCTTGTTTCGCGAGTGGATATTCTGGAACAGGCTGAAGCTAAATGCTGGGAACTCATGAATTTGTGGGACACGACCGTAAAAATCCCGGAAGTTATTTATAATCGCGAATTTGCGGTCGTCAACATGAAGGAATCCATCGATACACTTTTGGGATTGAACAGCCTCGCCGCGGGCGGCGAATACCGCCGCGAAATATCCCGCGCCGCCGTCAGTGTTCTGGAAAAAATCAAAAAAATAACACCTGAATCACGCAAAACAATTCTCGCTGAAATCGAAAGCAACATAAAGTAGAGGTAAATATGTTTGAAGACCGCTTACAGGAAGCAGTAACCGTACGGGTTCCGAACGGGAATTTCAGTGACGGACAAGCCGCGTACACGGAATATCCTGGATACGCGTTAATAATGGATTTTACGCGGCGGGATATTGACCGTTACGGCAGCATCAAAAACGGCAAAATCTTTTTGCTGCGCTGTGAAGGCGAACCCAAGCCCGGCAGCCGGATAATCCATTCCGGGCGGACTTATGACCTGAAAGATATTAAAATCTGCCGGGATATTGATGAACAAATCGAATGTTATCGTTGTGTTGTGGTATAGAAAAAGGAAAAAACAAAATTGAGTCCAGCGGCAATGAGCGGTCGCCATCGGCGAAATCACCCACGGCTCAATTATTTCCCGCGAGAGCGCATCCGTGACGCCATCGCCGGCTCACCCCGCCACTGCATCCGCCTTTTTTTTAGTTTTGGCGGTACCGTCTTACTTTTGTTGGAAAGCTTATTTTTTTCAGATCTTGCAGAGCCGTGGTTTTCAATTGGACTAAAATATGCTATATTAAATTTAACACTGTTAATTGCTATTGAGGTTTTTGATGAATTTTTTATGGCAGCATCTTTATTTATTTGTTTTTACAGCGGGCATGGTTCTGACGCTTTGCCTGACGCCGGTGTTTCAAAAAATAGCGGAACTGGCCGACTTTACGGATAAACCGCAAGACGAAGGGCATAAAGGCCATCGAAAAGCTGTTCCCCTGCTCGGCGGAGCGGCAATGTTCTGTGCTTGGATATCGGTTATCGGCCTGAGCTGGTTAGCAATGAAAACTATGTCCGCTAATGATATTTCTCCTGATTTTGCCGGCAGCCTGGGCGGCATTAAACTTGTATCAGGCCGCCTGCTTATTATTTGTTCAGGCGCCTTCGGCGCTATGCTGCTGGGCTTAATCGATGATCGTTTCGGAATGAGCGCGCCGGTTAAATTCGGCGGACAGTTTTTGATCGCGGCAGTGGTTGTCATTTGGGGGCAGGTTCAAATTTCAGCGTTTTTCACCAGTCCAATAATTATTTCAGCTATTTCCATTGCCTGGTTTATGTTACTGATGAACGCGATCAACTTTTTTGACAATATGGATGGTTTAGCGGTCGGTACCGTTACTATCGCGATGGCATTGTTCGCGGTGGTCGCGACCATAAACGGGCAATATTTTGTTGCTACCCTGGGAGCGTTGACCTGTGGAGTTGGAGTGGGATTCTGGTTTTTCAATCATTCGCCGGCAACTATTTTCATGGGCGATTCGGGCAGTCATCTGCTCGGCTACCTGACCGCGGTAGTCAGTGCGAGCGTAACATTTTACTCTACCAGCAAATCAAATTCATTGTTCTCCATCCTGGTACCTTTATTTATCCTGGCCGTACCATTGTTTGACACTTTGGCGGTTGTTGTGATCAGGCTTCGGGCCGGCAAAGCTGTTTATATCGGCGACCATAACCACATTTCGCATCGTTTTGTAAAAATGGGTATGAGCCGCAAACGCGCGGTTCTTATGGTGCATTTACTGGCTTTAGTGCTTGGCCTGAGTGTTCTGCCTATCCTTTGGGGCGATTTTAAAATAGCGCTTATTTGTATTATTCAAGCTGGATTATTACTTGCTTTGATTTCATTTCTGCAATTTTCAGTGATGGACGACAAAAGCATCGATGGAACAGTCAAACCGGATTGAAAACGTTCCGGCGTGCTTCATGACAGCTTGTCGATTTGGAGTGCTGGCGTGTCTTATAAAATATTTAAGTGTTTTTCCTGTTCCTTATGAATCGGGATGGAATATTGTTATTTTTGGTGTAGATTAAAGCATTTATAATCATAATTTTCAAGTAAATCAGGAAGAATACATGACTGCTGATAAAACTATTTTAGATGATATATGTACTCCGGCCTTGATTGCGGAACAAGAATTATTTCTTATAAAATTCGCCGAGAATAAACATGAAATCGAAGCCGCAATGCGTTTGCGTTATGATGTTTTCAATGGTGAGCAGGGCAAAGGATTGGAGTCCGCTGAACTCGAAAAGATTGATTGCGACGAATTTGATGAACATTGTTTGCAATTAATTATTGTCGAAAAGAAAACTTCCCGGATCGTCGGTACTTATCGTGTTCATCTTGGAGTTGTAGCTAAGGCTGAACTGGGTTTTTATTCGGCGCGTGAATATAATATCGACGGCATTGACGAAATTGTGGACGATGTTTTAGAAGTGGGACGTTCCTGTGTACATCCTGATTTTCGTAATGGTTCGGTAATCGGGCTGTTATGGAATGGCCTCAGCGAAACCTTAACCCGTTCCGGGTTGCGATATATACTTGGCTGTGTCAGTTTGGAAACGGTCGATCCGACCATCGGATGGGCTTTGTACGAGAATTTCAAACGCCGCGATAAACTGTGCAAACGACTCAAAGCTACTCCGGTCGAAGGTTTTGAACTGCCTGCGCCTGATTTGGATGAAATGAATGAATTTCTCGGTGAAAAAAAGGTTAGCTTATTGAAAAATATCCCACCGCTGTTTAAAGGTTATCTGCGTTTGGGGGTGGGGGTTTGCGGAGTTCCTGTTTTGGATAAGGAATTCGGGACGATAGATTTTCTTATTTTGCTGGACTGCAAAAATTTGCCTGAAAAATACATTAAACATTTTTTTAAATAATCTGCAAGTGGAGATGTTTTTAATATGGCGACGTTCCGAAGAATATATAAGGTATGGTTATTTTGGGGCTGGATGTTGATTATCTGGGGCGCTTTGGCGCTGGCTAATTTCGGAAGTTTTTGGAAGGCGCAGCGGAGAATCGGAAAAGTTTCGCAGCTCTGGGGTAAAGGACTTGTCTGGATTTTCGGTATAAAAATAAAGCTGGTCGGGGATATTAGTAGTTTTAGAGGCGGTTTACTTGTTTCCAACCACACCGGTTATATTGATATAGTAGTTTACGCGGCTTTATTATCGCTCAGATTCGCTCCCAAGAGATCGATTCAGAAATGGCCTTTCATTGGCTGGTTTGTTGGAACCGGCCGCCCCATCTGGATTGACCGTTTTTCGCCGCGAAAGTCGAAACTTGTCGCAAAACGATTCCAGGAGACCATGGACAATAACATTCCGCTGCTGGTTTTTCCCGAGGGTACCAGTACCAGCGGCGTAGACGGGATACTGGAATTCAAATCAACTCCTTTCGAGGCGGTTATTGCCGGTAATAACTGGCTGCTGCCGGCGATAATTCGTTATGGAGAAACCCCGGACGGAAAAACTATTGCCTGGTATGGAGATATGACTTTAATGCCGCATTTATGGCGGCTGCTCGGTTATAAGGAAATACATGCGGAAGTAACGATGTTGGAGCCGTTTAAGCCGGAAGGCCGCAAACGCAAGGAACTGGCGCGTTTCACTCACGAAAAAATGGAAAAGGAATATACAAAAATTTTTCAAAACGCGATGTAAGCTGAAACAGGAGGATCTATGCTCATAAATACTTTGAAGAAAGCGCTGTTGAATGCCTGGAATATGTTAATTGAATTTCCATTGCCTTTTCTGCGGCATAATGAAGAAGACGCTGCCGGGGATACTGAGGAAGCAGTACTTCTGACTCAAACATTTTTCCCGCTTGTCGGAATTATCTGCGCTTTGTCGGCACTATTGCTTGGCGCGGTACTTGGCAGACTTTTACATCCGGTTCCGGCGGCTGCGGTATTTGCCGGGCTGCTTACATATTTTTGTGTTTACAAAGACGATGGACGCGGTTTAGCCGGGCTCATGTCCCTGGCGGCTTTCAAACGGAAAGGAATTTCTCCGGATCAAGCTTTATCCGACTTACCCGACAGCATTGGCGACACGAACGCGCCGGCCGCGACATTAACTATGGTTCTGGTGATTTTATTCCAGTTATTCGCTTTTTCCCTGATGGCGTTTTATGCTTATATTTACTGGTTGGCGGCGGTTTTTATTCTCGAGTTTGCCATCGAAGGAGATTTGGCGACTATGGCTTCGCTGGAACAAAAACAGCCTTTGCTGGCGGTCAAAAAAAGTAAACAGCGTTATATTTGGTTTGTTGCCGGTTTTCTGGTTTTATTTGTTTTATTCAAGGCGCCGGTGGCGAGTTTACTCTTATTTGGCGCGGCATTCGCCTTGAGTTACGCTGTGAAGGCTTACTGCAAAGCCAAACTGGGTGGTATTGACAGCAGAATTATTGGTTTGACGGCTTATGTTTTTGAATTATTCGCGCTTTTGCTGGGGCTGATACTTTTGACTAAAGGGCGCGTAATTTTATTGTAAACGGATGCATTTGCTAAAGGAGAGATATAATGATTTCCAGAAAAATCTTTCTGTCAATCTTTTTATGTTTCGGACTCATTACAGTAATATATGCCGGTAATTTCAAGCTTTTGTATCAAGCCGGGATGCAAAAATTCCGAGCTCGCGATTACAAGGCGGCACTGAGTAAATTTGAAGCGGCTTTCGACTGTGCGGAATTGTCGCGGCAGGAAGTGAAAATCTTATTTGCTATTGCTGATGTTCACGCAAAACAAAAAAAATATAAAGAAGCGAAAAATTGGATACAGCGGGTTCTTAATATACCGGATTTAAAACATAAAGACAAAATTAAAGCCTGCCTCCGCCTGATAAATTACTCCATATCTTTCAAGCGCTATGATGATGCCTTGAACGATGTGAACACGGCACTGAATAGTGTTGATGATGATAAGGACAAAGCCGTTTTTCTTAGAGAACAGGCCGGAATCTTTGAAGTGCAGAAAAAATATCCCGAAGCTGTTGATGTCTTGCAGGATTACATAAAAATGTGTAAAGCCGGTTCGCCGCAGTGGCAAACAGCGCAGCGAAGATTTATCGCTATTCTTTTTAAGCAGAAAAAATATAAGCGGATTCTGGAGCATATTTCTGCATTAAAAGTTGATGAGTGGGAAGCGTCATCGCGGCGGGTTGTTTGTTATTATGCCGGTTTGTGCGCGTTTCGGCAGAGGCGTTACAAACTGGCGGCAGGTTGGTTTGCGCGGATGCCGGACAAGGGGCCGGCATGGTTGATTTATTCCAAGAACAGTCGGCTCGGTAATTGCTGGAAAAAATTGGGTGAATATGAGAAAGCATATAAATGTTTTGAGATTATTTACAGAAATACTGAATTACAGAACTATTACCGGGCAAACAGTCTTTGGATAATGGCGGATTTGCGATACTTACAGAAAAAATATCGGGATTCCAGGCTTTTGTGTGAAAAACTCAAAAAATTTCCCAAAGTATCCAAGAGCCAGATTGAATGCGCTGACCGGCTCATCGCTTCAATGAAAAAGGATTAAGGTAAATAGTTTATTATTAACTCTAAAAAAAACAGGAATCAAAGTCTATGCAGTCTCAGGAATGGATCGAACGTAATCGTAAATACACACTGACGAACGGGAAAAGTGGTTTTTCCATCGCTTTCGCCGGGATGAAATTTTCAGACGCCGATCTGGACAAAATGGCGGATAAATTCGATCGCGCCAAACGCGAAATGGCCCGCATCGAGGCGGGAGAAATAAAAAATCCCGATGAAAATCGTCAGGTTACTCATTTCTCCGACCGGACAGTTTATCCGAAAAGTAAAGAATTTAAAGCGGTTGAAAAATTCGCCGAGGATGTTCGTGCTGGAAAAATAAGCGGGCAGGGCGGACGTTTCCGCTCCTTGATTGTCAACGGTATCGGTGGCTCGGCTCTCGGTCCGCAACTTTTGCAGTTTGCAATTAACGGTCCATATTGGAACGAATTAAAAGAAACTGACCGTAACAGCAATTTAAAAATTTATTTTCTCGATAATACAGATTCCGCGGGTTTTGCCGATGTCCTGGCGGTTATTGATCCGGCAACAACTCTGGTCGCGACGGTTTCCAAATCCGGCGGCACGCAGGAAACCCGCAATAATATGATTGCCCTTGAAGATTGCTATGATGACGCGGATGTGAATTTCGCGAAACACGCGGTGGCTGTTACCATGGAAGGCAGTAAACTCTGGAAGTACGCCGCAGAAAATGCCTGGTTAAAGGTTTTCGAGATGGCTGAATCTATCGGCGGACGTACCAGTGAGACAAGTATTGTCGGTCATCTTCCAGCGGCTTTGGCTGCTATTGATTTTAAACAATTCCTTGACGGCGCTGCTTTTATGGACGAATGGACACGCAATGAAGATTATTGCGTAAATCCAGCTTACATGTTGGCGGCGATGTGGTTTATTGCCGGTAAAGGCAAAGGCGACCGCAATATGGTTATCGTGCCTTATTCTGACCGTTTAATACTTTTGTCGCGTTACTTCCAGCAGTTGGTTATGGAAAGCCTCGGCAAAGAAACTGATTTGGATGGTAAAGTCGTACATCAGGGCTTGAGTGTTTTCGGCAACAAAGGCGGCACGGACGCACATGCTTTTATCCAGCAGTTGAATGACGGACGTGATGATTTCTTTATTACTTTCATTGAGGTTTTGAAAGATGCGATGATTCTGCCTGTCGATGAATCATCCAGCATGGGAACGTACCTGCACGGTTTCCAGGAAGGTTTGTCCGCCGCTCTGCGCGGTAAAGGCCGTCAGGTGATTAGTATCACGATTGAGGAAGTCAGCGAATATAATCTCGGCATGATTATCGCCATGTATGAACGCGCGGTCGCGGTTTACGCTGAATTTGTCAATATCAACGCTTTTCACCAACCCGGCGTGCAGGCTTACAAACTCGCGGCGCAAAGTATTCTTGATTTGCGGCAGGAATTTATCGGTGAGATGATGAAACTCGGTGAGTTCAGCGGCACTGCCGCTGACTTCGCGGCAAAAGCCGATTTAAGCGGCAAGGAAGTCGAAATTGGCGGTTTACTGGCGAAAGCCGCGTTGAACTGCGCTGTTGTCAGTCGCGAATATGATGCTGAAAAAGGATGGATTTACAGCATAAAATGAGTTCGGCCAAATTCATAGTGTCCACAGAACAGGCGGCCCGGATTTTGAAAGTCCGGCCGCCGGGTAATTACCGGAATGTCGAAAAAAAATATCCCCTTTTAATCAGCGATTATTATCTGGCTTTGATTGACGGTTTCGGAAAAGATATGGAAAACGATCCAATTTGGCGGCAATGTATGCCTTCGGCTGATGAATTGAAGGATGAAAGCAGCGATTTGGATCCGCTCGCCGAGGAAGCGCAAATGGCGGTGCCGCGTTTGATTCATCGTTATCCTGATCGTGTGGTGTTGTTGGCGACCGGCAAATGCGCTACCCGCTGTCGTTTTTGTTTCCGTAAACGCACTTGGACGAACGGCAGGGAACTAAGTGATATTTCCAAAGCCGAACTTGCTGAGGTCTGCGCGTATTTACAGGCAACACCGACGGTTTCCGAGGTGCTGGTTTCCGGCGGTGATCCGCTGATGCTGTCCTGTGAAAATCTACGCTTTATTCTGGATGAATTAAGTTCAATTAAATCTATTTCCGTGTTGCGCCTGGGAACTCGTGTACCGGTAACTTTGCCGGGGCTGGTAAGCCCGGAAACGATTAAAATGCTGGCGGCTTATCCGGGATTGTGGTTAATGACGCATTTCAATCATCCCCGGGAACTGACTGCTGAAAGCATCGCGCTTTGTGGAGAGTTTGTCAAAGCGGGTATTCCGGTGTTAAATCAAACCGTGCTGCTTAAGGGAGTCAATGATGATGCCGACATTCTAAAACGGCTTTTCCGGCAGCTTATCGCGATAAAAGTCAAACCGCATTATTTATTTCATGTGGATCCGGTGCGTGGTGTTCGGCATTTTGCTACCGGAGTTGACAAAGGCCTGGAGATTTTAGCTGAATTCCGTTCAAGCCTGTCGTCTTTGGCGGTACCGGTTTTTGCTATTGACCTGCCCGGTGGCGGCGGCAAAGTCGCTTTGCAGCCGGAATACTGCTGTGATGGTAAATATCCCTCTGTTATTGATGGGCATTTGATAGAGTATTAAAAAAAAGAAAAAATTGGATCCAGCAGTTAAACTTAAGCGACGAAGCCGCGCAATAGACCAATTCCAGCGACCAGCGGGTTGCCGCTGGACTCAATTTTTAATTTTCTTTTTACCCGAATAAAGAAAAAGTATAATTCCCCCCAGATAGGCGGCGGCGAATAAAACAATTCCGGTCAGAAGTTGATCCCGGATAAAAATAAAGAAGCCGGAAGCCGCGGACATAATGATAAAAATATTGGCGATGAAGAATAATTTCCAGTAAATTTCAGTTTTTATATTGGCGGTGACGATAAGGATATTCAACAGCGGCACGTAGCGAAATTTGGAAAAACGGCGGGGCGGGATGACAATATTGTACATATAAAGCACCGCGAAAACTCCTGCGCCAAGAATTATGTGCGTTTCGTCGTGTTTTATTATTCCCTCGGTAATCACGGCAAAAGAAAGCAGATAAAGTATGAGTGCAGTTATATATTTTGCGCTGGGCAAAACGCTTAAAAGCAAAATGAAAAAGAAATAAATAATATTCAATCCCGGAATAAAGGGCAGCAAAAATAAAAAATTAAATCCAGCCGGCGGCGGGGTGATTTTCTCTTTTTGCTTTCTGGCGGCCTTTTTTGGGAAAACTATTTTTTTTAATATTTGTTCAGCTTCTTCGCAACTGGCGCAAAAACGTTCAAAATCACTGTCAAGATCGAATTCCGGTTCATGAATGGCCTGATTTCGGATAGTTGCTATGAAGCGCAGTTTTTTATTCAATTCAGGCTCCAGTTTATCTTGAACGCTGGAGATCAATTCATGCATCCCGCGCCCTTCGGCTTCTAAAGCTTTCAGCAGTGCTTCCAGTTTTTTGGAGCGTTCGACTATTTCGCCGATTTGAATCTTTTTCTGCATTTTTTTTGTCCTTAAAAAATTGAGTCCAGCGGCAACCCGCTGGTCGTCGCAAAGCGGCGAAAATACATGATCCAAACATTTGTTTGGGCGCGGTCCAGCGGCGGAACGCTGGGCGCCCATCTCCAATGAGACTCCATTAACCTCAAAATTCGCAAAAAAGGTGGCATTTAGTACCGTATTTCATTTGTAAATGCTACAAAATTAACTATACTGGTTATATCAGGTATTTCAACTAATGGGGTGAGTGTTATGTCAAGTAAAGTCGTCAAACTCGAAATCGGAACCATCTATCAGAAAACCAAAAACGGGAACTATTATTTCAGGTATCAGGTCAAAGGACAGCGCAAAGCCGTCAGTCTGAAAACCAAAAACCGGCAAAAAGCACTCAATAAAGCTCAAGCTTTGGTCCCGATACTCAAAGCCTCAAGTACGGAAGTCATTTCAGCCCACGTTCAACACGCCAAGGGCTTTGTTTCCAAAAAGCAAAGCCTGGAGCTGCAAAACGCCTGGGAAGTTTATGCGGAACATCCCGGTCGCGCAACTCCGGCTACCGTCAAGGAACAAACAGCTTATCGAAGCGATTTTAACGAATTTGTAAATTTCGTAGGCGATAATAAGCTGCAAATTAATGAGCTAACTCCCGAAATAGCGGACAAGTTCGCTCTCCACCTGCGAAAACTTGAAATTTCCGTACATACCCATAACCGGAAAATCAAACGCCTTGCCAG
>VAOY01020057.1_pt1 | contig 11153 bp, 9 predicted proteins | sample 3393881 | NCBI WGS metagenome assembly VAOY01 (sample SAMN08290430, study PRJNA428436) | hydrothermal vent metagenome | isolation source: Deep-sea hydrothermal vent chimney | place: Indian Ocean: Southwest Indian Ridge
ACTATTCCCGTTATTTGTCACGGCATATAAAGGGATGGAAACTTTTTGTCCAACTTTAATGGTGTTCCAATTGCATGGATGATTTAATATATTATAATCTTTAGTTTTTTGGTTGGGTTCGGGAGTTGTGAAAGAAAATGTTCCACTGGTATTTGTTTTTGGTGGGTTAGCTGCATCACATCCGCCAGTGGGTTTGGAACCTTGACCTTTCCAAGGGGCATTTCCCGTCCAAGGAAAAGGAATGATATAGTCTTTCACTAATTTATTTGTGGTTGTGGTTAATAATCCTTTGATTGTGAAGGTATATTTTGCTTTAGATAAAATACATTGGGGATTTAACGGGCAAGAAATTGTTAAATTGGTGCCAATACCCGTGCCATCATGCTCACGAGTGGCATTTATCATTAAAGCCTGTTCTAAAGCACTTTCAGCATTATTATATGCTATGGTGCTTTGGCGCATCTCATTGCTTTGACGAATTGAATCTACAACTATAGTTGCCAATCCCACGGAGGCACTAACTAAAAGCCCTATTAGAATTACCGCTAACAGAAGCGATAAACCAGATTGCCAATTTGGTTTTTTCTTTTTCATATTTATGATTTCATAATGTTTAGAATTTAACACGGGGGAGGGTCTGTGTCTACCCTCTTCCCAGAGGGGGGGGGTCGGTTCAGGACGAGGTAGAGGAAGAACCTCGGTTCAGGACGAGGGGGTTATTTTAGTTTGCTCCTTTCAGTAAAAAAGTTTATATTCAGGCAGTAAGATACCAAAAAACAAATATGGTTAAAGGAATTAAAAAACTGGAGATTGCTGAGAGTGATGGGGTTTTAGATTTACGTGATCGAGAAAAAGGGAATCCGGCTTTTAAAGTAAGTAAAATTAATGAATCTATTGATCAGACAAATGATGATTCAACTTTGTTGATTGATAATGAAGCTCGTCGTATTTCAACTGCTGATGTTAATCAGAAAATGGAGAATTTTGCTGAGAAATTGGAACATGCGGTAATAAAAGTTACCGCTAAATCTCCACAGGAAAAAATAGAGGAAAAACCTGTTTCCAATCTTAAAGATCAAGCTAAAGATTTGATAAAAGTGAAATTTGAAAAATTTGTACAATTGGTAGCGACTAGAAATTTTGTGGATGTTTTAGAAAAAAATAAAAATGAAGATTTAATTATGTCTTCCAATTTATTGACTGATCTTGCTGGAGCAATGGAAGAAAAAACCGAAAAGAAAACGCCAATTATTTTTTTAGTGGGATTGGCGTTAGGAATTGCTTTAACTTATTTATTATTTAATCATTAATTAAAATTAAATTTTATGGAAGTTTTACTTAAACATTTGGAAGATAATCTGAAAAAAATTCAAGGACATTTGGGTGGAGAATTTACAGGATTACAAATTGGACGTGCTAGCTCTGCGTTAGTGGAAAGATTAATGATTAATTCTTATGGAACGATGCAACCGCTGAAAGCGGTTGCGAGTGTGTCTGTTCCAGATGCTAAAACGGTTCAAATACAACCTTGGGATAAAAATAATTTAAAAGCTATTGAAAATGCAATTCAAATCTCTGATTTGGGGCTTACTCCTCAAAATGATGGAATTGTGATTCGGATTAATGTACCTAAATTAACTGAGGAGAGACGTAAAGCATTAACTAAAATAATTGGTAAAATGGAAGAAGAAGCTAAAATTGCTGTACGAAACGTGCGTCAAGAAGTTATGACTACGGCGAAAAATATGGAAAAAAATAATGAAATTACTGAAGATCAGTTGGAAGTTTTGGAAAAGAAAATTCAAGAATTGGTTGATAAAATAAATGAAGCGATGGAACATAGTGCTAAGGCTAAAGAAGAAGATATTATGAAAATCTAGAATAAAATAAAAATAAAATGACATTGTTACTTACTATTATTGCTTTTCTGATTATTTTTTCTGTGTTGATTTTAGTTCATGAAGCAGGGCATTATTTTGCTGCTAAAAAAATGGGTGTGAAGGTGGAAGAATTTGGTTTTGGTTTGCCGCCTCGAATTTGGGGAGTGAAAAAGAAAAAAAACGGTACTTTATTTTCGATTAACGCAATTCCTTTTGGTGGTTTTGTGAGGCTTTTTGGTGAAGATAAAGTGAGTTCTAAATCTTTGAAAAGCCAAAATAGTTTTGTGTCTAAATCTCCATGGAAAAAAATTGTGATTGTGGTGGCTGGAGTATTTATGAATTTTCTATTGGCTTATATTTTATTGAGTTTTGGTTTAATTATTGGGATGCAGCCTTTGATTACCAATACTCAGCAAATTTATGACGGAATTAATTCTGGTAATATTCAGGTTGAATCTGGTTTGGTAGTAAAAACTGTGGAAAGCTCTGGACAAAATTTATTTCAGGCTCATGACCGATTGCTGGCGATCAATAATCAAAAGATTATTTTGGGTGATGAGTTTAGTAAATTGATAGATGCTAAAAAATATAAAATTACAGTATTAAGGAATGGAGCTTTACAAAATATTACTGCAAAATATTCTAAAAATTCACCATGGTTTATTTTAGATGATTCCATCTTTTTACCAAAGCCGACCATTTATGATATTGATCAAAATTCCATTTATGCTAAAGCAGGTTTAGAAAAAGGAGATGTGATTGTTTCGGTGAATGGTGAACAGATTTTTGATTTTGATAAGTTAAATCAAATTCTGCAAAACGATTCTAATTTAAAAATAAAAGTTTTGCGCAATAATGTTGATTTGAATTTTAAAATTACACAAAATAGAATAGCTCAAATTGTGATTAGTGAGGTATTGCCCAATTCACCAGCGATAAAAGCAGGATTAAAAAAAGGTGATGAGGTTTTAGCGATTAATTCTCAAAATATTTATTCGATTAATGATTTAAAGAAAATGTTAGCAACGAAGGGGACAGGTGAAAATAAATATAAAATAATCAGGTCAGGTAAGGTGATGGATATTTCTATTCAACCCAATTCAAATGGTTTGGTTGGGATAATTTTGGCGCAACTTGATAAATCTGATCATTCTGGTTTGTCTTTTTATTTAAAGACTGTTCCTTATTCAGTTTTGAAAATGAAAAATATTCAATATCCTTGGTATGAAGCTTTTGGAAATGCTTTTAAAGAGATGTATACACTTTCTGTGGTGACGGTTCAAATGTTTGGTGGAGTAATTCAAAGTATTGTTACACGGTTTCAGGTTCCTGCTGGTGTGGTTGGACCGGTTGGCATTGCGCAATTAACATATACTTTTGTGCAGCAAGGAATTATGTCGCTGATTCGTTTTACTGCTCTGCTTTCTTTATCTTTAGCAATTATCAATATTTTACCTTTTCCAGGTCTTGATGGGGGGAGGTTATTATTGATTTTTGTTTCAATGTTAATTGGTCGAAAAATAAATCCACGTTTGGAAGGGATAATTAATATTACAGGATTTTTATTATTATTGTTATTGATTTTCTTGATTACTTTTAATGATATTGCTCGTTTATTTGGGGTGGGTTAATGGTGTTTTTTAAATGTGCGGACACGGATGTGAAATTATACGCGGACACGGAACTTTCTTTCTTTGGTCAAGCTAATGAAACTTGTTTTAGCAAAAAAGTTTGCTAATATGCGAAGGCATTTTGGTTTAATAACAATTTCTTTATGGCAGAAATGCTGGATAAAAAAGAAATGTGGGAAAAAATTTTGGGAGGTATTTACTCTCAAATTGATCGAGGTCATCTTTTGACTATTTTTGTGAATAGTGCCATTCTTTCTTATGAAAAGGGCGTTTTGATAATCGGTTTTGCTTCAATAATTGGACCCGATTATGTGCAAGGCAAATATCATACTAAAATATTACCTTTAATTAAGGAACTGTATCCTGATTTACAGGAAATTAAATATGAACTGAAATCTTCACTTCAGGAAAATGATTGTGAAGATAAATTGCCTTTGGACTTATTTATGTCAGTGATTGGTGGTGGCAAAAAAAGACTGCGAAAAGTGCGTAATCGACAAGAGGTGGTTTTGGAAGGCGGCATTCGCAGTAAGATGTTTAATCATCGTTATACATTGCAAAATTTTATTCCGGGGTCAGAAAATCGATTGGTGCATGCCGCCTGTATGGCAGTAGGAGCTAAACCTGCTGGAATTTATAATCCATTATATATATATGGTGGTGTTGGTTTGGGGAAAACTCATCTTTTGCAGGCTACTGGTTTGGAAATCTTGAGAAATTATCCAAATATGCGGGTTGTCTATATGACTGCTGAGCATTTTGTAAATAAAATTGTAGAAGCAATCGGTAAAAGACATACGAAACCTTTTAAAGATGAGTATCGTAATTTAGATTGTTTAATTGTTGATGATATTCAGTTTTTTGCTAATATGGCTACTTCCGAACAGGAGTTTTTTCATACTTTTAATGATCTTTATGATAATGGCAAACAGATTATTTTAAGTGCTGATCGTTCTCCCAGAGCATTAAAAGGTTTTGATGATCGAATGAAAAGTCGTTTTGGAATGGGGATGCTGATTGAAATTAATTTGCCGAGTTTTGAATCTAGACTGGCAATTTTAAAAGAAAAATGTCAGGAATATCAAGTTATTATTGATCCGGAAATTCTGGAATTTATTGCTTATAATGTTACTGCGAGTGTGCGTGAGATGATCGGTATTCTAATCACTTCAATTGGAGAAGCTCAATTAGAACAGTCTACCCCCACGATTCGCAGTGTGGCACAGGTTATTAAAAAATTAAATCGTGAAAAAGGAGATTTGAGTATTACTTTTGAAGATCGTAAAAAAAATATTGCTCGTAATTTGGAAGATGTAATTGAAATTGTTGCTAAATATTTTAATTTGACTAAAAGTGATTTAGTTGGTGAAGAAAGGAAAAAAGAAGTTATGATTCCTCGTCAAATTTCCATGTATTTAATTAGGGAAATTCTTTCTCAATCTTATGAAACTATTGGTGAGAATTTTGGTGGCAGAAATCATACCACGGTGATGCATGCTTGTAGTAAAATTTTGAATCAGATGAAAATGGATAATCGGTTGACACATGATGTGAATGCGATTCGGAAGGAATTAGGATTTTGATTTTGAATTTGAATCAGGTTCAGAATGAGTGATTTATTTTTGAGAATTTATCTTGATAAAAGAATGTCTTTACCTTGTTTGGTATTTTGTTATAATGCCTTCGCTTGACTAATTTGATTAAAATAAATGCGAGTATATCGAAGAAGAAAATCTTCTCAATATTTTTTTCCGTTTATTATACTACTTTGTCTGGGGGTACTGATCGTTTTGATTTTTCAGATTGGAAGTAGTCTTTTTGCATCAGTAAAAGGTGATGCCGTTATTTATCTTGCAGAAGGAAGAGCTAAGGTTTTGCCATACGGGAAAACAGAATGGGAAAATACTTATCATGGGGTAAAAGTTCGTTTAGGTGATTCTGTGAAGACATTAAATTCTTCCAAAGGTGTAATTAGTTTTTATGATGGAACTTTGTTGCGTATGAATGAAGATACTCAGGTAACTTTAATTGATATTACTAAACATGGTGATTCACAGGAAATATTACTCAGTTTGAATCATGGTGAAGTTTGGGTGAATAAACCTGTTAAAAATGGTATTGTCAAAAAAACGGATTTTGTTATTCAAACCGATGATGCTACTTATTCAATTACTGGCACAATTTTTGATTTAACTAAGACAGATACTACGGAAGATTTGAAAGTAATGCGTGGTGAAGTGCAGGCTGATATAACTGAAGTTCAAGATGGACGAATTAATATTATTGATACTGTTTCTACAGGAATTGGTCAAGAATTAACTTTGGATAAGGCGGTTATGCAGGCTTTTTTCAATCGTCAAAATCCTTCTGTATTAAAGGCTATTGATAGCAAATTCACTTCTACTCCTTGGTATATTTGGAATCATTCAGAAGATGATAATCCAACTAATTTTGCTTCTGGACAATATTCTCCTCCTATTTTAGATACTCAAGCTAGTTTAGAAGTGAATACGAATAGTAATGTAAATAAACCTAATTCATTAAATAATACTACTACTTCTTCCACTTCCGTTTCCACTTCCGCTGCACCAATTATTACTAATCCAACATCTTCTTCTGTTGATACAATTAATGGAATATTAACAATTAGTGGGACAGTTTCAGTTGGTACTAAAGCTGTAAGAGTTCATCAATTATTGAGTGGTAAATCACAAAAAGAAGTGATTTCATTAAGTAAATTTAATCCAAATATTCTGACTTTTAAATATCATTTGGATCCTAAATATAATAATATATTACCAGGTAAAAATGTCTATCAAGTGATTGCTTATTATATTAATAATGTGCCTTCACCAGTCGCTCAAATAACTGTGAATTTTAATCCTAATAATTTACATTCTTCTACTTCTGCAAATTCTACCAATACGTCGGTCAATTCTTCTAATTTGTTAAATGCTTCACTAAAAGTTTCTACAGTGTCAGGTAAACCTTATCGGAAAGGTATGAAATTAACGGTAGATGGGTTTTTGATTTCTGGTATTGCTTCTAATGCAACTAAAGTTTTTGTGAATGATTATCAATTAAGTAAATTTCAGGCGGGTGATAAAACATGGGTTTATAATGTGAAAGAAAGTTATGGAAATTTAAAACAGGGAATAAATAAATATAATATTTATGCTGTAGATGGTGCTGGAAAAAAATCGGCGGATTTAGTGCTTAGTATTGATTATGAAAATCCTAATTCGACAAATACCATCATAAATGTAGCGAGCACTCCAAATGTAACAACTATTTCTGCGCCATAGAATTTTAATAAATCTGATTAATATAAATATTTTGCTTTATTAGCATTATGTTCATTATTGGTTTTGGCATAAATCATTTTGCCGTTTTTGGAAGTGAGATAATAATAATAAGGACTATTAGTGGGCTTAAATGCGGCTTTAATTGAATTTAATCCGGGATTGTCGATTGGACCGGGGGGTAAACCAGGGTTTTTGCGAGTATTATATGGACTGTTTTTTTGTAAATCTTGATAATTGATAGTACGATCTTTTTTTAAATAAAGCAGGGGAGCATCAATGCCGAGCGCCCAATGTTGGTCTAATCTTTTCCAGATAATTCCAGAAATTAACTTACGATCAATATTATTATTGGCTTCTTTTTCAATCATGGAAGCTACAATAATAGTGTTGCTAAGTGTGTGATCAGGATGAGCGGGAATTAATCCTGCAATTTTATGTTTGAAATTTTTAAGCATTAAATCAATTAATATTGCTGAAGAAAAATTATTTGGATTAACAAAATATGTATCGGGGAAAAGATACCCTTCAAGAGGATGAATTAAATTTTGCTGTGAACTTTGATTTAAAAATTTATATTTGGAATAATTATGATAATTGTTAACGGCATTGATAAATTCTCCACCTTGAATTAATCCATCATTGATTAAAATTTGATCAATATCATAAACTGTATCTCCTTCTGGAATGGTGATAATTACTTGTCGATATTTATTTGAACTTAATGTAGCGGTGATTTCTGGAACTGTTAGTGATTGTGAGAGCGGATAACGACCTGGTTTAAATTCGGTATCTAAATGATTAAGGCGTGTGTAAAGGGAAAAACTCCCACTATCTGAAATTAAATTATTCTTGGTTAGTTGTTTAGCAATTTGATTGGCGGATTCTCCTTTTTTAATTGTAAAATAAATTGTTTTAGTATTAGTGGCATTAACAGGAGTATTAATAGCATATTGATAATGTGACCAATAATATCCGCTGATAATAATAATTAAAACAATACCGATAAAAACATATTTCCAAAGGTTTGCTTTGCGATGTCTTCTGTACATTGAATTGTATTAAACATTAGGCATGCCGGGTAATCCTAAATTACCCATAATATCTTTCATTTCTGTGGCAGCAATTTCTTGAGCTTTTTTTAAGCCTTTTTTGCAAGCCTTTAATAGATCTTCTTCTAATTTTTTAGGATTGATTTCTCCATCATGAATTTTAAAGGAAATTGGTTCTTGTTTGGCGTTGAAAATAACAGTTATTTGTCCTTCTTCGGCTTCAATGTGGATGGATTCTAATTTTTTTTGTACAGTTTTTGCTTTGTTCTGCATTTCCAGCAGATCTTTCATTTTTTGAAACATGATATTTTATTATATTTTACATTTTTATTATATTCTATATTTAGAAATTAGTGTTTTTACCTGAAAAAATCAAATTAATTTCTAATTATGTTTTATAAGGCATATTTATGTATTGAAAAAATGTTGCGTGTATGAGTTTTTTCAGTTAGAGTATGATCGCTTTTTATTCCGTAAGAGTTTTATTATTATGAGTCTTGTTGTATTAGAAGCCAAAATTAGAGAATTAACAAATAAAGCCAAAGATTTGCGTAAGCAGAGTTTGATTCCATCGGTTTGTTATGGAAAAGACTTTGCTTCTATTAATGTTCAGGTTGATTATCATGGATTCCGCAAACTTTTTAAGAAAGTTTCTACTACTCAGGTATTTAATTTAATGATTGATAATAAGGAAACACCAGTTTTGGTTCATGAAATGGTTTTTGATCCTGTAACTGATAGAATTAATCATATTGATTTCCTTCATGTAAATATGAAAGAAAAAATTACCACTTCTGTTCCGGTGGAAACTGAAGGTCTTTCTCCGGCGGTTAAAAATTTTAATGCGACAATTACTGTGGCAAAACATGAAATTGAAATTTGTTGTTTGCCAATGGATATTCCACATGGAATTAAAATTGATCTTAGTAAATTTGTAAATATTGGTGATGCAATTACTGTAAAGGATTTGAATTTAGGTGATAAAGTTGAGATAATAGATGATCCGGGGGATGTTCTTGTTACTGTTACTGAAGTTGAGGAATTTAAAGAAGAAGTTGCAGAAGTGCCTGATGGGGTTAAAGTTGAAGCTACTCCAACGGCGGCAGAAAATATTAAAGTTGATGACGGAAAAAAGGAAGAATCTGAGTCAAAAGAATAAATTTAATCTTGGATTTCATTCTGTTGAATTAGTTTAATTGAGAAGTTCTTCAAGGATTTTGTGGTATGTGTGGCAATATGATTCTTCAATTGGAATATTGGTTTTTTTTTCTAACTTTTTATTTTCTTGTTCTTGATTTTCTTGTTCTGAGGTATTTAGAAATTTCATTTATGTGAAAATTTGTTTTAGTGTTGCTATATTAACAATAAAGCTGTTCTTGATCTAGGTTTTTGGTTAGAAAAAAACCTTTAAAAATGCTATAATATATAGATAAATTGAAATTGAAAATGGACGATCAAAATCAACCAAAATCAGATAGTAATATAGCTGGTGATAATATAGCTGGTGGGCAAATACCGGTTAATGCTTCAAATATAAATAATTCATCTAGGGTAAAGGTAAAAAAGTCTAATAAAAAAGCGTCTCATAAAGGAAGATCTGATAATGGGGTTTCTAATAATGCGGGTTCTGATAAAGGAAGATCTGATAATGGAGTTTCTAATAAACCAGTAAAAACAGTATCTCAAAGAGAAAGGGAAAAACGTCGACGTAAACGTCGAAAATTGAAGATTAAACAGGAAAAACAAGAAGCTATAGAAAAAAAAGTAATAATGGGGGAAAAGGTAGTAACGAGAAAAGAAGATATGGGGGAAATAGTTATGAAAAAAGAAAAATTGGTTTCTCCTTTGCCTAAATCTGTTGAAAAAAATATTACGGCACAAAAGAAAGGGGTGTTGGAACCTGGACAGGATGTTCCATTTGTAAATATTCCTGTTTCTAGTGAGAAAGAATCGGAAGTTGATCAAAAATCATCTACGGAAGATGAGTGGCTGAATGATGTTCAGCCTGTTTTTCCTGAAGAAGATGGAATTGATGTTGATGCATCACAACGTGAGCCGGAGATTAGGCAGGAAGAAAAATTTGATGAAGAATCAGTTCCTGAAAATGATGAAAAAAATTTAGAAAATACAACTGTTTTATATAATACTGATTCAGAAGAAATTAATCAGGTTGAAGAAAAAGATTCTGAGACTGAGGCTGAAGAAAAAGAATCTGAGATTGAAGAAGAAGATTCTAAGCTTGACAAAAAGGATTCTGATTCTGAAGTTGAGGGGTCTGATTCTGAAGTTGACAAAAAGGATTCTAAGGCTGAAGAAGAGGTAAAAAAATTACGACAAAATTTGGCGGCTCCATTAGAAGATGTACCGAAAAAACAAGGGGTTTTGGGACATTTGTTTAATTGGATTCAGAGAGTTGTGACAGCTAAGCCAGTTCCATTGAAAACAAGTGAAATAGTGAATGTTAAAAGTAGTGGAGGCTCTAGTAAAAATTTTTTAAGAATAGTAAAATTTTTATTGAGTATAGTAATATTTGTTGTATTAATTTTTATTATTTTTTGGGTTGGCGTGAATATAAAAATATTGGGTAATATTCCAAATTGGTTTAGAAATTTCCAATTTGGGACAGGTTCTCAGCAAGTAGTTGTGCAACAAGAAATTGTTATTAATAATTCTTTATTACGACAATGGGGAATTAAAACAGCTTTTGTAATTGGGACAAACCGTGGTTCAGCAAAAGACATGGTTACATCTTCTATGTTTGATGCTTATTATTTTGGTAAATTAAAAGAACCAACTGTCTATAAAGAAACGGGTATGACTGCGGCTTTCTTTTTTGGAGAGATGAAAGATGTTGTTGCAATAAAATCTCGTTTTGAAGTTTATGTAAATCTTTTGCAGCAATTAAAATTTTCCTCACAAGTAAATCTTGATCAATATTTAAATAGAAGTGTCAATCGTGTTCAGGCTTTACAGAAATTCTTAAATAATACTAAAACTTTAATTGTTCAAGGGAATATTAAATTACAAGAAATGAAATCAATTATTGATAATTATACTGTTTCCATTAATAGTTTAAATCCTGATAAACAAAGATATAATACTGATTTTTTTACTTATATGGAGAAAGGTAAGGCTGATGCTGCCTCCACTTTACTTGATAATTATATTGTTGTGGCTCAAAAGGGAGTGGAATTAAAAGCTCAGCGATCAGCTTTACAAAAATTAGTTATGGATTATATGAGTTTATTGAAATTATTGACATTAAGAGATGATGCTGTTCAATCTAAT
>VAOY01010708.1_pt1 | contig 11149 bp, 6 predicted proteins | sample 3393881 | NCBI WGS metagenome assembly VAOY01 (sample SAMN08290430, study PRJNA428436) | hydrothermal vent metagenome | isolation source: Deep-sea hydrothermal vent chimney | place: Indian Ocean: Southwest Indian Ridge
AGGCGAGCATTCGTGCCGCCAATGTCCCCGATTAATGCCGGTCGCATCAGGCGTCCTCTTGAAAAATCTGACCTTCTTGACGAGCGAGATCGTCGGCTTCGAAGCCGCCCAACGAGCCCGCGCCCTCTTCGCCGCGCATTGCCAAGTGGCGGAAGCCCGAGAACAGCTCGCGGCCCAGGCCCACATGGTAGTGATCCAAATTGGCGACGACGAGCTCACGCTCGGCCCAGGTGGCGGCGTCTACCTTGGCTTCCAGCGTACCGGCGTTGGCATCCAGGCGCACCACGTCGCCATCGCGCAGCTTGGCCAGCGGGCCGCCGTCGAGCGCTTCCGGGCTCATGTGGATAGAGGCGGGTACTTTGCCCGATGCGCCGGACATGCGGCCATCGGTGACGAGGGCCACCTTGAAGCCACGGTCCTGAAGTACGCCCAGGAACGGTGTTAGTTTGTGCAGCTCGGGCATGCCGTTGGCTTTGGGGCCCTGGAAGCGCACGACGACGATCACGTCGCGGTCCAGCTCGCCCGACTCGAACGCCGCTTTCATCTCGTTCTGGTCTTCGAAGATCTTCACCGGCGCTTCGACGATGCGGTGCTCTTCGGCTACCGCCGAGACCTTGATCACGCCACGGCCCAGGTTGCCTTTCATCACGGTCAGGCCGCCGGTGGGAGCGAAGGGTGTCGCGACCGGGCGCAGCACTTCTTCGTCCAGGCTGTTTTCCGGGCCTTCGCGCCAGACCACTTTGCCATCTTCCAGGAAGGGCTCTTGGGTGTAAGCGGTCAGGTCGGTGCCAAACACGGTGGGAATGTCACCGTGGAGCAGGCCCGCGCCTAGCAGTTCGCGGAACAGGTAGCTCATGCCGCCTGCGGCCTGGAAGTGGTTGATGTCTGCTTGGCCGTTGGGGTACACCTTCATCAGGCTGGGGGTGACCGCTGACAGATCGGTGAAGTCATCCCAGTTGAGGGTAATGCCTGCCGCTGCCGCCATAGCAATCAGGTGCATGGTATGGTTGGTCGAACCACCGGAGGCCAGCAGGCCGACCACGGCGTTGACGATGGCGCGCTCGTCGATCTGCTTATAGAACGGACGGTACTCGCCGCCGGGTTCGGTGTTGCGAATGGCCTGCTCGGTGGCGTAGCGGGTGAGCGCTTCGCGCATCTCGGTGCCTGGGTTGACGAACGAGGTGCCCGGCAGGTGCAGGCCCATTACTTCCATCATCAGCTGATTGGAGTTGGCGGTGCCGTAGAAGGTGCAGGTGCCGGGGCTGTGGTAAGAGTCGGACTCCGCCTGCAGCAGCTCCTCGCGGCCCACTTTACCCTCGGCGTAGAGCTGGCGAATGCGCGCTTTCTCTTTGTTCGGCAAGCCGCTGGGCATGGGGCCAGCGGGTACGAACATGGCGGGCAAGTGACCAAAACGCGCCGCGCCGATGAATAGTCCGGGAACGATTTTATCGCATACGCCGAGGTAAAGAGCGGCATCAAACATGTTGTGCGACAGGCCCACGGCGGTGGCCATGGCAATCACATCGCGGGAGAACAGCGAGAGTTCCATGCCCGGCTGGCCTTGGGTCACGCCATCGCACATGGCGGGTACGCCACCGGCAAACTGCGCGGTAGAACCCATGGCGCGGGCGGCCGCTTTGATGGTTTCCGGGAAGGTTTCGAACGGCTGGTGGGCCGAGAGCATGTCGTTGTACGAAGAAATAATCCCTAGGTTGGCGCTGTTCATCAGCTTCAGGGAGTCTTTCTCCTGGGCGCTACAGGCAGCAAAGCCGTGGGCCAGGTTGCCGCAGGAGAGCTCGGCACGATGCACGCCACGCTTGTGCTGGTCGGCCATGCGGCGCTCGTAGAGAGCGCGGCGCTCGGCAGAGCGTTCACGAATGCGTTGGGTAACCTTAGCAACCGTAGGATTGAGTGTGGCGGGTGTTGAACCAGGCATAGAGACCTCTGCATGTGTAGAGACGGTGAATCCAGATTTGTAGTTATTTTACATCTTATGGCGTCGATATAAGAGACTTTACGGCAATAAAAACGCTATTTATAGCTTAAGTTGTAGTTTTATTACCCGAAAGGATGAGCCGGATGATCCCAGCGTCCAGCCCATGATAGCCAAAAAGCGCTCATGGGCCGAACGCGCCTGCTCAGGAGTCGACCTCGTCGCTGCTGATATGGAACAGCATCGCATACAGGGTGGGCACGGCAATCAGCGTCAGCAGCGAGGCAAACGCCAGGCCGCCCATGATGGTCACCGCCATGCTGTTGAAGAAGGCGTCGGCCAAAAGCGGCAGCATGCCGAGGATGGTGGTACCAGCGGCCAGGAAGACCGGCCGCAAGCGGCTGATGCTGGCGTCCACCAGAGCAGAAAAGCGCGCCTTGCCCTCCTTGATCTGCCCATCGATCTCGTCCACCAGCACGATGGCGTTTTTCATCAGCATGCCCGACAGGCTGAGCATGCCCAGCAGGGCGGTAAACGAGAAGGGCAGGCCGGTCACCAGCAGGCCAATCACCACGCCACACACCGACATGGGCACCACCAGCCAGATGATCAGCGGCTGCTTGAGCTTGCCAAACAGCAAAATCGAGGTCAGCAGCATCACCAGCAGGCTGATGGGCAACTGCTGGGCCAGCGCCTCCTGGGCATCGCCGGAATCCTCGTGTTCACCTCCCCAGCTCAGCTGGTAGCCCGGTGGCAGCGTCATGGCCTCGATCTCTTCGCGAATGCCGCCGAAGGCCTGGGCGGCGGTATAGCCCTCGGCGGGGTCGGCCCCGACGGTCAACGTGCGCACCCGGTTGCGGCGTTGAATCAGCGCTTCCTCGCTATCGGTATCGAAGGAGGAGACCACCTGGCTGATGGGCACGAAGCGCTGCTGCGCGGCGCTCCACACGTTGCGGTTTTCCAGCAGCGCCACATCGTCCCGTTCGGCCGCCGGGGGGCGGGCGACGATGGGCAGCAGGTGCTCGCCTTCACGGTAGGTGCCTGCCCGAATGCCCGACGAGGCAAACTGCAGGGTCTGGGTGATGTCTTCACGACTGACCCCGGCAATGCGTGCGCGCTCCTCGTTGATGCGCGGGCGCACTACCAGCTCCTGCTGGCGCCAGTCGGTGCGCTGGTCGATCAGGTAGGGGCTGTCGGCCATGATGCGCTGGGCCTGGTCGGCCAGCGAGCGCAGCACTTCCGGGGAGGGCCCCTGAAAGCGCGCTTCGATGTCTGCGCCATCGCCCGGGCCGAACTGCAGCCGCTGGGTGCGTACCTGCGCGCTGGGAAACGCTTCGTTCAGCTCTCGGTAGAAGCGCTGGTCCAGCGCGGGAATGGCATCCAGGTCTTCGGTGCGCACGATGAACTGGGCATAGGCGGTGTTGGGCTGCTCCGGGGCGTAGGTGAGCATGAAGCGGGTAGCGCCCTGGCCGATGAAGCTGGCCACCGATACCACGTCCTCCTGCTCCAGGATATACGCCTCGATATCGGCGGCGTAGTCGGCGGTCGAGCGAATGTCGGTGCCCTGGGGTAGCTCCACATTGACGAAGAACAGCGGCGTATTGGAGTCCGGAAAGAACGACTGGGGAATCAGGCTGAAGGCCCACAGGCACACGGCGGTGATCAGCACCAGCGCGCTGACGGTGATGATGCGCATGCCCAGCGCCAACAGCAGCACCCGGCGATAGGCGCGATAGAGCAGGCCGCCGTACAGCTCGCGCTTGCTGGGCTCGTCGTCGTCCTCCTCGTTCTCCTCGTTCTCGTGCTGGCGCTCGCCTGCTTGCTGCTCGTCAGCGGACTGATCCTCGTCGTCGCCTTTCTGGCGCAGCAGGTAGTAGCCAAACAGCGGGGTGACGGTGATCGCCAGCAGCCAGCTCAGCATCAGGGACACCAGAATGACCATGAACAGCGAGTAGAGAAATTCGCCGGTGACATCGTCCGACAGGCCAATACCGGCAAAGGCCATGATGCCGATCACCGTGGCGCCCAGTAGCGGCAGCTGGGCACGCTTGGCGGCGCTGCCTGCAGCCTCCTTGGCGCGCTGGCCGCGCTTGATGTTGGTGACCATGCCTTCGGCGACCACGATGGCGTTATCCACCAGCATGCCCATGGCGATGATCAGCGCCCCCAGCGAGATACGCTCCATCTCGATGTTTAACAGCCCCATGAACAGCAGGGTGCCCAGCACGGTGAGCAGCAGGGTACTGCCGACCACCACGCCGATGCGCCAGCCCATGGCCAGGCACAGCACCCCGATCACGATGGCCACCGACATGGCCAGGTTGAGCAGGAAGTCGTTGATGGCATCGTTGACCACATGGTGCTGTTCGTAGAGAGGATGTAGCTCTACGCCCAGCGGCAGGCGGCTTTTCAGCTCTTCCATGCGGGCTTCGACGGCTTCGCCCACTTCGATGATGTTGTCGTTGGCGGCGCCCGCAATGCCGAGCGTGAAGGCATCCTCGCCGTTATAGCGAATCAGCTGGTTGGGCTGGTCGCTGGGCTCGCGGTAGACGGTGGCGATATCCATCAGCGACACCTGTTCGGTGGTGCCGGGGCGGCCGATGCGGATGGCTTCGATCAGCGCGGTGCTGTCGATGTCGCTACGCGCCACCAGCCGCACCTGGCGTTCCCCTACCCGCAGGCTGCCCGCGTTTTCCACGGCGTTTTCGGTCTGGATGGTGTTGATGACCTGATTGATGGGAATGCCCAGGGTGGTCAGGCGCTCGTTGGAGATGTCGATGTAGATGGTCTCTTCCCGCTCGCCTGCGGTGGTCACCCTGGCCACGCCGGGTACTGCCAGCAGCTCGCGCTGAAGAAACGTCGAAATGTCGCGGATCTCCCGCGTGGTGAGCCCATCGGCCGTGACCGCATAGAAAAGGCCGTACACTTCACCGAAATCGTCGTTGACCTGGGAGCCCAGCACCCCCTCGGGCAGGTCGCCCTGGGCATCGTTGATCTTGTTGCGCAGCTCATCCCAGATTTGCGGCAGTTCGTGGCTGCGGTAGCTGGAGTGGACTTCCACCTGGATTTCCGAGCGCCCAGGTAGCGACTTCGACTCGATGACGTCGATCTGCTCCATCTCCTGGATGGCGCGCTCTAGACGTTCGGTGACCTCTTCTTCCACTTCCACGGCGGTGGCGCCGGGGTAGGGCGTATTGATGATGGCGTTGGGGATGGTGAAGGCGGGGTCTTCGAGTTTGCCCACCGTATTGAATCCCCAGATACCGCCCAACAGGCAGATCACCACGATCAGCCAGGTATTGAGAGGCCGTTCGATGGACAGCTTGGCGATGTTCATGGCGGCTCCTAGAGGGCGTTATCCAGCGGTTTGACGCGCATGCCGTCGCGCAGCAGGTGTACCCCGGCCGCCGCAATCGACTCGCCAGGCTGAACGCCTGCCACCAGCATCACGGCGTCGTCGCTCAGCTCACCCACGGTGACCTCCCGGGGCGATACCGTGCCCTCGTCGGGGTCGTAGACCCACACGCGAAAATCACCGCTCTCGGTGGTGTCCAGGGCGCTGGCTGGAATCATCATCACCCCGGACACCAGCCGCTCGGCGGGTTCGATGAACACGGTGGCCGTGGTGCCGGGCAGCGCCACCAGGTGCTCGCCTTGGGCGGGCGCGAACTCCACCTGATAGGTCTGGGCGACCTCGTCGGGCTCGGTGATGTGTTCGCGGTACTCCAGCGCAATGCGCTCGCCGGGCAGCGTGGCGATCTCGGCTTCGGCGTTGAAACCGTGTTCGCCATCGAGATGCTGCATCAGCGCTTCGGGCACGTTGATGCGAATGCGCAGCTCCGAGATGTCCTGAATACGGACGACTTCGGCATTGGGCGGCAGCGTGGTGTGGTTTTCCACCAGGCGGCGGGCAATCAGCGCATCAAAGGGCGCGTACAATGAGGTGTAGGCCAGCTCCTGGCGGGCGCTCTCCAGCTGGGTAGCGGCCAGCTCGGCATCAGTGCGGGCCGCTTCCAGCACCGAGGCGGAGACGGCGTTATGGCGATACAGATTTTCCTGCCGCTGCAGATGCTGGCGGGCCTGGGACAATTCCGCTTCCGCGGCGCGCACCTGCAAGGCGTAATCGGTTTGATCGAGCTGGGCGATCAGCTCGCCTTTGGCCAACGTGGTGCCCTGTACGGCCGGAAAGGTGGTCAGGCGGCCGCCCACCTGAAAGGCCAGATTGACGGTGCTCACGGCATCGACGCGACCCACAAAACGACGGCCCGAAAAGGCCTGCTGCTGGCCAGTCTCAAACAGTTTGACCACCTGAGCCGGAGGCTCGGGGGGCTCTTCGGCGTCTCTGCAACCTGCCAATAACGTCACGCATGCCAGCAACCCGGCCAGAGTGGGTAGCCACTTCCCCTTGCGGATGAACCTCATTCAATGCCTCCCTGCAAGTCAATGGGGGATCACGGTGGTGTGATGTATCCCCTGTTTCGTTAGTCTCCTATAATAGGTACTCTTAGCCACTTCGAACAGGTGTTTGGTTAAACGCCGCCCTAAATCGGTATTCACCCGAACTGCAAGGATGATCAGCGTGCACAGGAATCGCCCGTGGGGCCCCCGCCTCAAACCGTTCACCACTGCCTCGGCGCTGGCCTTGCTGCTGGCAGGCTGTGCGGTCGGCCCGGAGTATCAAACGCCCGACATTGAGCTGCCGGAGAGTTGGCCTGCCCATATCACTCTGGAGCAGCAGGCCCGTGACGACTGGCACCGCTGGTGGCAGCGCTTCGAAGACCCGGCGCTGAACCGGCTGGTCGAGCGCGCCAGCGAAGACAATCTCGAACTGGCGATTCAGTTGGCGCGCATTCGCGAGGCCCGGGCCCAGCTGGGGTTTGCCGATGCCGAGCGCTTTCCCACCGTGGGCTATCAGGCCGAAGCCAACCGTGAGCGCACCCCGGGGGCGGCGCTGCCCATCGATGTTCAGCCCGTGCAGGAGCTGCTGCCCATCGATGTTCAGTCCGTGCAGGAGCTGCTGACCTCCACCAACAACCAGTACTCCCTGGCCGCTAGCCTGGAGTATGAAATCGACCTGTGGGGGCGGCTGGCCAACCAGCGCGCTGCGGCCATGGCCGCCCTGCAGGAGAGCCTGTTTGCCAGAGACGCCGCCGAGCTGGGCGTGATCGGTGACGTGGTCACCACCTACGTCAGCCTGAAAAGTGCCGAAGCCCAGCAAGCGCTGATGGAGGAGACCCTGGCCGCGTACCAGGAGACCTATCGCCTTCAGGCGCTGCGCTTCGAGCATGGCGACATCAGCGAACTGGAACTGCGCCAGGCCGAAGCCGAGTGGCGCAACCTGCAGGCAGAGCTGCCGTCGCTCAAGCAGCAGGTGGAAACCCTGCGCGGGGCCCTGGGCACGCTGGTGGGCATGTCCCCTGATGAGCTGCTGACTACCCTGGACACCGGCACGTCGCGGCTGGATGACCTGGCCCAGCCGGTGGGCATACCTGCCGTGATGCCGTCGGCGATGCTCCAGCGCAGGCCCGACATTCGCTCGGCAGAAGCGGCGCTGATCGCGGCCACCGCCCAGATCGGCGTGGCCGAGGCCAACCGCCTGCCGTCGCTCAATCTCAGCTCCTTTTTGGGCACTGCGGCCGCCAGCACCAGTGATCTGTTCAGCGATGTGGCCCGCACCTGGGGCGTCGGGGCCTCGGTGATGGGGCCGCTGTTCGACTTCGGTCGTAGCCAGTCCGGGGTGGAAAGCGCCGAAGCGCTGGCCGAACAGGCCGAAGCGCAGTATCGCCTGACCGTGCTGACCGCTTTCAACGAAGTGCGCGATGCACTCTACAGCTACGACTTCAGCGAGCGACGGCTGGCCGCCATCGACGAACAGCTGGAGGCCGTTGCCCGTACCCGGGAGCTGGCCGTGCTGATGTACGACCAGGGGCAGGTGAGCCAGCTGGAGCGCCTGGACGCCGAACGCAACCTGCTCTCGGCCCGTTTGGCCCAGGCCGGTGCGCGCCGTGAACAGCTGGCGGCCACGGCCACGCTGTTCAAGGCGCTGGGGGGTGGCTGGCAGGAAACCCCCGTTTACTGATTGTCGGTACGGTAACCACAGCCCGGGCGGCTCCGCTGGCCGCCCGCATCTGTTACCATGCTGCGCTTGCGATCACTTCATCTCTGGTTTTGCTGCCACTGGAGCTGCCATGCCTCCCTGCGCGTCCTCTGCTGCCGCTTCTGACTCCCTTGCCGCTTACCCCTGGCTGCCTGATATCGGCCCCGTCGATGCCGCCGCCGCTGAGCGCACTCGTGCCTACCTCGATACCTTGACCAAGCCGCCCGGCAGCCTGGGCAGGCTCGAAGCGCTGGCGATTCAGCTCAGCGCCATCACGGGCAGCGCCCGCCCTCGGGTGGATAGCCCTGCCGTGGTGGTGTTTGCCGCCGACCATGGCGTGGCCGCTGAAGGCGTGTCGGCGTTTCCACAGGAGGTGACCGCGCAGATGGTCGCCAACTTCGTTCAGCAGGGCGCGGCCATCAACGTGTTTGCCCGCCAGCTGGGAGCTCGGGTGGACGTGGTGGATGTCGGTGTGGCGTCGCCGCGACCGCTGCCGGGAGCCACCGATGCCCGCGTGCGTTCGGGCACGGCCAACATGCTGCACCACGACGCCATGCCGCTGGACGACGCGCGCCAGGCCATGCAGGCCGGCATGGCAGCGGTCGAGCGGGCCGTACAGGCGGGGGCCAATGGGCTCATCGTGGGCGAAATGGGTATCGCCAACACCACCGCCAGCAGCGCCATGCTGGCGGCCTTGCTAGGGGTGCCTGCCGCCCAGATGGTGGGGGCGGGCACCGGTATCGACAGCACCCAGCAGGCCCACAAGGCGGCGGTTATCGAGCGGGCGCTGGCCAATCGCCAGGCGAATCCTGACGACCCGCTGGAGGTGTTGTGCAAGCTGGGCGGCCTGGAAATTGCCGCCATGGCGGGTGCGTACCTGGCGGCGGCGGCCCACCGCCTGCCTGCGGTGGTGGATGGCTTCATTGCCACGGTGGCGGCCCTGACCGCCTGCCGCATGGCCCCGGCACTGTGCGACTACCTGGTGTTTGGCCACCGTTCGGCGGAGCCGGGCCACGTCCTGGCGCTGGAAGCCCTGGCGGCGCAGCCGCTGCTGGCCCTGGAAATGCGCCTGGGCGAGGGCAGTGGGGCGGCGCTGGCTTACCCGCTGCTACAGGCCGCTGCCGCCATGCTCAGTGACATGGCCACGTTCTCCCAGGCGGGGGTGAGTGGCAAGGCACCATGAGCCTCGACTTGCTGAGCCTGCCCGCTCTGGCCGGATGGGTCGCGCTGGCCATCGTCATCGATTTGATCGTGGGGGACCCGCGCGCGCTGCCCCACCCGGTGGTGATCATCGGCAAGGCGATTAGCGCCCTGGAGCACCGCTGGAACAAAGGCAGCCCCCAGCGGCGGCGCCTGTTGGGCGGGTGCCTTACCCTGGTGGTGGTGCTGGGCACCTTGTCGGTGGCCTGGCTGGGGCTTGCGCTGTTGTCGTGGGTGCACCCCTGGCTGGGGCTGGCCGCCGAGCTGTGGCTGCTGGCCACCACGCTGGCCATCAAGGGGCTGGCGGATGCCGGGCGGGCCATTGCCGCCCCGTTGCGGCAGGGCGATTTGCCCGGCGCGCGGCAGGCGCTGTCCAGAGTGGTGGGGCGTGATACCCAGGCTCTGGATGAAGCCGAGATTACCCGGGGCGCGGTGGAAACCGTGGCGGAAAACACCGTCGATGGCATTACCTCGCCGCTGCTGTTTGCGCTGCTGGGGGGCGCGCCGCTGGCGCTGGCCTACAAGGCCATCAATACGCTGGACTCCATGGTGGGCTACCGGAACGAGCGCTACGGCGACTTCGGCTACGCCTCGGCCAGGCTGGACGACCTTGCCAACTGGCTGCCTGCCCGGCTGACCGCCCTGTGCCTGTGGCTGGCGGGCGTGCTGTATGGGGTGTTTCACCGCTCACCTCTGCGCTGGCGGGGCGCCCTGGCGGCCACCTGGCGCGAAGCGCCCCGCCATCCAAGCCCCAACGCGGGTTGGCCCGAGGCGATGGTGGCGAATTTGCTGGGCGTCCAGTTGGGCGGCACCAACGTCTACCAGGGGCAAGTATCACACCGGGCCACGCTGGGCACCGCCCATGATTTACTGAAAGCCAGCCACATCACTACCACGATTTGGCTGATGCACGGGGCCTGGCTGCTGTTCTTCCTGCTGCTGCTCTTCCTGCAGCTGTGCCTCGTGATGGCTACGGGGGCCGGGTGATGCGCGACCAGCCCGGCAACCTGCCTCTCCATCATTGGCCAAGCCACGGTGGCCAGGCCGCCGCGCTGCTGCAGCGCTTTGGCCTGCCTGCCGACCACCCGCTGGAAGATATCAGCGCCAACCTGAACCCGCTGGGCCCGCCCGGCTGGGTAACCGGCTACCTGGCCCAGCGCCTGGCTGGGCTGGGCCGCTACCCCGAACCGGACTACCGCGCCGCCAGGCAGGCGATTGCCGAACACGCAGGCGTGGAGCCGGGGCAGGTACTGCTCACCAACGGCGGTGCGGAAGCCATCTTTCTGGCGGCGGCGCACCACGCTGGCCAGCAGGCGCTGATCGTCACTCCTACCTTTGGCGAGTATGCCCGGGCCTGCAACGCCCACGGTGTGCGCATCAGCGAGCTTGGCCTGTTGCCGGGCACCTTCGACCCGCCCGCGGCCGCGTTGCTGCAGGCGGCAGCCAGCGCTGATGTTGTGTTCGTCTGCCGCCCCAACAACCCCACCGGCACGCTGCTGCCCGTGGCGCTTATCGAGGCGCTGCTGGACGCCTTGAAACCGGGGGCCTCGCTGGTGGTGGATGAAGCCTTCATCGACCTGGCATTGGAGGCTGCACCGCTGACTCCGCTGCTCCAACGCTACCCGGCGTTGATCCTGCTGCGCTCCATGACCAAATTCTTTACCCTGCCGGGCCTGCGGCTGGGCTACGTGCTGGCCGATGTGGGGCGTATCGCTCAGCTTCAGGCGCAGCAACCGCCCTGGAGCGTCAATCATCTGGCCGCCGAACTGGTGCCGCCGCTGCTGGCGGATGAGGGCTTTGCCCGGCGTACCTACCAGTGGTTGGCCCGTGAGCAGCCACGCATGGGCGCTGCCCTGGCCGCGCTGGGGCTGGAGGTGGTGCCCAGCCACAGCTGCTTTCATCTGGTGCGGCCTGGGGCC
>VAOY01004273.1_pt1 | contig 11146 bp, 12 predicted proteins | sample 3393881 | NCBI WGS metagenome assembly VAOY01 (sample SAMN08290430, study PRJNA428436) | hydrothermal vent metagenome | isolation source: Deep-sea hydrothermal vent chimney | place: Indian Ocean: Southwest Indian Ridge
AAAAATGTAGCTCAAGCGTCTCGCTTGAGTATCTTCACAACCGAGACGGTTGTGCTACATTAATTTGTGAAAAAATACGAAGTTGTAAATTTTACAGTGTAGTAGGAGCGACTGAATAAAATCGTTTTGAGCCGCTCCTGCAGAGCTGAGAATTCTTTTTTACCGTTTCCACGAGTTTTACCCGTGGCTACGGCTAAATCATCCCGCCGGGATTTTAAAACGTAAAATTTAAACTCAATTTAGGAGTTGTAAAGAAATAAACTTGACAAGTTTCGCAAAATATCCCGAGGTGATTTTGGGGTTTGCCGATGAGGCGCATACCCAAAGGTATGTAACGAATCGACAAACACAAAGGCATCCGGGAGAATTGCGGAGATGTAAAGCTTATTTTTGAACGGCTCCTTAATGCGTTTACCCTGTTTAAACCGCTTGCAAAACTGGCAATGGCACTCAATACCGCCCCCTGAACATCTGATGCCGTAGCCGTTAAAAGATAAAATTTAGAATTTGTAACTTGATGCTGCTTTTATATCAGTGTATAGTATGTTTTTCCTGATAATCTTAATACATGAGACATACTGATGATTGCGTTGATAGACTATAATATGGGTAACTTATTGAGTGTTTCCAAAGCACTTGAAACAGTCGGCGGTGATATCCGCCTGGTGGATAAGGCCGATGACCTGGAAGATTTTGATTCGATAGTTCTGCCCGGCGTCGGACATTTCGGCGACGGCATGGAAAATTTGCGTTCGCGCGGCTTTGAAAAACCTTTGCTGGAAGCGGCTGAATCCGGCAAAGCCTTACTGGGCATTTGTCTCGGCATGCAGATGATGCTCGAAAACAGCGAAGAAGCCCCCGGCGTCGCCGGACTGGGTATGTTTAAAGGAAAAGTTTTGCGCTTCCCTCAAGCCGGTGAAAAAGTTCCGCACACGGGTTGGAATAATGTAAAAATACGGAATAACAACCCTCTTATGCAGGGTGTTCCTGATGAAAGTTATTTTTATTTCGTGCATTCTTATTATGTTGCGGCGGATGATCCGGCGTGCATGATCGGCAGTTGCGAATATATCACTGAATTTACTGCCATCATCGGGCGGGGGAAAGTTTGCGGAACCCAGTTTCATCCGGAAAAAAGTCAGAAATACGGTTTGACTATCCTTGAAAATTTTGTCAGGAACAGTTAAATCAATCATGGCAAGTTTGCGGACAAAACAAAAAAAAACTCTACTGGCTGACATAAATCGGGCTTTGTTCGCAAAATACGGTATTTGTCCCTGTCCGCTGAATTATGAAACTCCTTTTCAACTGCTGGTCGCGGTGGAACTTTCAGCGCAATGCACTGATCTCCGGGTTAACCTGATCAGCCGCGGACTTTTTGAGAAATATCCGGATATTGAAAGTTTCGCCGGCGCACCCCGGGAGGATATTGAAAATCTTATCCGCACTGGTGGCCTGTTCCGCAATAAAGCCAAAAATCTCATTAGCGCGGCACAAAGCCTGATGAATGATTTTGACGAAAAAGTTCCGCAAAGCATGCGGGAATTGACCCGACTGGCCGGCATCGGCAGAAAAAGCGCTAATGTTATTCTGGGTGTTGCTTTCGGCATCCCGGGCTTCCCTGTCGACACCCACGTAAAACGCGTTCTTAAACGGCTCGCTATAACAAATTCGGACAATCCCGGCAAAATTGAAGCCGAGGTAAACGCACTTATTCCAGATAAATACTGGACTAATTTATCACATATGCTTATATTACACGGCAGGGAAACCTGCGCGGCCCGCAAAGCGGACTGCGCAAACTGCATAATCAATCATTTATGTCAATATTATAAAAAAGTTGTGAGTTGTGAGTTGTGAGATACGTGTTACGTGTTACGTGTTACGTGTTACGAATTAAAAAACTGGGAGCGCTGGTCGCCGAACCGGCATTCTTAACTGATAACTGATAACTGATAACTGATAACTGGAAAAATGGGCAAATTAAAGAAAAAATTCAGAAGTATAAAAAAGTTACCGAATTGGATGTATTTTATCCTGGCGCTTTTCATAAGATGTATGATCCGCTGTTTGTACAGGGTGAAAATAGAAGACCCTGATGCTTGTGTGCAGGCGAAAGAAAACTTCATTGTGGTGATTTGGCATAACCGCTTACTATTTTTGCCTGCCGTGTTTCCCGCCGCGGCCAGAAAACGAACCAAAGCTGTTATCAGTTCATCCCGCGACGGCCAATATATAGCTGACGTCGTTCATCAATTTGGTTTGCAGACAGTCCGGGGGTCATCTTCACGTAAAGGAGCCAATGCTCAACGTGGAGCGTTAAAGGCCGTTAACGACGGTTGGCATGTGTGTTTTACTCCGGACGGGCCGCGCGGCCCCAAATATCACATGCACCGCGGCTCGATCCATTTGGCGTCGCTTAGCGGCCGGCCGGTTCTTCCGGTGATGATTAATGCTTCGCGTTACTGGCAGTTGAAAAGCTGGGACGGATTCCAAATACCTAAACCTTTTTCTAAAATAACCGTGGTTTTAGGCGGCCCGATAGAGGTTCCGCCAAATCTTTCCAGTAAGGAAGAGTTGGAAGAGTGGCGTCAGAAAGCGGAAGATAAATTAATGGAAATTACCCGGGATTAACCTCAATAACAGGGAAAAAATATGAAAATAACTCAAGGGAAACTTGCAGGAATATTAATCATTGAACCGCAAGTGTTTGCGGACAGCCGTGGTTTTTTCTACGAAAGCTACAATTATGAAAAGCTGCGTGAATACGGCGTTGAACTGGATTTCGTCCAGGATAACCATTCCCGGTCGGTCAAAAATACTTTGCGCGGTCTGCATTACCAGATAAACCCGGGCCAGGATAAACTCGTTCGAGCCAGTATCGGTAAAGTTTGGGACGTGGTTGTGGATATCCGGAAAGATTCCCCGACATTCGGGCAATGGGAAAGTTTTTTGCTTTCGGCTGAAAATAAAAAGCAGTTATTTGTGCCTAAAGGCTTCGCGCACGGTTTTTGCGTACTAAGCGACCGGGCGGAGTTTCAGTACAAATGCAGCGAATATTGGTCGCCGGCGGATGAACGGGGCATTATGTGGAATGACCCTGATCTCAAGGTTCAATGGCCAGTAACGGAGCCGGTCCTGTCGTCCAAAGACACTAAAAATATATTATTTAAAGATATTGAATTATACTTTTAAGGGAAACTGTTCAAATGAAGAAACTGGCTGTCATCGGTAAGGGCATGCTCGGCAGTGAAGCGGCAAAGCTGGCCGCCGCCGCTGGCTGGGAAGTTTCCACTTATGATTTGCCGGAATTTGATTTGACCGACAAGCGGCAGCTTCAGAAACTGGTTGATGCCGCTGATTGTATCGTCAATTGCGCCGCTTATACCAACGTTGACAAAGCCGAAACAGAGCAGGATATCTGCATGGCGGTAAACGCGACGGCTCCGGGGCTGCTTGGAGAATTTGCGGCGAATGCCGGTAAATACGTCGTTCACATCAGCACTGATTTTGTGTTCGGGGATTTGACGGATGCGCCGCAAAGCGAAAATGACCCGACAAATCCGCTCAGCGTTTACGGAGCCGCAAAATTGGCCGGGGAGCAGAATCTGCTGGCTTCCGGCTGTAAATGCGGCATCATCCGGGTACAATGGAGTTACGGTGCCAACGGCAATAACTTTATTACTAAAATTCTCGAACTGGCAAAAAAATTACCAAAACTTAAAGTTGTCGAGGACCAGGCCGGTGCTCCGACCCGGACCCGGGACATGGCGCGCGCGATTATGGATTTTCTGCAAAATCAAACGCAGGGCCTTTATCATTTTGCGGCAGCCGGCTATACCACTCGTTTTGAAGTTGCCGGGGCGATTGTCGAACATTTCAAACTGGATACCGAATTAGTTCCGTGTAAAAGCAGTGAATTTCCCGCTCCGGCCGCCAGGCCTCACAATTCAAAATTTGACTGCGGCAAAATCGATAAAATATTGAGTTTTTCGCGTCCGGCGTGGCAGGATTCCTTAAAACAGTTTTTTGATGAAATATCATAAATATTCAAGCAGGACAGCTTATGCCGGAATTACCCGAAGTTGAAACCATAACACGAGCCTTGACACCGCATTTGCTCAATCACAAAATCACACGAATCGAGACGCATATTGAGAGCCTGCGTTATTCTCTGGCGCCGTTAAAGAATCCGGCATTGCTGGATGAAACTATAATTTCAGTCCGGCGCCGGGCGCGTTATATTATTATCGAACTGGCAAAGCGCCATGCCTTTATTATTCACCTGGGAATGTCCGGGTCGCTTCGCGTTGTTCCGGAAAAAGTTGAGCGTCTGAAACACGAACATGTTCTCTGGCATCTTGATAATGCTATGACAATGCGGCTTAACTGTCCGCGCCGCTTCGGATTTGTCAAAGTATGCACCCCGCCGAAGACGGGAGCGGAACCTGTCGAGCTCAAACACCTCGGCCCTGAACCTTTATCCGCTGAATTCAACGCCGCTTATCTCTACCGGATAACCCGCCGTCGAAGCGGCGCGGTTAAATCCCTGATAATGAATAACGCCTTAGTCGTCGGCGTCGGCAATATTTATGTTGCCGAAGCCCTGTTCCAAAGCAGAATAAGTCCTTTGCGCAAAGCAATGAGTTTAAGTAAAAAACAGTGCGCCAGGCTGGTTACGGAGATAAAGAAAGTATTAATTCTTTCCATAAAAACCGGCGGAACAACTATCGCGACATACAAAAGTGTTGATGGTTCCGAAGGAAAATTTGTACAGCATTTAAAAGTCTACGGCAAAAACGATCAAAATTGCCCTGTCTGCGCCTCCCGCATCAAACAAAAGCGAATCGCCGGACGAAATTCATATTACTGTCCCGGTTGTCAAAAATAAACAGAAAGCGTTTCAGTCCTTTGCAGCTATTTTTTCTTTTTTTAAACAGTGATCGCATGCTGAATGGAACTTGTTTCGCTGAGTTCGGTTAGTGCCCAGACTAAAGCATCCATGCGGTCAGGACTGAACTTCACAGTCGCAGGATTATATGAACACATTTGCTCCTCAAGCTCGACAAAAGCACCGACATGATGAACTTTGCCCTGCTCGTAAAGCGCGGCAACCGGTTCGGCCCTGATGAATTTACCGCGCGCGGCATGGACGTTTTTACAGGCAATCTCAGGAGCTACCCGGCGAAGATTGGCGGCTATTAAATCCCCGCCGTTATTGACTTCGGCAATAACCCGGTCAGCCTGGTGCCGGTTATACTCGGCGCAGACCGCCCGCGCCCATTCAAGCGGAGTGCCGTGCAATGACGCGTCGCTCAAAACAAAATAATTACCGTCAGCACTTTTGCCCGCCGCGACAATACCGGTCTCATCCGAAACGCTTCGCGAACTTACCGCGGGATCAACACCGACAACAATCCGCAGTAAAGACGGAGCTTCAATAACACGGTAAGCATCAATCATACTGTGTTTCCAGAGCGCCCCCTCAGTTTCATCCAGCCAGCGCCCTTCCAGAAAACGCCGCCGCTGCCGCCGGCTCAAACCGGATAGAGTTTCATCAATATAGCCGTCCGGCAAATTTTCCGCATTTCCGTCCGGGTTCATCAACATGGAAAAGTAATTATCGGGAAAAGCCAGGGCGGTTTTACTTTCCGGATCGATTTTCTCCACAAAAAGCTGGTAACTCCAATGTTTTTTGCCTGAAGGATTGCAGTCAAAGTAGGCTTTGTTAGTTAAAAAAGTTTTTTGCGCCAGACGAGTCAGGGCGGTAGTAACCGCCATGTATGAAATTTCCGAACATTCATTGAAATATATGGTCGCAAATTCACGTCCCAATATTTTATCGACACGTTCAGCACTGTCTAAACCGCCGAACCAGATTTCTGAACCATTCGGCAGCTGAACCAGGCCGTCGACGCGATGCTCCCGCCACTTAAGCCCGGGAAAACATAAACGCATGACTTTGAGAAAAGTGTCGTTCCATATTGCCTGGCGCACGGCATTGGCGCGAAAACGCAGAACCGCGTGCCGGCTGCCGGGGGCCTTAAGCGCCCGGATAACCAGGGCGTATATTAAAATAAAAGTTTTGCCCGAACGCGAGCCGCCAAAAAGCAAAACATATTTAGCCGGGCCGCTCAAGAGGCGGATCGCCGCCAGTTGGTCCGTGGTTTTTATGAATTTTTTCCGCGCTGCCATATTTTCCGCCTACAAGCTTTTTTCATCTTCGTCTAATTCCAGATCAAAGTCATTGGAACTTTGTTTTTCGTTCCACCGGTGCGGACAACGGTTTTTGAGCCAGAAAAGCAGGGCGCGGACATCGGGAGCGATTTCCTTGCTGACGACCCGCCGTTTCAAAGTTTCGAGCTGTTCCCCGGTTTTTTTGTCGACCATGTCTTCCGAATAAATTTCTTTTTGCTGAAAACCCAATGCCCGTTTGAGCAAAGCATCCTCAACCTGTTGTTCCGGCGCCATATTTTTTCCCGCTTCAAAGGCGTTTTTCAAACGCGGAAGTTCCCGCATCAGCTGTTCGAATTCAATGACGGTGATATTCAGTTTTTCCGCCGTGGATTTTTTGTCAAGACCTGATTTCGCGCACTGTTCAACCGCCAGCACTAATGCGTTAATAAGATGTTCATGTTCCATATTTGCTCCGTTTATATTTAGATTATTTATAAAAAACTAATTTGTAAAAAGCGTCTACCTTTGAGCTGAATGTCAACTCTAATGCAGGCTTTTTTACGGATGCGGTTTGAAAGCAGCAGTTTAAATGATAGACTATTGAGGTAACTGCAAAAGTCCGGCACAAACATGATTTTTAGTGTTTTAGGCGAGCAGATTTTGACGTTTGTGCGATTGAACATACCCATAGGTATGTGAATGAGCTCAAAATCAAAAGATGCCGTATAAAATCAAAAATCTGCTGTGGAGACTTTTGCAATTGCCTCTATTGTTTAAGCAGCTGTACAAAATAACAGGTAACTTGCTATGACCTTACTTTCAACTCAAATTAAAAGCTACATGGAAAGCTCTTCCTGGATCAGGAAAATGTTTGAACAGGGAATGGAACTGAAAAAAACCTATGGCGCTGAAAATGTTTATGATTTCAGTTTAGGCAATCCTGATTTACCGCCTCCGCCCGCGGTAGCCGAGGCTTTGCACGAAGTCGCCGATAATGTGTCAAAGCCTTTTTCGCTGGGATACATGCCCAACGCGGGCTATCCGGAAGCACGCGAAGCCCTGGCTGCTTATTTGAGCAAAACTCAAGGCGAAGATATTCAGGCGAAAGACCTCGTTTTAACCTGCGGTGCGGCGGGTGCGATCAACGCTTTTTTCCGGGCGGTAATGGAACCGGGCGACGAAATCGTCTGTCCCGCCCCCTATTTTGTGGAATACGCTTTTTACGCGGGTAACTTCAGCGCGAAGCTGGTTCCGGTCAAATCAAAAGATTTGACTTTTGAATTGGATATTCCCGCTTTGGAAAAAGCTTTCACCGCCAGGACCCGCGCCCTTATCGTCAATTCACCGAACAACCCGACGGGACAGATTTACACTCGCGAAGAGCTTGAGGCTTTGGCTGAAGTCATGCGGAAACATTCCGAAAAAACCGGCCGGATAATTTATTTGGCCTCAGACGAACCCTATCGTTTCCTGAATTACGACAATCTCGAACTGCCGTCAGTGTTTGATATTTACAAACACAGCGTAATCATGGGGTCTTTTTCCAAAAGCCTGTCCCTGGCGGGAGCGCGAATCGGTTATCTGGCTATTAATCCGAAAATTGAAAACGCCGGGCAATTGCACAATGGCGTAGTTATGACCAACCGCATTCTGGGATATGTCAACGCGCCCGCTGTCGCGCAGAAGATTTTAACCGCATGCGTTAATTCAGAAGTGGATGTTGACATTTATCGTCAGCGCCGTAACGCGATGGCGAAAGTTCTGGATAAGGCCGGTATCGAATACACCCTGCCGCGCGGAGCGTTCTATTTCTTCGCTAAATCTCCACTTGCGGATGATGTCGAGTTTGTCAATTTGTTACTTGAGGAAAATATTCTGGCGGTTCCGGGTAAAGGTTTTGGCTATCCGGGATATTTCCGTCTGACTTTCTGTGTAGGGAAGGAAGTTATCGAAAAAGCCGCTCCAGGCTTCAAACGCGCAGCAAAAAAAAGCTGGAGTTAAGGATTTTCTTTAAATTTTCCCATGGTCGCCGGCCTCATTTGCTTATTCCTCTAACTTCAGCACTTCGATAAAAGTGAGCCATAATATTTTGAGATCGAGCATCATTGATAAATTCCGAATATACCACAAGTCAAATTTGAATTTATCCTGCAATGAAATTGTATTTCTACCATTGACCTGAGCCCACCCGGTAATTCCGGGGCGGACGCTCTGCCGTTCCTGCCGCCCTTTACTGTAAAGAGCTAAATAATCCGGCGTGAGCGGACGCGGTCCAACCAATGACATATCACCTTTTAACACATTAATTAACTGAGGCAACTCATCAATGGACGTCTTCCTGACAATTCCGCCGATGAAATGCAGTCTTTCCTCATCCGGGAGTAAATTGCCGGCGTCATCAGTTTTTTCGCTCATGGTTTTGAATTTAATAATGCGGAAAAGTTTAGCGTCCCTGCCCGGGCGCTGTTGAGTAAAAAAAGGATTTCCCTTGTTGACAATTGCCAGAACAACAGCAGTCAGAGCAATAAGCGGAGAGAAAATTATCAGGCCAAGCAGAGCAAAAATAAAATCAAACACCACTTTCATATAACTATACATTTATTTACCTGCCTGCGATTTTTTTCGGCATCGCCGTGTCTAATCTTTAATTAAATACGATACCTGTAATAAAACACCTGACTGTTGAAAATTCAAGTAGCATATTTTCATTTCGCGCTTTAAAATTTATTCCCGGAAACTTTCCGGAACAGCTTGCAAAATATGAATAACTATGGAATATTCATTGAATGGATAAAAACTCTAAAATAATCATTTTCGGCGGGAACGGCATGGTCGGTTCCTCTATTGTCCGGTGTTTTAAGCGGCGCGGCTTCAGCAAGGTGATTTCGGCCGCCCGGGCGGAATGCGACATGACCAGGCAGCTTGAAGTCGAAAGATACATGCGGCGGCAGCGTGCTGATTACATCGTCCTGGCGGCAGCTAAAGTCGGCGGTATCATCGCCAACTCAACTTACCCGGCGCAGTTTATCTATGAAAACCTTATGATTGAGAGCAATATAATACATAGCGCTTATCTGAATAAAGTCAAAAAACTCCTGTTTCTGGGGTCAACCTGCATATATCCTAAAATGGCTCCACAACCGATTAAGGAGGAATACCTGTTGACCGGCAAGCTGGAAGCAAGCAACGAGGCCTATGCCCTGGCCAAAATCTCCGGTTTGAAAATGTGCGAATATTATTCAATACAGTATGGCTGCGACTTCATCGGCGCCATGCCCACAAATCTTTATGGTACAGGCGATAATTTTCACGCCGAAAACTCACATGTAATTCCCGGTTTGATGATTCGTTTCAGAAATGCCGTCAAAGCAGGACTCAAAAGCGTCACCTGCTGGGGGTCAGGCTCACCGCTGCGGGAATTTCTTTACATTGACGATCTGGCGGACGCGGTACTCTTCATGCTGGAACACATTGAAGCACCCGGTTTTGCCAATGTCGGCACCGGCATCGAGCTTTCCATTAAGGAACTTGCTGAAACAATTGCTGACGTTACCGGTTTTAAAGGTGAAATTATCTGGGACAGTTCCAAGCCGGACGGAACTCCGCGTAAACTCACCGACATGTCAAAACTGCACAGTATGGGCTGGAAACATAAAACATCTCTACAGGAAGGACTGAAGAAAACTTACGACTGGTTCCTGGCTAATGAATCCGCCGTCAGGAAATAAAGCGCATGGATATTGAATAATCAGATAAAAGGGAAACAGATAAATGGGAAAAGTTGCATTAATTACTGGCGTAACAGGCCAGGACGGATCGTATCTGGCGGAATTTTTGCTGGGAAAAGATTATACTGTCCACGGCATTAAACGCCGTTCATCATCTTTTAACACTGAACGTATTGACCCCATCTATCAGGACTGCCATGTCGCTAACCAGAAATTTCACCTCCACTACGGAGACCTCTCCGATTCCACCAACTTGATCCGCCTGGTAAAAAATATCCAGCCGGATGAAATTTATAATCTCGGCGCCCAAAGCCATGTCAAAGTTTCTTTTGACTCGCCTGAATATACCGCTGATATTGACGGCCTGGGCACCATGCGCCTGCTCGAAGCCATTCGCCTGCTGAACCTTGAAAAGAAAACGAAGATCTATCAGGCCTCAACTTCCGAACTCTATGGCAAAGTCCGTGAAACTCCACAGAGCGAAGAAACTCCGTTTTATCCTCGCTCTCCCTATGGAGTCGCCAAGCTGTACGCCTACTGGATTACTGTTAACTATCGCGAAGCATACGGCATTTTTACCTGCAACGGGATCCTGTTCAACCACGAATCTCCCCGCCGGGGAGAAACTTTTGTTACCCGCAAAATCACCCGGGCCGTCGCTCGCATCAAACTCGGTTTGCAGGAAGAACTTTTTCTGGGCAACCTTGACTCGCTCCGGGACTGGGGCCATGCCCGTGATTATGTCGAAGTGATGTGGCTCATGCTGCAGCAGGATGAACCGGACGATTTTGTGATCGCCACCGGCAGGCAGTATTCTGTCCGCCAGTTCGTCGAATTCGCCGCCGGGGAAGTCGGCATCAAAATCCGCTGGAAAGGCAAAGGCGTCAATGAAAAAGGCTACGATGAAAAAACCGGCAAATGCCTGCTGAAAGTCGATCCGGCCTATTTTCGCCCTGCCGAAGTGGAAACTTTACTCGGTAATCCGGCCAAAGCGAAGAAAAAACTAGGCTGGGAAGCACGCACCACACTTGCGGAACTGGTTTCTGAAATGGTTCGCGAAGATCTTAAAATCGCAGAGCGCGATGCCCTGTGTCATCGTGAGGGCTTCAGCACTAACCGCAACTTCACTAATTAGAGCCCGTCCCATTTAGGGCTTTTTTCGGCAGAACTTGATAAGCCAATTTGTCCCAGTTGCAAAAAGATGAAAAAAGTAGTAAAAATTGCGAGATTAGGACCGCTTT
>VAOY01002219.1_pt1 | contig 11114 bp, 12 predicted proteins | sample 3393881 | NCBI WGS metagenome assembly VAOY01 (sample SAMN08290430, study PRJNA428436) | hydrothermal vent metagenome | isolation source: Deep-sea hydrothermal vent chimney | place: Indian Ocean: Southwest Indian Ridge
AGTGCCGGGGATGGGCTTCGAACCCACGACTTCCACGTATCCCAGGAGTGCCCATTGAGGTTTGAACCTCTCCCTATGAGCGTGGCACTCTACCAGTCTGAGTTACCCCGGCATACTCTTTCTGGAGAAAGCTATTAACTACATAAATCTTATTGTAGTGGAGGTTCACCAGCACTCAATAACTCTCTGGGAGAAATAGAAAATAGTCTCCCTCACAACACCATAAACTTCAGCTTTAGCTGCTCTGCATGCTGTAACCATCTCCAGCTTTAATCTCGCCACCTCAACCTCCTGCTCCTCCACTTCGTTCACAGAATAAACTCCGACTCTTCGCATAGCAAATTCCTTAGCAACAACCCTTGCTAAAACCCCTTCCACTCCAGGTGTCAAATCATCCCTGCTATGCCTCGTAACAAATATTAAATCGCCGGGTTCAACCCTTGTTGCAGAGGCGAGATTGTGGGAGCTTCTGATTTCAATTGTTCTTCCTCCATTTTCAATAAGGTCATCAACAACCTGCCTTGAAATTCCTGTCAAACCAAAGACCTGCATAATATCACATCAGTAAAACATGGGTAGTTCTTTAATCTCCTTCCGCTTAATCTCCCTTGTCTGCCTTGCCAGTTCTTCCATCTGTGCCTCAATATTCTCAGCCTCTTCTATAAGAGTTGTTACATCAATATCAAAGTTAAGAATTTTGCCAAGTACTTTAAGAATCTCTGCACTTGCCCTTGGGTCAGGGTTCATTCCCTTTGTCTCTGCCAGCAGGCTGAATGCTGGAATCTTTGCAGTTATTGCATCCAGAAGTATCTGCCCAGATACCCCGCCTATAGCCCCCTCATTCAGTATCTCAACACCATTACTTTTAAGAAGCTTAATCAACCCATCGGCGTTGGCAGCTCCATAAACTCTGGAACCGGAGAAGGGCAGTGCAACACCTGCAAGACTTATGATTTTATCAGCATTATTCTCTGAACTCCAGTCAACAATAGATTTGCTGATTTCATGGATTATCTGAGGATAAATTGGTACATCACTCTGGAGTATCAGGATATCCCTATAACTGTAAATTTTCGCAGGGGGATAAACAAGCCCATCCTTTAAAATAGCCACAGGAGGAAGAAATTTTGACTCCACATAGCCAACATAACGCATTTTGAGCTTTTCAATCATAAAATTTGCAGCTATGCCGCCAACAAGTCCGATTCCAGGAAAAGCTTCCAGCACAGTGCACTTTTCCTTAATCTCATCAGTCAGTATAATCCTGAAGGTTTCCTGCATACTATTAGTTTACATTCATATTATAAAAAACTCACGCAAAATTCAAATGTTAAACTTCTTTAAATTCTGGTATGAATGAAATTGAGAGAATCCTGAGAGAGAGTAGAAATATAGCTGTTGTGGGCTGTTCTACAAATCCTGCCAAGGAAGCTCACAAAGTACCTCTATACATGAAGATGCAGGGCTATAAGATTATACCTGTAAATCCTTTTGCAGAGGAAATTCTCGGAGAGAAGGCATACAAAAAGCTTGAGGATATACCGGGCGAGATTGACATAGTAAATGTATTCAGGCCAAGTGAAGAGACTCCAGGTATAGCCGAAGAAGCTATTGCAAAAAAAGCAAAGGTACTGTGGCTCCAACTCGGTATATTTAATAAGGAAGCAGGTGAAAAGGCAGAGAAAGCTGGCCTTAAGGTTATAATGAACCGCTGTATAAAACGTGAGCATGAAAAGCTCATAGGCTCTAAGTAGTTCCAGAGGATTAACCATGGCGAAACCTGAGATTCACACACTCAAAGAAGGAAACAGGTATTTTCTTCTCGGAAACCATGCCATAGCAAGGGGAGCTCTTGAAGCAGGACTCAATCTTGCCTCGGCATACCCGGGTACACACTCAAGTGAAATTCTTGAAGCTCTTGCATCTTCTGCGAGAGAACTTGGTTTCTATGCTGAGTGGAGTGTGAATGAAAAAGTAGCCCTTGAAGTGGCTATAGGCGCCAGCTATTCTGGTTTGAGGTCTCTTACAGCCATGAAGCATGTCGGAGTGAATGTTGCACTTGATGCTCTTGCAACTCTCGCCTATACAGGTGTGCCAGGCGCTCTTGTACTTGTGAGTGCTTGATGACCCCGGGGCCCATTCATCCCAGAATGAGCAGGATAACAGGATTCTTGCCAAATTCACAAAAATCTTCTGTCTCGAGCCCTATGATGCTCAGTCAGCCATGGATTACACCATAAAAGCTTTTGAAATTTCAGAGAAGTTCTCAATACCTGTTATGCTGAGAACAACAACACGGATAAATCATGCCAGAGGTGATGTTCTTGCCGGAGTGCTTCCTAAAAGTGATATGAAACCTGAATTTAAAAAGAACTTCTCACGCTATGTATGTATACCAGCAAATGCACGGCTTCTTCACAGAGAACTGAATAAAAAGCTTGAGGCAATGGAGCTATGCCAGTGAAAGCACTCTTAATAATATCAGGTTAAATGGAAGCTATGGCATTATAACTTCAGGTGTCTCAAGAAATTATGTCAGAGAAGTTATTGATGCCCTGGATGCTGAAGTTTCACTTCTTGAACTGGGAATAACAAATCCCTTCCCGAAGCAGCTTGTAAAAAGATTTCTTTCTAAAATTGACAGGATTCTCGTTGTGGAGGAACTTGAGCCATTCATTGAAGAACAGGTTGAGACACTGGCAGGCGATATCGAAGTTTCTGGAAAGAACATATTGCCCAGAGATGGTGAATTCAATGTGGAGATTGTTAAGAATGCGGTGGCAGGTTTTCTTGGCCTCAAGGTTGAAAAAGTGAAGAGAGAAGATATTTCTCCTGTGCCAAGACCACCGGTCCTCTGCCCAGGCTGTGGTCACAGGGCACTTTACCATGCCCTGAAGAAAATTACGGAAAAGAAGATTTATTCCGGTGATATAGGCTGCTACACTCTGGGTGCACTGGAGCCATTAAAAACAATGGATACATGCCTGTGCATGGGCTCCAGCCTTGGTATTGCCCAGGGCTTCTACCATGCAGGAGTTGAAGAAGATATTATTGCTCTTATTGGTGATTCCACTTTTTTTCATTCAGGCATCCCATCCCTTCTGAATGCAGTTTACAACCAAGCAAATATTCTTTTGATAATAATGGATAACAGAACAACAGCTATGACGGGGCATCAACCCAACCCGGGTGTAGGTGTTACTGCTCTCGGCACAAAAACAGTGGCTGTTGACCTTGAAGAGCTTGTAAAAGCACTGAAGGTGGATTTTGTTGCCAGGGTTAAGCCAGATGACCTTGAGGCAAGTATAGAGGTTATAAAAAATGCCATTGACATGTCTGGAGTCAGGGTTATTATAGCAGAGGAACCCTGTGCTCTTATGGGAAGAAAGCTGGGTCTATGGAAAACCCCTCCTGAAGTTGCAGGAGAGAAGTGCGAGGGCTACCTATGCAGAGGATGCAGAGGATGCAGAGGATGCAGAGCCTGCCTGAAGATAGGATGCCCTGCTGTTGGCTGGGAAAGAGGAAAAGCAAAGATAATTTCTGAACTATGCACCGGCTGCGACCTCTGCATAAGAGTTTGTCTAGGTGAAGCCATAGGGAGAAATGAAAATGATTAAAAATATCCTCATTGCCGGCGTTGGAGGTCAGGGTATACTGTTTATAAGCAATGTACTTGGAAAGGCTGCCATAGCCCAGAATCTGAGTGTAAGGGCCAGTGAGACTCACGGTATGGCTCAGCGTGGCGGAAGTGTGGTATCTCATGTAAGAATAGGCAGTGCTAGGGCACCTTTGATTCCTCATGGCGAGGCGGACTATCTTGTGGCTCTCGAGCCTGTTGAAGCTCTGCGATATCTCAGTTATATAAGTAAAAAATGCAGAGGCCTTGTTTCAACTTTCAGAATAGTACCCTCAGCAGCCCAGGCAGGCATAGGTATATATCCTCCCCTCGAAGATATCCTTGAGAATCTTATGAGCTATGCAGAGGTTTTCCCTGTGGATGCCTATAATCTTGCAAAAAGGGCTGGTAATCCTCTCACAGGCAATACAGTAATGCTGGGCGCTCTCTCCACAATGGAGGATTTTCCTCTCAGGCAGGATGTACTAAAAGAAACTCTTCTCAGTCAGGTATCTCCTGAAACTGCAGATATAAACTTAAGAGCATTTGAACTCGGTAGAAAGGCTATAAAAAAGTGAAAAAGCTCAAGCTTTATTTCATCTTAGTCGAGCAGGAGTCCATTCTGTCAGGTAGGAGTAGTTCATAAAATACATACATCTGCACATCACTCCACAAGATATAAAAGCCCATAGAACATCTTTGGGTAATATGCAGGAAAGGATTGATGAAAAAAAACTTTCGTCCATAAAGGGGAAACAAGAAGAAGCCCTGGAACTACATGCTTTTTACAGGGGAAAGATTGAAATTACTCCCAGATGTAGAATTAAGGACATAGAAGACCTTTCCGTATGGTACACTCCCGGGGTTGCAGCACCTGCCAGAGATATAGCTGAAAATCCCGGAAAAGTATATACACATACAAACAAGGGGAATACTGTTGCCATTGTTACGGATGGCTCCAGGGTTCTTGGTCTGGGAAATATAGGACCAGAAGGTGCATTGCCTGTGATGGAAGGGAAAGCACTTTTATTCAAATATCTTGGTGGTGTGGATGCAATTCCCCTGTGCATCAATACAGAAGATACTGAAGAAATAATAAAATTCTGCAGATGGATTGAGCCAGGTTTCGGTGCTATAAGCCTGGAAGATATTGAAAAACCCAAATGCTTCACCATAGTTGAGAGACTCAGAGAGGAGCTGGACATTCCTGTGTGGCACGATGACCAGCTTGGCACTGCCACAGTCACACTGGCAGCAATCATAAATAGCTTAAAACTTGTAGGAAAGAATAAGAAAGAGGTAAAAATCGCCATGATAGGAGCAGGGTCGGCCAATGTTACAATATTTCGACTTATAACAGAATATGGATTTTCTCCACAGAACATTGTTGTAGTGGATACCAGAGGAATAATATATAGAGGAAGAGAGGACATCAAAAACCCGGAAAATGTGAAAAAAATGGAGATTGCAGAGGTTTCAAACAGAGAAGATATCAGAGGTGGTGTGCCGGAAGCAATGAAGGATGCGGATATCTGCATAGCATTTTCGAAACCAGGTCCGGGAATCATTAAAAAGGAATGGGTTTCTTCCATGGCATCATATGCGATTGTTATTGCCGGTGCCAATCCTATACCTGAAATATGGCCATGGGAAGCAAAAGAAGCTGGTGCAAGAGTTGTAGCTACAGGAAGGTCAGATTTTCCAAATCAGGTGAACAATTCCCTTGTTTTTCCAGCCATATTAAGAGGTGCTCTGGATGTGATGGCAACAAAAATTACTGATGGAATGGCAATTGCCGCTGCAGAAGAAGTGGCAGGTTTTGCCCAGGAAAGGGGTATATCAGAGGAGTATATCCTCCCAACCATGGAAGACTGGGATGTATATCCCAGAGAGGCTGCTGCAGTTGGAATAAAAGCCATGAATGAAAAAGTTGCCAGAGTGAAAAAAACAAGAAAAGAACTTATTAAAAATGCCACCATGATTATAAAAAGAGCCAGGAAGGAGACAGAGGTGCTGATGGACAAGGGGATAATTCCCATGCCTGTGGAAGAATCAGAAAAATCAGCTTAAGCTTAATATATTATTCCTGACTCACAATCTCGGTTATCTTCTCCACAGGTAACCTTACATTACCATCTTCACTATCAAAAACAGCAGACAAACCTGAATTTCCATCTTTAAATTCAATCCTGCGAGTTATATATTTTGTATCATTGCCCGCATTAATTCTGAAGGCTGTATTTCTGTAACCCTTAATAGACTCAATGTCGGAGAAGCCAAAGCTCTCTCCGTTAATCTCTCCCAGTTCACATATGAGCATTATTGTAACCACATGCCGCCCACTTTTTAAACATATATCGAGTATTCCCATATCAATCTTCTCAGCTATTCTACTTTATGCCTCTTGCCCTTTTCATCTCCCTTCTTATAGCTTCTATACATGCAAGAGCATCCCCCTCCTCCACAAGCAGAAAGGTCTCTGAGTATGAAGACATCATCTCAACAATATTTATGTTCTCCGAACTCAGAAGCGAGGTTAGTCTTGTTATAACACCCGGGGTATCCGATATATCCTCAGGACTCTTAACCACAACTCCTGCGAGATTTTCAATCTTCTTTAAAAAGCTATCTTTAAAAAGCTTCTCAAGAAAGCTCAGATGAGAGTCCTTAACAACAATTGTGAGACTCTCAAGCCCCTGAAGCAGCAGATACCCTTCATCACCAGTATTTCTGTGAAGCTCAAGAATCTTGCCATGGATATATTTTGTAAGTTCAACGGTAATCAGAGCAAGGTCATAGCGAAGGCTGATTTCACTTTTTGATAGAATATCGTCAACAGGCTCTTTTCTGCTTTCTTTATTATAGGAGAGTCTTCTTAAAGCTGTGACTATACTCTGAATATTTACCTCTCTTCCAATTTTGGTAGCAACCCCAGGTCTTATCTCTCTTGCAAGAGCCCTGTAATTTACAAGTCTTTTAGAGAGATAATTTCCTATATAGGGGTATTCGGCAACAACCTCGTAGGTGGCTCTTGTTATATTCATATTCCCACATCCTGAGCTATATGGTTCATAATATATACCTGTAGTTCATTTATCTTATTTAGTTATAAAATGTTTCACAACAATACACAAAACTTATATCGTTGAAATAAGTAAGCAGAAGGGATTCTAATGAAGGCTGTACTTTTACTTAACGATGGTACTGTAATAGAAGGCTCAGGATTTGGGGCTGAAGCTGAGGCATACGGAGAGGTGGTCTTTTCAACCAGTATGACAGGCTACCAGGAATCTTTAACAGACCCCAGCTATAGTGGCCAGATTCTAACTCTGACATATCCTCTGATTGGTAACTATGGTATAAACACCGAATATTTTGAGAGTGAAAGAATAAATGTCGAAGGTTTTGTCATAAAGGAGAATTGCCAGGATCCCAGCCACCGGAGCAGTTTTGAGAATATTGACGATTTTCTCAGAGAACAGAAAATTCCGGGTATAGCTGGCGTGGATACAAGAGCACTGACAATAAAGCTGAGAGAGTACGGTGTGATTCAGGGTGCATTGAAGACAAGCAAAGAAGATATAGATGTGAACAAACTCATGGAAAAGTCACTTGCCCAGAAACCCTACGGAGAGAAAGACCTTGTAAGAAAAGTTACAACAAAGAAGATACTTCAATATGGCAGTGGAGAAGAGAGAATAGGTGTGATAGACTGCGGCATGAAGTGGAGTATAAGGAAAAACCTTTTGAAGAGAGGCTTTTCGGTTAGTGTGGTTCCAGCCTTTTCAAAAGCAAGGGAAATTCTTGACCTGGAGCCGCAGGGTATAGTAATCTCCCCTGGCCCCGGGGACCCTGTTCAGGCACCCTATGTCACAGAGACAATCAGGGAGTTGATGAACCACGAAATTCCAACATTTGGTATATGCCTCGGACACCAGATGCTTGCCCTGGCTTCGGGTGCACATACCTTCAAACTAAAATTCGGGCACCGTGGAGCAAACCAGCCTGTGAAAGATTTGAGCACAGGCAGAGTATATATAACCTCACAAAATCACGGCTTTGGCGTGAGTAGTGAAAGCCTTGAAGGTACTGAATTCGAGCAGACTCTTGTAAACCTGAATGACGGTACCTGCGAAGGACTTAAACACAGAAGTCTGCCAATAATGACGACCCAGTTCCATCCCGAGGCAAGCCCGGGACCAAAAGATACAGAGTACATGTTTGATGTTTTTGCTGAGATGGTGCATAACTATGCCAAAAAGAGATGATATTAAGAAGATAATGGTTATAGGCTCAGGGCCCATAATTATAGGTCAGGCGGCAGAATTTGACTACTCGGGAAGCCAGGCCTGCAAATCCCTCAGAGCAGAGGGTTATGAGGTTATCCTTGTAAATTCAAATCCTGCCACAATCCAGACAGACAGCGAAATTGCAGATAAAATCTACATGGAACCCTTAACTCCCGATATTGTGGCAAAAATAATGGAGAAGGAGAGACCGGAGGGTTTTCTTGGAACAATGGGAGGGCAAACCGGCCTGAACCTGACTGCCCAGCTTGCTGAAGCTGGAGTTTTTGAGAAGTATGGTGTAAATGTACTTGGAACAGGCGTTGAGACAATAAAGAAGGCAGAGGACAGAGAGCTATTTGCCCAATTTATAAGAGATATAGGCGAACCCGTCCCACAGAGTTTTGCTGTCAGTAGCCTTGAAGAAGCTTTAAAAGCTGTAGATAAAATTGGTTACCCTGTAATAATAAGGCCAGCATATACTCTTGGGGGTACAGGAGGAGGTTTTGCACATAACAGAGAGGAACTGGAAGAGATAGTTACAAGAGGCGTAGATGCCAGCATGGTCAATCAGGTTCTCATTGAAAAATCTCTCTTGGGCTGGTATGAGTACGAGTATGAGGTTATGCGGGATACAAATGATAACTGCATAACCATATGCAACATGGAGAATATTGACCCTATGGGGATTCACACAGGCGAAAGTATAGTCGTTGCCCCTGCTCAGACTCTGAGTGACAGAGAACACCAGATTCTCAGAAGCGCTGCTCTGAAGATAATAAGAGCACTGGAGATTGCTGGAGGCTGCAATATCCAGTTTGCTGTTAACCCCGAAAAGTGGGAATATCATGTTATAGAAGTCAATCCGAGAGTATCCCGCTCTTCAGCTCTCGCAAGCAAGGCAACAGGCTATCCTATTGCAAAGATATCTGCCAAAATTGCAGTGGGTTTTACTCTGGATGAAATACCAAATGACGTTACAAAAGAGACTCCAGCCAGCTTTGAACCTGCCTTGGATTATATTGTAACAAAAATACCGAGATGGCCTTTTGATAAGTTCAGAGATGCGGAGAAGCATATTGGTACGCAGATGAAAAGCACCGGCGAGGTTATGGCAATAGGCAGGAGCTTTGAAGAGAGCCTTCAGAAAGCTATAAGGAGTCTGGATATAAAACGCAATGGCTTATGCTGTGACGGCAGAGAACCTGAAACAGATATAACGAAAATCGAAGATAATCTATCTAATCCCACAGATAAGAGAATTTTTTATATATACGATGCTTTAAAAGCAGGAGAATCTGTTGAAAGAATTGTCGAACTAACGAAGATATCTCCCTTTTTCATATATAAAATCATGAATATCCTTGAGATGGAAAGAACTCTTTCAGAATATACTCTCGAAACTGTTAATGAGAAGCTTATAAAAAATGCAAAAAATCTTGGTTTCAGTGACATACAGATTGCAAATATAATAGGCGGAGAAGAAGAAAGGATAAGAAAAAAGAGGAAGAAGCTGGGTGTCACGCCTGCATTTAAAATGGTGGATACCTGTGCTGCCGAGTTCGAGGCTAAGACACCATACTACTACTCCACCTATGAGAGTGGTGATGAAATTAAAAGCAGTAGAAAAAAGAAAGTTATGATTATAGGCGGAGGGCCGATAAGAATTGCTCAGGGAATAGAGTTCGATTACTGCTGTGTCCATGCCTCCTTAACTCTTCGCAAGGAGGGCGTGGAGAGTATTATAGTGAACAACAACCCCGAAACAGTTTCCACAGACTATGATATCAGCAACAGGTTATACTTTGAGCCGATAACCCTTGAGGACGTTCTTGAAGTAATTGAAAAGGAGAATATTTACGGCGTTATAGTGCAGTTTGGAGGTCAGACACCTTTAAATCTCGCCATGCCTCTCGCAGAGAGAGGTATAAATATTCTTGGCACCTCACCAGAGAATATAGACAGGGCAGAGGACAGGGAACGTTTTACAGAAGTGCTCCAGAAGCTTGGAATACCTCAGGCAGAGTACGGCACAGCCACAAATCTAGAAAAAGCCAGAGAGATTGCAGAGAAAATAGGCTATCCTGTGCTTGTAAGGCCAAGTTATGTGCTCGGTGGAAGAGCCATGGAGATAGTTTATGATGAAACTCAGCTTGAGAGATATATGCAAGAGGCAATTTATGTCAGTGAGAAGCACCCTGTACTGGTGGATAAGTTCCTTGAGAATGCAATTGAAATAGACATGGATGCAGTGAGTGACAGCCATGATGTTTTCATCGGAGGAATTATGGAGCATATTGAACATGCAGGAGTGCATTCTGGCGATAGTGCCTGCGTTTTACCTCCACAGAATATTAGCATTGAGGTAATAGAAAAAATTAAGGATTATACAATAAAACTGGCAAGAGAACTTAAAGTCATAGGCCTTCTCAATGTGCAGTATGCAGTTAAGGATGGTGAGGTATATGTGCTGGAGGCAAATCCCAGAGCCTCGAGAACCGTACCATATGTAAGCAAGGCAATTGGCGTACCTCTGGCAAAACTCGCTACAAAGGTGATGATGGGAAAAAAACTCAGAGAACTCGGTTATATCGGTGAGAGAAAGATAAAACATGTGGCAGTGAAGGAAGCTGTCTTCCCATTCCTGAAGCTCCCGGGTGTTGACCCTGTGCTGGGTCCTGAAATGAAAAGCACAGGCGAAGTCATGGGAATAGATTTCGACTTTGGGAGAGCTTACTACAAGGCTCAGATTGCAGCAGGCAATAATCTACCAGATAAAGGAAGGGTGTTTATAAGTGTAGCAAGAAGACACCGCCGGGGTATAGCAGATATAGCAAAAAGGCTCCATGACCTGGGTTTTGAGATTCTTGCAACTGACGGCACATCTAAATGTCTTGCAAAAGAGGGTATTCCAGCAGAAGTGGTGAGGAAAGTCAGTGAGGGTAAGCCAAATGTTCTGGATTCAATGCGCAGACATGAAATTGACCTCATAATCAACACACCCACGGCAGGAAAGGTGCCTTACAGTGATGGCTATTATATAAGGAGATATGCTGTTGAGCTTAAAATACCCTACATAACGACCCTTGCCGCCGCTGAGGCGACATGCAGGGCAATAGAGAGTATGAAAGAGGGTGAAATTGCTATAAGGAGTCTTGAAGAATACTATTCTGAGCATTTCAACGAGCTCAGACTGGAGGATTTCAGGTGAT
>VAOY01025796.1_pt1 | contig 11114 bp, 11 predicted proteins | sample 3393881 | NCBI WGS metagenome assembly VAOY01 (sample SAMN08290430, study PRJNA428436) | hydrothermal vent metagenome | isolation source: Deep-sea hydrothermal vent chimney | place: Indian Ocean: Southwest Indian Ridge
TGGCCCGGTCATGATCTTCGGTCTTTACAGCCGCTTTGGAACGACAGCTGGTGCATTCACTTCGCTGATCACTGGCATGGTGATGTCGGTCGGCGGTATTTTGATTAAGCGCAACTGGGCGGACATCGTTTATCCTTGGCTTGATGAAATAAACCTAGTCGAACCACTCGCTAAGTTTCTCTCTACCATCTCCAGCTCTATGAATCCATATGTCGTCTGGGAAATGGATCCGGTCAAGTTTCCAATTAATAGTTACGAGTTTTATTTCATTACAATGCTGGTTACGCTTTTCCTTTATTGCGTAGTATCATACTTTACGATGAAAAAGCCGTTTAATCTTGACCGCATGCTTCATCGTGGCAAATACAACCTTGATGGCGACAAGAAAGAGCGCCTTCATTGGTCGTTCCGTACTGTCTTCAGCAAGTTACTTGGTATCACCAAAGAATATACTACTGGAGACAAGGTCATTGCCTGGTCGCTTTTCTTCTACAGCTTTGTTTTTCGCTTTGTTTGCGGTTTTATCATCGTCATTATCTGGAACGCATTTTCGCCTTGGTCAATCGAATGGTGGGGCAAATACTTCTTTATAGTCTACCTCATAATTCCTGGAGTCATAGCGATAATCTCGACCTTCTGGTTTGGTATCGGCGGGGTTATTGATTTGCGACGACTTTTTCGCGATCTTAAAGCACGAGCAGATAACCCCCTTGATAACGGTCAGGTCGATGGCCATGTTTCGATCGCCGACAAAGCGCGGTTTGAACAACTGGAGCATGAAGTGCCAGAGAGTAAATCAGAAGACGAAAAAAGGAGTGATTAAGTCATGGAAAAACTTAATGACAAATCAAGTGCCCTAAAAAAACGATTTTTTCAGTGGACGCAACTTTTTGAAACTAAACTATTACATAAAATGTTAAATTCATAGATTTCTTTGAGAAAGAACAACTTTTAAAAATGAGTTTTAAAATACATATTTGTGAATGAAGTTTTCTATACAAACCAGAAAGAATAATTCTTTTTTTACAATAAATACTTGATATTCAAATAAATAGGATATCATTTAAATATAACCCTGAATCCGTGAGAAAACAGGAAAAAATATTAATTAAAACTAGAGATAACCTGTTGATAGTGTTATATTAAGGAGTCTAATATCTTTAGTATAAAACATTAACCCAACAGGTGATCATGAAGGTAAAAGTACAGCAAAGTAGTGAAGAAATCAACTCGATTGGTGGAATTTCTTTGATCGGCGGAATCTTTAACAGTCTGAAAAACTTAAAAAAGGTAGACTTAATGCAAATGGCAAAGGTGAAAATCGGAAAAATCAAGCACAGTGGCATTCTCAAAACGATTGCTGGATTATTTGCGCTCGGTAAAAATGATTATGCCGATGTCACACCTTTTCATGGCGATGTGTTTTTTCGTGGTTGCTTGAAACTGTCTGCTGTACCTTCGGAAGAAACTTTGCGTCAACGTCTTGATGAACTCGCTCAAGCTCAAGAAGTGCCCAGCGTTATTAAATTTAGTAATATTGAGATGTTGAAAAAGGTATCCGAGTTCGGGGCTGAAAAAACGGCTTACGGAAAATATATTCCGCTTGATATAGACGTGTCTTCGCTGGATAACTCTGGTTCAAAAAAAGAAGGCGTATCTTGGACTTATAAAAAACACGATGGTTACGCACCGATATTCGCCTATCTCGGAACTCATGGTTATATGCTTAACTGCGAACTGCGCCCCGGCAGTCAGCACAGTAATAAAGACGCTCTGGGATTCATCAAACACAGCCTTGATATGATTGAAGAACTTGGCATTGACCTGAAAAATATCCTTGTTCGCCTGGATTCAGCTCATGATTGTGCGGAAATCATCGAGGAATTACTAAAACGTAAAGCTGTTTTTATCATAAAACGCAATCTGAGAAAAGAGCCTAAAGAACAGTGGTTAAGTTTGGCGCGACGTGTCGGCGAATTAAAAAATCCACGCGAAGGCAAAACGATATTCACAGGAGAAGCCAGTCATATAAAGGTTGCAGGGCGTGAAGATTTAACGCCGATTTTTGCGACATTTGAAGTTACAGAGCGGACTATTGACAAACATGGACAGGAACTATTGATTCCTGATATTGAGGTCAATACTTTCTGGACAACACTAGCGGAGGAAGCCAGAACTGTCATTGGACTTTATCACAGTCACGGCACTAGCGAGCAATATCATAGCGAATTAAAATCCGACCTTGATTTTGAACGTCTGGCGTCAAGCAAGTTTGCCACCAACGCTTTACTGCTTTTGTTGGCGATGCTGGCTTTCAATGCCTTGCGTCTTCTTGGTCAATCCGCTTTAAAAATGAAAGACGCATTACCGCGCAAGTTCAAAGTTCAGCGCAGGAGATTACGCTCGGTTATACAAGATTTAATTTATATCGCATGCAAAAGGACCTGTCATTCAAGGTCAATATTTTTAAGATTTGGGAGACATTGTCCATGGTTCGACGTTTTTCGACAATTACACGCAATGTATTGCTAAACAATAATTTAACATCTGGGAGGGATTAAGCCTATAGAAAAAATGTATCAAAAATTGGGATTTTCGCAGTCAAAATGTTAAAATCAGTGCCAGGCAAATAAAAATAGAAAAAGGTGTCGATTGTAACGAAAACGGACTACTAAAATCAAGTAAACTGGCTGATTTTCAGTCAATCAATTAACAAAAAAGGGAATCCGGAAATTCTTTCACGGATTCAGGATAACAATAACCAATAACGGAATAAGATATATTATGAAAGAACGTATTGATATTACAGTGCCGGAAAATATTATTGAATTGAATGGAGAAAAAGAAGAACGTTTCAACAAAATTAGAAATTTTGAAAAAACAGACCGGGTTCCGGTCGATATTGACATTAATCAATGGGGAATGCTGGCTGCTAGGAATATAACCTTTAACGAGTATATCTGTTCCCCTGAAAACAATTTGAGGGAGCAAATTTTAAACTTGAAGTGGAAATTGGAAACTATTCGTGATGATTCCATAATTCCGACAGAAGAAATCTGTTTTGAGCCAGACCTTGGATGTATTCGCGGAACTGAATTTGAAATGGAAATCGTCTGGCCGGAAAATCAGCCACCGAAAATGCTTCATCTGCTTCACGACGTAGAGCAGATTGATGATCTGAAAGTACCAAGCCCTAGTAAAGGACTGAACAAAACTTATATTCAATGGTACTATGCGATGCAGAATAAAAAAAGCGAGTTTGATGTTCGATTGAATGGGAAACCATTGAAAATAAATATTACCTTACAGAGATTAGGTGGACCAATTCCATCTGCCTTTGCATTAGCTGGTAGCAACCTGTTTCTTTGGATGGCAATGGAACCAGAAAGAGTTCACCAATTAATGAAAATTGTAACCCAAAGTCATTTGAACTGTATTGCTCACTTTGACGAATTGACAGGACGCAAACCGGAACATGCCATCTCAATGGGGGCTGATACAGCAGAAATGATTAGTGAAGAAATGTTCAAGGAATTTGTTGTTCCATATTATCTGAAAGTTTGGGAAAAGTATAAAGGTCCACGCTATTATCATAATTGCGGCAATAATGGACACTTGCTTGATTCACTAAGGGACGATTTAAAAATCACTTGCAACCATGATTTTGGCTTTTGTGTTGATCCAATATTGTTAGAAGAAAAAATGAGTGGGCGTATTTTGCTGTCTGGAGGACCAGATCCAATGTTAATTAAAACCGGAACTAAAGAACAAATTATTGAAGCTTGTCAGCATTATATTAATATATTGGGCAAACACAGTGGGTTTATTCTGAAATTAGGCGGAGGAAGTGCCATCGGCACTCCAGTTGAAAATTTTCATGCCATGGTTGAAGCATCAAAAATGTGATGATTTGATATATGCACTTTTGTAATTAGCTTAATAAAATAATGTGGGGAAAGATGAAAAAATGGAAATAAAATCAAAATCAGTTACACCTCCGAATATTCTTTTGATTACAACTGATCAGCAGCACCATGATTATATTGGTTTAAAAGGAACGAAAGGATTAGAAACTCCTAATCTCGACAGGCTTGCAAAAAATGGAATACTTTTTGATAGGGCATATTGTCCATCTCCTCTTTGTACTCCAACCAGACTCTCGCTTCTAACTGGTCTTTATCCATCTATTCACGGTGGGCATAGTATTGGTGTTTCAACGGAGATCAATACCACAACTATCCCGCAAATTCTATCAGAATCTGGATACAAAACTGCTCTTTTCGGAAAAACTCATTTTGTCGCAAGAGAGAATGAAGCGAGTCACATCGCGGGTATTCCAAAGCCGCAAGCAGATTTTTGGCGTTCGTTTAATGGTCCATATTTAGGTTTTGATTTTGTCCAAACCTCAAGTGGACATACTATTCAATGTACCCCTGATATGCATTATCGAGTTTTTCTTGAAGACTCAGGAATTGATTATAAACAATACTTCCCTATGGGGACTGAAGAATACAGCGTGCATACATGCGGGCGATGGGAATTGCCCGAGGAACTCCATGACACCGCTTGGATTGGCTCACTAACTGAAAAATTTATTAATAATCAGAAAGACACAGGTTCCCCCTGGTTTTGCTGGACCAGCTTTCAGGACCCTCACCCCCCCTTTGTTTGTCCTGAACCATGGTTTTCATCGGTAAATATAGATGAAATAATCCCCTATGAAGGAATTAAAAATGGCGAGTTTGACGATAGACCTGCTTTTTATAACGAAATAATGTCCAAACAGAGAAGCTGGTTCGATGATGGTCATGGAACCCCTTGTTGCTTCCATTTTCCACAGTGGGATAGCCAGATAAAAACAGCAATCCAGTCAGTATATGGAATGATTAACTTCATTGACTATCGAATTGGTAAAATTGTTCAGACGCTAAATGATACAAAACAACTTGATAATACTATTATTGTATTTACCTCTGACCATGGTGATATGATGGGGCATCACGGTTTATGGGGGAAAGGATTGCCGGCATATGAGGATCAACAGAGAGTCCCATTAATAATTTCTGCACCTCACCTTATTAAAAAACCTGCTTTCAATTATTCTCCAACAAGCCTCATTGATTTGCCAATAACTTTTCTAAAATTGAGCGGAGCTAAAGTTCCGTTAGGTATGCAGGGCAAGGATTTATCACCTATTTTGAAAGGAAAATCAGATTCAGTACAAGATGGTGTCATAATTGAAAGTCAGTGTACTGCAAAAATCTATCAGCAAACATTTATCACTCACGAGCATAAGCTAGTTGTATATAGAGATTTTGACGAAGGAGAGCTTTATGACTTGCAAAAAGATCCAAATCAATATCGGAATCTTTGGCATTTGCCAGAATTTATTAGTTTAAAAATGGACTTAATGCATAGATTTTTACAAGCTAACATGACAAAAGAAGGAGTAAAGCCTCCAAGAACAAGTTTTGCATGAGTTATACCAATTGCGGCATTGCCAACATTTTTAGTCTTTGCATTTTGCCAGAACATCATTATGCGCGGAATTGTTGTTCCAGTCGAAAAGTAGAAACAGCTTGCAAAATTTGCAGATGAATAGAAAAATTTATAGAAATCGTAGGAATAATTGAATTGGAGAATGCATGAGAGATGATGAGTTGTTTGGGGGCTTTCCGGATAGAGGTGCCCGTGGAGGGAATAATATAGTTTTTATTCATAATTATAATAATGTTAATGTTGTTTCTCAAGGTAGCAATGCACGGTTTACTGGTGCTATAGATGATCCAATTGAAGTTATTTTGATGCAATATTTCAGAGGAGCACCAAACGAAACTGAAAAATTAAAGATTATCGCTTTTGCTGAGAAAATATTTTCTGCAAAAGATAAAAAAGAATAATTCTCGAAATACGGTGCCCCTTTCGTTAATATATTCTTTATTTTATTGAGATATAAAAATGACCGTAATAAAAAGTGTGCCAGAATGTGACGGGAATTCGTATAAACATGGCGTATCAGGAGCTATCATAGGTAACACGAAAAAGTCTTTAAAATGCTACCTGGAAGGTGTTTTTGAGCTCAAATTGAGCTGGTGCCCGAGGAGGGGCTCGAACCCACACGACCTTTCGGTCAACGGATTTTAAGTCCGTATCTTGTGTTTGTTTGCAGTTAGCAAAAGAATATTTTATTCTATATCGGGTAGTACGTTGAGGATTGGTGACCTGAAACAAAACGGTTGCTTATCGGTTGCTTATATCGATTTTTCTATTGAATACTATGGATTACTAAAGAGTGCTTTTGAGTAGAAAATTGGTAGCGGGGGCAGGAATCGAACCTGCGACCTTCAGGTTATGAGCCTGACGAGCTACCTCTGCTCTACCCCGCGACGTGTTTGCTGAATAATTTTCATTATTACAGAACTCTTAGTATAACCTCAAATCGCAATATTACAAATCTTAAAAAATAAAAAAGTTATTTAATTGTTAAATCGGCGAAGATTAGTCATACTATAATATGCGTCTATGCTACTGACATTTACCGAACCGTTGCTTTCCAATACTTCAAAGATAACACCCCGGCAACGCGCCGGGGGAAACTGACAAATTGCCTTATTTCCAACATTATATCCTTCATAAACAATTATTGACTTGCCATAGTGACTGGTCAAGATGCTTATGCGGAATTTTTAATACTTTCACCCTCTGTGAGGTTTTCGCTAATTATTAAATGGTCGATAATATAAGAACTATCCAAATTGACGGAGTCTTTTTGTTCATGAATCCAGGTATTGCCCTTGCGTTTAAAATCACCTGTAGACACCAGCGCTTTCGCAAAGCGGCATAATGGTTCATCACAAAAATCTGTACCAAATGCATAAAGACTACCGCCTTTCTGTCAAGCTGCTTTCCTTGCGGAAGGCAAAGGATGGATGTATGAAGGCGGTGTTCGTGAACCATTGCTGGTGCGCTGGCCCGAAGTGATCAAACCCGGGATAAGCAGTGCGGAAGTAGTTACTTCACAGGACTTCTACCCTACTTTTCTCGAAGCCGCCGGACTTGATCTCATTGCAGGCAAAGTGGAGATGGCGACCAACGCCAAACAAGTTTGGATATTACTGTTACTGACTTATTTGTCATAGTCCTCTTAAAATTAAATCTTGAATGATATTTTTCCAGCCTCTGCCGTATTTAAAATACCTTTTGTTTTTAATTGATTCGAGCGCGGCTTTTAGCTGACTACTTCTCCCAGCTTGTGATAAATTATTATTATGTTGCTGGAACTCGTTTTAGAAAAAATCCCATCATTCCTCCAAGCGGACATGAAAGCATCTCGTTTGTTTGAAAACCTCTTAAATCCCAATGTGTAATATCAAGCGGCTTTAGATCCTCACTAACTAATTCACTATTACAAAATGCACCTCCACAATTTGGTGAAGCATTTACTAAAGATGTAAGTTGTGCAATTTTATCTTGTCTCCACACGTCGTCCTGATCTGAAAGGAAAATAATATCACCGTTTGACATAGAAATTGCTTTTTCAAAATTTTTGCTCACTCCGAGTTGCGTTTTGTTTTTAAAATACTTTATGATTTCAGAGTGTTGCGCAATAGTATTTTCTATAGCCTTATAAGTTTTGTCATTGCGTGAATCATCGCATATAATTATTTCATCAGGGATTAGACTTTGGCAAAGAATACTATCCAGTTGTTGACCAATAAAGTTTTCTCCTTCAAAAACTGCCATAGCTACAGAAGTTTTATACTTCATTTTTTACCAATCCCATTGTTTGTTTATGAAGAATTCTTATTAACAATATAATGGCTTAAGCATAAAAAACTAATAGTTAATTGCTTTTCATTTGGAACTTTGTGTTTGATAGTATGTTTTTATATAAACTTCGAAAGATTAGGGAATTTGTTTGTATGAAATTAACAATGTTTACCAGATATAATGCGCTTGGTGCGTCGAGCCGTTACCGCTATTATATGTACGCGGCGCGGATGCGTGATGCCGGCGAACAGGTCGATATTCATAATTTCTTTGATGAGGAATACCTGCAGCGCTTACACAAGGGGAAAAGGACAGGGATATTTAATATACTTAAGTCATACTGCCGACGCTTTAAAGACCTTTTGCATGCAGGAGATAAGTTGCTGATAGAATATGAATTGTTTCCATTTCTGCCTTACTGGCTGGAACATATGTTCTTGAAGACAACGTAAGTACATCTTAAATTTCGATGATAATGTCTGGGGAAAATATACTGGTAAGATGTTTTTGTCAAATAAATATGATGCTCTTGTCAGCAATGCTGCCGGAATTATCGTCGCCAATGATTTTCTCTACGAAAAAGTTAGTAAACTCAATGAAAATGTAATCAAAATCCCGACAGTTGTCGATCTGGATCTATACCGGGCTGAGATAAATAAATTTGACAAATTCACTTTCCCCGAAATCTGAAATCTATTTTCAGGATAGATCCTGCAATAGCCCGGAAGGATTCCGGATGACAATCATCCGGGGTGCTGATGATTATACCGTCGATATCTTTCTCCGCGGCAATCGGAATATATTGATGATACTTATAAATACTTCTCAAAAAAAATCATACGCTATCCTACCGAACACGTGACCGTACATTTGTTATCTTTACAATAAACCATTCAAAGACATCCAGATCACATTTGAATATAACCTTGCATCTGCCCGGACAATCGGTTTCAGTCAGCAAATAATCCATTTTTACCCATTCCCCGGTTACGGTCAGGACCTGAATCTCTGAAATTTTATTTTTATAACGCATATCAAATATAAGGTTTTCCAGCGTATCTGTCCCCAGGTTCGCCAACGCAAGCAACCTAGTGCCTTTTATTTCCCTGACCACCGTCAAAGCATGATGCGGAACTTTCGCCAATACCGGGAACCCGGCGTTACTCAGCCACTGTAGAATTTCATGCAGCCATTTCAGGCGCAAATGATTGCCGAATATGCCGCGTGGCGAAAAATCTCCCGTACCGGCATAAACCGCAACCCGGCCGCCAAGACTGTTTTCATAGATCGCACTGCCTGCATGATAACGGTTCTTCGCATCAATAAACTCGCTGACAAGTGTCGCGCCCGCACATTCCATAGAGCGCCAATTACTGCCGCGATGCGGAATTCTGCCGCTTACACCCGGCAGCACCCCGGCACGGTATTTTTCAGTCATAATACCGAACATCTGAGCTTCACCAGTCTTGACGCCAAGGTAATCACCAAATCCCCGCTTCCGCAAAACAGATGCTGCATCCGCATCCAGCAGAACCGCTCCGGCAAGGATTTTTTTCAATTCACCAGCCGACGGCGACCAGGCCGTATAACCTTCCAGAACAACTACATTATCACCAGCCGCAGCTTCATCACCTGAACCGTAATACGCCGGAATACCACATTCCAGCAGCGACTCTTCCCAATAGCGAATCAAGCCCAGATCCTGCATTTTTGCATTTTCCTCCTCCAGCGGCACTTTGCCTGCGGAATTCTCATCATCAATAAACATTAGCCCCTGTTTCTTCCAGTCACGCAGGTTCAGGTCAGCCAATGTCTGCAATCGGGGCTTACTGTCACGCAGCAAGGGCACAGTTGCCGGTTCATCATTTATAGGAGAACCGTCCAAATCATTCAATGACAGCGTGATTTGCGGCGCGCCAAGAAGCTGCGCTACTGTCATAACATATTTCGAACTGCCGACTGATTTGCTCCAGGTCGTAAAACGGGTGTTTTCCAGCTCCGGTCCGAATTCGACGCCTTCCTTACCCATAATACGCTCCAAAGTTGCCATACTCTGCGACATGTATCTGAAGGTCTGAGCAAACTGTTTTACCGGAACCGTTGTACCAGTGTAGTTGTAGCACATAGGCCGGGTTATGGGCGTATATTCGCCGGATAAAGCAGTAAGCATCTCTTTCCAGTTTCGTCCTTCCACTGAATGGACATCCGGACAGGAAGTCATTAAGGCCATGCGGGTCTGCGAGGACACGGACTGAACTTCCTTTCTTATCCAATCCGCAGTCTCAGTCATGGTATCGCCCAGGAACTTCCGCCATTGCAGGCGTAGTTGCGTGGGGGTTCCGGGTTTCAACACCTCAGCAACAAGTTCCTCTCTTGAATATCGTTTACCGGTTAACTCCGCGAATTTATCCAGATGGATATCGCAGTAGCAGTAGAAATCACAATCGCCGCGCGGGGTTTTCAATCCGTGATTATGCATGCGGAAATCATCGTCAATCCAGATAATATCCGCTTCCGTAGATGCCCAGAGCTTAAGCATCTTTCCCATTATTTTGCGAAACCTGCCGCTCAAGTTACAGGCACAACCAAGCGTCTCGTCACCATACTGGTTAACAAGAAAATCCCAGTCATAATCATCGCGCATATCCAGACCATACGAACTGCAGCCTAAAAGCATCTGAAAATTCAACTGGTACGATACCTTGATATACTGTAATGCGGGCCGTACCGTTTTTTTCATCCATTCTGCCCAATGTTCCTGTTCTTCCGCATTATGGGCGGGCATATAATAGGTGCCCGGCAGGGTATTGACAAAGAACTGGACCGCGTCCACCTTTGCTTCCCCGCAAAATGCAACAAGCTCATCCAAGCGTTGATTACAGAACGCCTCACTACCCCATTCAGGAGCGTATGGCAAAAAATAACGATAATTGTAGCTTACTTTGTTTTTCGGCAAACGATAAACATCCATTGTTGATTCCTTGGTTTCAAATATTATATTTTATCCATTCTTCATTATCCGTCACCTGCGGCTCGGCAATCCACATAACACCCGGCTCTGCCTGCGGGTCGGCATAAGTCAGCACAATATTGTTTCGCGAACAAATAGAGCTATGGTTTCCATCCACACGGTCGGCAATGAATCCTTTTATTTCTTCACCATCACATTCTCCATGTTTTCTCGCCGCAAAATCCAACAACCTGCCTTGACGCAGTCTGGTGGTAGGACTTTCCCGGAACTCCTTATACCAATTTGCAATCTAAGAGTTAGTTACTAATAATATACTGCATTAACAGTTTTGCGCCTCTAGCAGCCTGTCGGACTTATGGATAATCTGCTGCAA
>VAOY01031101.1_pt1 | contig 11113 bp, 9 predicted proteins | sample 3393881 | NCBI WGS metagenome assembly VAOY01 (sample SAMN08290430, study PRJNA428436) | hydrothermal vent metagenome | isolation source: Deep-sea hydrothermal vent chimney | place: Indian Ocean: Southwest Indian Ridge
AATGATAACCCGGGCATAAAGGATAACAGGGTAAAGATAATTCCAACCGGTGAGAAAACACCCGGGGCTAAGAGAAATATAGGCATAGAGAATTCACATGGCAATATTGTTGCCTTCATAGATTCTGATGCGTACCCTGAAGGAGACTGGCTAAAAAATGCCCTGGGATATTTAAATATACGGTGATTTTTAATATGAAAATATTATGGTTTAACTGGCGGGATATAAAAAATCCTGAAGCAGGCGGTGCTGAGGTCTATACTCATGAAATCGCAAAGAGATTGGTAAAGAAAGGCCACTCCGTAACGCTGTTCACCGCTGAGTTTAGCCATTGCAGACAGGAAGAAATTGTGGATGGGGTTAATATCATAAGGCGTGGTGGAAAGTATAGGGTTTATGGAAAAGCAAGAGAATACTGGAAAAAGAATAAGAATTTTGATGTGGTAATCGATGAAATCAATACCAGACCTTTTCTCACCCCTAAATTCGTTGCAAAGGAAAAAACCATTGCCCTGATACACCAGCTTGCAAGGGAGTTCTGGTTTCTGGAGACTCCTTTACCTGTGAGCTATATTGGATATCACTTTCTTGAAAACTACTGGCTGAAGCATTACCGAAGCGTGTCAACTATCACCATCTCAGAGTCAACAAAGCATGACCTGAACAAACTTGGCTTTAAGAAAGTCTCCATAGTTTACAGTGGCTTAGACATTAAACCCCTTGACAACATACCAGAAAAAAGCGAGCGCCCTACTATAATCTTCCTGGGCAGAATGAAGAATGCAAAAAAGCCCCAGGATGTTGTTGAGGCGTTCAGGCTAATAAAGAAAGAGGTTAAGGATGCCCAGCTCTGGATGGTGGGAGACGGCTATCTTCGAAAAAAACTTGAGGGCAAAGATAAGGATGTAAAATTCTTTGGATTCGTAAGCAGTGAAGTCAAGGTGGAACTGCTGAAAAAAGCATGGGTTATTGCAGTGCCTGGCGTAAGAGAAGGATGGGGGCTGGTGGTAACGCAAGCCAATGCATTGGCCACGCCTGCCGTGGGCTACGATATCCCAGGCCTAAGAGACTCTATAAAGCACGGGTATAACGGTCTGCTTGTAGAAGGTGGAGATATTCAGGCTTTTGCAGACACAATAACAAAGGTTTTAACTGATGATGAGCTTAGAAATAAACTGAGCAGGAATGCAATAGAGTGGGCTAAACGGTTTAGCTGGGATAGAAGTGCTGAGGAGTTTGAGAGTGTGATTGAAAGTGTCATTAAATAGAGATATTAAAAAGTATCCTTTGGCTTCAATTGTAATCCCAACATATAATTCAGAAAAAACTTTAGATAAATGCTTAGAATCAATCAAAAATCAAACTTACAAAAATGTCGAAGTCATAGTAGTTGACAAGAGTTCAGAGGATAATACCGCTAAAATTGCTAAAGTATATACTGACAAAGTTTTTGTTATAAATGCAAAAGAAAGAAGTGAACAAAGAAATTTTGGTGCAAAAAAAGCTAATGGAAAATACTTGTTATTTATCGATTCTGACATGATTTTAACTCCAGTAGTTGTAGAGGAATGTGTTAAAAAACAATTGGAAACAGATTGTTCAGGTATTATTATTCCAGAAAAAACTGTAGGTAATAATTTCTTGGCTAAAGTTAGAACATATGAAAGAAAATTTTATATTGGAGAAGATCTGGTAGAAGCAGCGAGATTTTTTGTTAAAGATAATTTTTTAAAGATAGGAGGTTATGATGAAAATATAACTGGTGAAGAAGATTGGGAATTACCAATTAGAATGAAGAAATCAGGATATAATGTGACGGAAAGGATTAATAGTTTTATACTGCATGATGAAAGTGGTCTTTCATTAATAAGACATTTGAAGAAAAAATATTACTATGCTACAACAATCAAAGTTTATATAAATAAACATCCAGATTATGCTCACAGACAATATAATCCATTATATAGATTTGGTTTATTCTTTAAAAATAAAGAATTTTATTCAAAGCCATTATTGGCTTTAGGGGTTTTGATATTAAAAAGTTTGGAATACGCCTCGGCTGGTTCAGGATATTTAGTTGGAAAGGTGAGAAAATGAAATTTAAAGAGTATAGTAAAAAACAGATTCACTTTATAGATTTAGAAATTCCAGAAATTTGGAGTGGTTCATATGGCAAACACATCTCGAAATAGAAAGTTAATTGGTTTTATAAATTCTTATACAGAGGGTATGAGCGGAGGAGACCTCCGCTTTATAGAAGTAACAAAAAGAATAAACGATTTTGAAAAGATTGTGATAACCTCTTCATCAGGGAGAAAAACATGTGAAGCAAGGGGGCTAAGTGCAGAATACTTAATAACTACTAAAGAAGAGCGTTTTAGAAATCTATATTTTACTTATATCCTGCGTATGATTAAAGCAATTTTTTTAAAACCAGCGATTCAAAATAAAGATATTTTATATTCAAGTTCTCATTTCTTACCAGATGTTTTTCCTGCTTTTATTTTGAAACTTAAAAATAGAAAAGTTATGCGGATACAGCTAATATTTCATTTAATTCCATCGGATAGGATTATATCTCATTACGCCCAACAGCTTAGCTTATTTTTTATCAAACGATTTGCAGATTTAGTTATTGTGGACAATTGTTTATTAAAGGAAGAGCTTGTTACTCAAGGATTTGATGCAAAAAATATCGAAGTAAACCCACCAGGTGTTAATACTAGCTATCTCAAGGATATAAAGTCTGTCAAAGAAAAAAGCTACGATTCATGTTTTCTCGGAAGACTCCATCCTTCGAAAGGGATTTTTGATTTAATAGAGATATGGAAGCTTGTTTTAAATAAAAAGGAGAATGCAAAATTAGCTATTATTGGAGGAGGGAACGAACGACTGGAAGATGAATTGAAGAAGAAAATAATGGATGCCAATATGGAGCATAATATTGCTATCATGGGGTATATGGAAGACGATAAAGCATTTGGAATTGTGAAATCAAGTAAAGTCTTTATCTCTCCAAGCCATGAGGAAGGATTTGGTATGGCTATTTTAGAGGCCATGGCTTGTGGATTGCCAGTGGTAGCATGGGATTTGCCAGTTTACAGGGAGGTGTTCCCAAAAGGTATTATAAGAGTTCCACCTTGGAATATTGAAGAATTTGCAGGGAGTATTTTGAATTTATTAGAGGATAGTAAATTGTATGGGAGAATCTTAAAAGAAGCGAGAGAGACTTCTCTGCATTACGACTGGGATAAGATTGTCAAAAGGGAGTTAGAGTTGATTGATAATTTGAATATGAGGGCGTAGGGAATACCGAAAGTTACTTAATGAATGTAAAAAGATGTCTGTTTGTTATAACTGTACAGTGTTGGCTTGAAGTCTCTGAGCATGGTATAAAGAGACGAGTGGATAGCATGCAGAGAAAAAATTGATTAAGAATGTGAAGAGGGAGATATTATGTCATATTGGAAAGATAAAAATGTGCTGGTAACAGGAGCAAGTGGATTTGTGGGCTCTTATCTGGTGGAGGATTTGCTTAACGAAGGGAGCAATGTTATTGGGCTAATCAGGCGAAAGAGTGTAAAAAATCTTGACAACATTCAACATTTACTCTCAGAAGAGCGATTGAAGCTGGTTAATGGAGACCTGCTGGACATGTATTCTCTGGTATCTGTATTACGTGACAATGACATTGATGTTGTCTCGCATCTGGCAGCACAGGCATTCGTACCTGAGAGCTTTAAAAACCCTATTGATACATATCAAACCAATGTGTTAGGTACTGTTAATCTGCTTGAAGCAATAAGAATTGTAGATAGAGACATAAAAATGCATTTTGCAGGCACTTCAGAAGAGTATGGTCTGGTATATCCTGAAGAATGTCCAATAAAAGAGACAAACCCACTAAGACCCCGCTCTCCTTATGCAGTATCTAAAGTTGCTGGAGACCTTGCCTCTGAGATTCATGCCAAGGCCTATGGCATCTATGTCGTAAGGACGAGGGCTTTTAACCATGAGGGTCCGAAAAGGGGTTACCAGTATGTTACTACTGTTATTGCCCAACAGGTGGCTGATATCTTAAAAGGAAAAGCAAACAAAATTGTACTTGGGAATCTTGAGGCAGAACGCGATTGGATGGATGTCAGGGACGCTGTTAGAGGGTATAGGTTAGCAATAGAGAAGGGTAAATCAGGAGAAGTCTACAATCTTGGAAGCGGTACACCAAGAAGTGTTAAAGAGCTTACCCGGATGTGTCTTGAGATGTACAATTTAAAAGATATTCCGATTGAATTAGATAAATCTCGCCTGAGACCTCTGGAAGTCCCACTTCTCCAGTGCGATTATACAAAGGCAAAAAAAGAATTGGGTTGGGAACCAAAGATTCCCCTCGAGAAAACAATGCGGGATATGGTGGATTGGTGTTATAGCAGGGCAGGTTAATTTTTCAGGTTATCTTCTGTTCTAATCATGACCAAATACTGTACATTTGATAAAAGCCTTTCGAACTACTATAACGGAGAAAGTCGAGCTAGGTATTTTTTGAGATTATCTGGTAAGAAAATTATTGTACTATAAAGATTTCAAGAAGTATTAAATTCGGTTGTGTAGATATAATCTGGTGAGGAGGCAAAATGAGCGATAAAAAATTAAGTATTTGCATACCAACCTATAACGGTGCGTTGTGGATTGGAGAAACTTTAAAAAGCATCTTTGTACAGGATTTCCAAGATCATGAAATTATAATCTCTGATGACAATTCTACAGATATCTAGTGAGAAAGAGAGGTGAAAAAATGGAAATAAAAAAATATGTCTCCATAATTCTTAAAAATTGGAAAAATCTAGCATGGTTGGAAAGTACGTTTTTTAGGATAACATTTTCTTTCTCTTTTAGGAGTAATAAGGGCATTTATATACTCGAAGAACCGTGGGATAATCTAATCATCTTGGATGCTTGTAGATATGACACTTTTAGTGATGTATTTAAAGAGAATGGCATGAAAGGAAGGCTTGAGCATCGGATTTCTAAAGGAACTGAAACTACTTCATTTCTTCTTGAAAATTTTAGTAAATCTAAGCATGGTGACATAGTTTATATTACTGCAAACCCGTTTGTAGATAGATTACTTAAAGGTAAATTTTATAAAATAATACCTGTTTGGGATAAAGGATGGGATGAAAAGTCTCAAACTGTTCTACCCCAAAGTGTATATGAGCATACGTTAGATATAATGTCTAGATATTCCGATAAGAGATTTATAATACATTTTTTACAACCTCATAGCCCCTATCCTAATGGGACTGGGGAGCGTGATTTTGATGAAGAGCTAGAAGCCATAATAAAAAATAAAGTATTTGAAATAAAATACAAATTAGGTGAGAATTATTATGCTGAATGGCCTTATATCGGTCTAAAATCTTTAAAAGTAAATAAATTAAAAGATGGTTATAAAGAAAACCTTAGATTAGCAATGCCTTATGTTGAAAAGTTAATAGATATCTTACCTGGGAGGACTGTTGTTACAGCTGACCATGGAGAGGCTTTTGGTGAAAAAATACATCCTTTAATTCCAATAGGGGTTTATGGGCATATGCCAGGGATAAGAATTCCGGCTTTAATTAAAGTCCCTTGGCTTATAGTAGAACCAGAAGAAAAGGAATTTCCAAAAGATGTTGAGCAAGAATTAACTAAAATTAAGAAGAGATTTACAAGAAACAAAAAAGAAGAAATCAGACGGACAATCAAAAACCTAAAACTAAAAGGAAAGATTTAACTCTCAGGTAGATGAACAATAGAAGCAACTTGATAGGGTTAGACCATGAATAGAGAGAGATTGTTAGTCTTACTGGTTTGCACTGGAAGGTGTGCATATGAAACCGCCTTCTTTTCACGGTTGAAAGAGTATTCAACATTAAATTTAGGAATACTACTAAGAAAACCTTTTGAATCTTTGAATTATATCACCAGTTATATATCTGAGGTTTTTATCCTATAAAACCTCTATTCTTTCTTCTTGTAATTAAAGTTACAACAAAGTTGAGGGTTTATTTTGATATCACTGATAACTTTTATATGGTTTAAAGAATAAATATTAGAGAATTTTAGTTTTTGGAGGTTGTAAAATGGGAAAAGGCAAAAAAAGTTGTGATTATGCAAAGTCTCGTTATGGGTTAGGAGAATTAAATTATGTCAGTAAATGTGAAAAAATAAGAATTAGAAAAATAGTGGAGTTGGTAGGTAAGGGAAATAGAGTTTTAGATATTGGATGTTATGATGGAACTCTTGGAAAGTTACTAATTGATAAAAAAAATGAAGTTTATGGTATTGAGATTAATAAAGAGGTTGCCGAAATTGCAAAACAGAAAGGGTTAGAAGTAAAAATACAAGACGTAGAATCAAGCTTTGGTTTTGAAGATAACTTTTTTGATGTAGTTGTCGCAGGAGAGATTATTGAACATGTATTGGATACTGATTTCTTCATTGATGAAATAAAAAGAGTTTTAAAACCAGATGGTTTTCTTATTTTATCTACGCCAAATGTTGCATCTCTTGGCAGAAGATTCTTATTACTTTTTGGGAAGAATCCATACTTTGAAGCTTCTTTTGCTTATCCTGTTGGAGCACATGCAGGGCATATAAGATTTTTCACAAAAGGTCTCCTGCTTGGTTATTTAGAACATAGAGGTTTTGAAAGAATTAAGTTCACATCTGATGTTGTAAACTTCACACCATCGGGAAAGATAGCAAGCAAATTGCTAGCTGATTTAGTCCTCACATTTGGGCGTAGTTTAATAGTTAAAGTAAAAAATAGGTGTAAAAATGGTGAGTGACTTTGTACGTGGACTAAAACGTCATAAATACAAAATAATCCTTTTTTTCTTGCTCTCTTTAATCCCATTTTACTGGTTACCCAAACATCCTGTTGGATGGGGAGATGCAGGCTTGCTTGCATTCTTTTACCATTCGGAATTTCTTTCTCATGTATATAAATATACTTGGGCATCTCATTCACTTACAGGATATCCTTCTGGTGCTGCAATAACGATGCTTCCTATTGTTATTATTTCTAATATTTTATCCTTTTTTAATCTTAAATTACATATTCAACAAGCTTTTGTGTTCTCTCTTATAATGTTTTTATCAATGCTATTTATGTACTTATTTATAATTGAGCTTTTTAATTATAGGAAAGATAAAAAGTTAATAGGTACAATTGCTGCAATTTTCTACATATATAACCCACTAACAATGGTAAATTATTGGTATACTGCAAATTTTAGTAAATATTTATTGCCCTTTATGTCTTTAATATTATATCTCTTTTTAATGCTCTTAAAAACAAAAAATTTGACTTATATTCTACTCTTTTCTTTAACTATCTCTATTTTTTCGATAGTATTTATCAATCCTGCTTTTGTGGCTCCTGTAATAATTTTGTTATTATTATACTTCGTATATAATTGTATAATAGATTTAATAAATAGAAACACTTCTAAAATCAAGGAGAATGTCACAATTATAATTATCTTAACATTTTTATCTATTTTAATTAATGCATGGTTTATTTTACCGTTCATTTCTTCTTTTTCCCAGTATTATCACAGGGCAACAATTTTAGAAAATCCGTGGCTAGTTCTTGTCGCTAGAAGTAGCTTTATAAACCTAATTTCACTAATTAATCTAACCATATTTAAAATAGGATCTGTGATATGGTCTTCTAAAGACCCTGTCTGGAGATTTCTGTACGACACACCCTATTTTGTCTTTTTAAGCATTTCAACATTAGCTTTAGTTTTACTTTCTTTGATAACAAATAAAAAAGACAAAAATGTATTGTTTTTTGGACTCTTATTAATTGTAGGATTTCCTTTATGTCTTGGTCTTAATCCACCATTTGGATTTATCTATGAATTCATCTTTAAAAATATTCCTTTTTCTGGTGTTTTCCGGGCTCCTAATAAATTTATACCACTCCTTTTGATCTCGTATACTGTTCTATTTAGTGTAGGTCTAAGCACCCTACATAAATGGATTAAACACAATATAAAAATTAAGCATTTTGACCTGATTACAATAGTCATTCTTCTACTATTGATATCTGGTGTCCATGTTTTCCCTATGTGGACAGGTAGTGTTGCGGATACACCCATAACTATTCACGGTAATGAAATTTCTTCATTTATTGAAGTTCCACAGTATTATATAAATGCATCAGAATACTTCCATGATGACTTAACCGATTATAGGATTTTATCATTACCTTTAAGACCATCAACATATGTGGGATTCAATTGGACATATGGTTATGATGGGCCTGATTTAACCTGGCTGCTATATAAACATGATACTATATCATATTTAACTAATGATATACCATCAAGTGCAAAAATAATATCACATTTAAGTGGGAATTTTGGTGACAATTTACGCAAAATAGCAGGTATATTCTCAATTAAATATATAATTATACAAAATGATGTTGATATTATTCATGGACCCTATCTTGGAAAAAAACTGATGCAGCAACATAAGCTAAAATTAGTGTTAAAACAGTTGAAATTGCCCGTTTTTAGTTCTGTTGGAAAGTTAAGCATTTATAAAGTACCAAAAGAATGGTTCTTACCCAGAATTCATCCGGCTCAAACTATAATATTCATTAATGGCTCTATTAAAGATTTAATTTCAATGCTCTCCATAGACAATTATCAGATAGAAAATAACATAATAATCCTGTCCAACCAAATAAACAAAAAGCAATTGCAATTTCTAAAAATTTACAACAATTCAATCACCATAAACAAAAAAATAATCCATATAACATTGCATAATAAAAACAAACATCCATTCAACTGGAACAATCTACCAAATAATTCTATTATTGCTATATACTATCCAGGATGGAAACATGTCATAAGGACAGATGGAAAAGAAGGAGGGGACACTCTAAGCTTTCCTTCACTAAAAGCTGCACCATACAAATTTCCATCTTTTAGTCGGCGTGGTTTGAGTGCTATTCACTCAACATTGGTTTATATCAAAACAGGCAATAAAACCCTGAAAATGGATTACATTCTTGAAAATGGCAAATATGTGAGCATTGTAGGGATATGGTGGGAAAGTGGCTGGGTAGGCATGGGAACAAAGCCTGTGGAATTCCCTGTAGTAATTCCACCGAATCAAAAGGCAATAATAGAGATTGGTCATAAAACTGAAAACCTTTCAATCGCCACTATAAAGTTAGAAAATCTGTCTAAACTAGAAAATATGAAAGAAAATAGTAGGCCATTAATAATATTTAAAAGAATAAACCCCACAAAATACATTGTTAATGTAGAAAATGCTACAAAGCCCTTCTTCCTTGTGTTTTCAGAGTCTTATAGTCCTGGATGGAAAATCTACTCCACGAATAAAAATACAGCTCTTGGAAAGGTTATTGCCAAATATCCTGATGTTAATGTCGAAGAGGCTAAGAATTCATGGTATAAGTTTACTCCCCAGGATGTGGCCTACCTTCTAAGGAAGCCTGCTGTAAATGAAACATATCACTTCGAAGCAAATGGCTATGCAAATGCCTGGTATATAAATCCGGAGGAGATAAATAAAGATGGCAGTGGAAATTTTACACTTACAATTTATTTCAGGCCTCAGAGCTATTTCTATCTCGGCCTGTTTATAAGTATGATAACCTTAATCTTATCCATTAGCTATCTATTCTATGACTGGAGAAGGGATAAGGAAGACAGGTGGGCGAAAAGGCTGGAGAAAAGGTTTAGGAGGTAAAACTTGTGATGCATAGAGGCTTTAAGGCGAGTTTCATTTTTATAATCTCATCATTACTCGCAATATGGGTGGTGCATCCATTCTTAACCGGCAGATATGTTTTCTTCCTTGACCAGGTCTTTGGTCCGGCATGGAACCCACTCTCACATACCTTTTTTGGTTTTGCAACTCCTTCTGGAGGTGGCCTTCCTTTATCTGCTTTGCTGTCTGGATTGGCAGGTATAATTGGGGCTTCGGCAGTTCAGAAGGTATTTATGGTAAGTGTGTTGGTTCTCTTAGCCCTTACCCCCTATATTCTGTTTTCAAAGAGCTGGTACATAAGGCTTTACGCTTCTCTTCTGTTCCTCTTTAATCCATTTGTCTATACAAGGTTTCTCGTGGGACAGTGGGGAGTACTCTGGGGGCTTGCAATGCTCCCTCTGGTTTTAAAGAGCTTTAAAGATTATCTGGATAGCGGAGGTTACAAAAAGCTTCTTCTCACTGTTTTGAGTCTGACACTGCTCAGCTTTGACCTACACTTTCTGTTTATGTCAGGAATACTGCTTTTATCACTTGTATTCTTCAGGTACATGGAAACAAAAAATATTTCCACAATTAAAAGAGGTATAACCCCCCTGTTATTTTTTATCCCTCTGAATGTTTACTGGCTTTTACCCCTGCTTCTCTCTAAGGGAGGTGCAATTTCACATATCTCCTCGCCAGATATAATGGCCTTCGCCCCAAAAATTAACGTGTTCAGCGCCTTATATTCCATTGCCTCAATGCATGGTTTCTGGCGTGGCGGCATAGTTTATGCCAGAGATATCGCACCGTTCACAGCATATTTCTACATCATCATTCTATTCTTTGCGGTTCACGGCTTCATCTCATACTATAGAGATAAGAAAATCGGCTATGTTGTGAAGGCACTGGGAGTTACAGCAGTTATAGCATTATTGCTGGGTGCGGGAACCAGTGGACCGGCAGCCCATCTCTTTAAGTGGGCATTTGATAATGTGCCTTTTTTCAAAGGTATGAGAGACTCCCAGAAATTCGTGGGACTTTTAGTACTGGCTTACGCCTATCTCGGCAGTCTTGGTGTAAGAGAATTCGGCAGAGGGCTGAAATCACCAGAAAAAAGGCGAAAATATATCTCAATGGGCATCGTTGCCCTCGCACTTATGACCCCCTTTATCTACACCTTTCCCATGCTTACTGGCTTTGCAGGGCAGATAAAGCCCACAGACTACCCGAACGAATGGTACCAGGTGAATACCTTTCTTGAAAATAATCAAGATGGCTCTCAGATTCTCTTTCTGCCCTGGCATCTTTACATGGATTTTTCATGGATTCC
>VAOY01028341.1_pt1 | contig 11088 bp, 10 predicted proteins | sample 3393881 | NCBI WGS metagenome assembly VAOY01 (sample SAMN08290430, study PRJNA428436) | hydrothermal vent metagenome | isolation source: Deep-sea hydrothermal vent chimney | place: Indian Ocean: Southwest Indian Ridge
GGACTTGTGCTCAAAACCGAACAGGAGATGTTCAGGCCTTCAATAGCCAGGCTGCGCAATGAATTTGGCGCGGAGTCCGGAATGGCGGGGGCATCGCGCGTCTGCTACCTGCTGCTGGCAAAGGACGGCACGATACTGGTGTCTTCAGAGTTGAAGCATTGGGGAGTGTTAGCCGCTACCCGGCCGGACTTGTCGGAAGTCGGTTACAGCGGACAGTTGCGGACGGTCAGGAGCGATAAAGGTTATGCCCGGGTTCTTACCCGCAAAATAGCCGGCGGCAATTATCTTGAGATCGGGATGAGTCTGGCTTCCGGTTACCATTTTCTGAATAATTACCTGATTGTCGCGGGCTGTCTGTCCGGCATCATGTTGATAATCGGTATAATCGCTGGAATGATTGTCGGGAAACGGGCCATGGCCGGCGTTGTCAGGGTCACCGAGGCGGCCAGAAAGCTTGGCAACGGGAAATTTAACCACCTGGTGGAAAACGGACGCGAAGGTAGAGAGATTGAGTTGCTGGTGTCTGAATTCAATTCAATGATAAGCAGAATAAGAACCTTGATTACGGATTTAAAAGAGGTCAGTGACAATATCGGCCATGATCTGCGTACGCCGCTGGGGCGTATCAAAGGAGTAGTTGAAACAACCTTGTCTGCTCCCCGGGTGGAACCGGCGGAATACCTGAAAATGGGCGGTATAGTGGTTGAGGAGTGTGATCACCTGACCGGCATAATCAATACGATGCTGGATATTTCGCATAGCGACAGCGGGGAGACGGCGCTTAAGCGGGAAACCCTTGACGTCGGGGAGATCGTCAGAATGGCAGTCGAACTTTTTCTGCCGGTTGCCGAGGATAAAAAAATTGATTTGTCGTGCGGCATCAACACTCCCCTGATGGTGGACGGGGACCGGACCATGCTGCAGCGGGTGATTGCCAATCTGCTTGATAACGCCATAAAATATAACTTTTCCGGCGGCACGGTACGGATTGAAGGCCGCATGGAAAATGACTATGTGCTGGTTTCAGTAAAAGACAATGGCTTTGGTATCGCCCGGGAGGACAAGAAGCGGATTTTTAAGCGCTTTTACCGTTGCGACAACAGCCGGACAAGCGATGGGAACGGGCTTGGACTGAGTCTTTGCCAGGCATTTGTGAATGCGCATGACGGTTTTATTCATGTGGAAAGCGAGCCCGGCAGAGGAAGCAGCTTCTCAATCAGACTGCCGGCCAGGAAATAATTCCTACATAATTTTATGGTAATCTTGCCGTCATTCCACGGTTATCTTCATGGCTTATTGTTATTTACAGAAAGCAGAATAGTATGAAAAAAAACAACGCGTGGCGAAGGAAAGTATAAACCGCAGAGTTATTAAATTAGACTTTTTCACGAATAATTAAATAAACTAAAAACTTATATTTACACGACAAAAGTTGTTTCTGATGTTGATATTGGTATTTTCAAATGAGCTGCCTGCAAGCGTCAAACGAGCAAAACGGCTGATTTTCAGCAGGCAATCAAAAAAGGGGACCTGGAAATTCTTTCACGGATCCAGGATAAAAAACAATCATGAACTCTGAGCATAATAAGAGCATCGTTATTAGTTGTCGCAACATCAGGAAAACCTATGGTGAAGGTGAAGCAGAGGTTTTTGCCTTGCGTAATATCAAGTTAGAGGTTTACAAAAGAGAATTACTTATGCTGGTTGGACCATCCGGTTGCGGTAAAACAACTTTTGTTTCCATTATCAGTGCCCTGCTCAAAGCTGATAGTGGAGAATGCTTTGTCCTGGGAGAAGACTTAAATAAATTAAGCGAAGAGAAGAAAAATTATTTCAGAAGTCATTCCATTGGTTTTGTTTTTCAATCATTTAATTTATTACCTGCATTAACCGCCATGGAAAATGTTACTGTTCCTCTGATAATCCAAGGAGTAAAACGCTCAACAGCCGTTAGAAAAGCAAAAAAAATGCTTGATGCCGTTGGCGTAGGTCCACGCATGAATGCCCTGTCCGCCGAGTTAAGTGGAGGACAAAAGCAAAGGGTCGCCATTGCCAGAGCCTTAGTGCATAAACCGCAATTAATTATCTGTGACGAACCCACCAGCAGCCTGGACCATGAAGCTGGACAGAAGATTATGGCACTCCTCCATAGTTTGGTGAAATGCGACAACAAAACTCTTGTTGTTGTCACTCATGATAACCGAATATTTGGTTTTGCAGACCGCATGGCATATATGGATGACGGCAGGATTATTAACCTTGAATCAGGTAACAAGGATGACAAATGAAGACTTTCTATAAATTAATTTTTCTATCTCTATCGGGTTTCATTATTACCGGTGCCTATATCATTTATGACCGACAAATGACTCCTGTTAAAATCAAAGCTATGGTAAAAGTCAACGCGCCTTATCCTTCTTTTATTTATGCTACAGGCATTGTGGAAACAAAAAGCACAAATATTCCTGTTGGTTCAACTGTATCCGGTGTTGTAAGCAAGCTTTTTGTGCAAGTAGGGCAAGAGGTTAAGATGGGTGATGCTTTATTTAAAATAGATTCGCGTGATACACAGGCAAAGATAGAACTTGCCAGGGCAAAAATTATGGTAGCTAATGTCACATTGAAAAAAATATTGGACCAATATAAAATTGACAGGAAACTTTATATTGCTCATGTGATAAGTAAAAAGAAATACCTTGATTCGCTTGATGATCTGGCTATTGCCAAGGCAAATCTGTCTTTGAAAAAAGCTGAATTAACCGTACTTGAAAAAGAGTTAAAGCGACATGTCGTTTGCTCACCGATAACAGGCGAAGTATTGCAATGCAAAATAAAATTAGGTGAATATATTGATAGTAGTCGTATCAGTTTAAGAACGATAGTTATTGGGACTAAACAATTAAATCTGCGGGTTGATATTAATGAAAATGATTTATTCCGATTTAAGCCAAAATCACCGGCTGTTGGTTTTATTCGCAATCAACCCCAAATTAAAATACCGTTGGTTTATCAATATACAGAACCTTATATTGTGCCTAAAATCGTTTTAACAGGTTTAAGTACTGAGCGTACAGATTTGCGGGTATTGCAAGTCCTGTATCATCTTGAGAAACCCAAATTTCCTTTATACGTAGGACAACAATTAGATATTTTCATAGAAGCGCCGGCAAAGGATTCTTTATAATGTTTCGAATAGCATTACAAATGCTGATGGGAGATAAAGCAAAATACATCGGCTTGCTGGCGGGTATTACATTTACGGCATTTTTAATTACTTTCGCACTTGCTTATTTCACCGGTTTCATGACTTGGGGATTTGCACTGATTTCAGAAAATAATTCTGTTGATGTCTGGGTGATGGATTCAGCTGTTAGTTCTACCGAAATGACTATAAATTTACCGTCATCCGCTTTAATGCAGGTGCGAGGCGTAAAAGGCGTTGCTAATGCTATTCCTTTGTCATTAAATGATGTTGTCGCACGCTTTCCAAACGGTCGTTTTCAAACATTCCAAATGATAGGTGTGGATGATGCGACATTATCCGGCGCGCCTTTCCTGACAAACGGCATTTCACCTGCAATACTTTACGAACCCGATAGCGTTATCGTTGATGCAGGTGGAACAACAGGTAAATTACAAGTTCCCGTATACACAAAAGACAAATGGGCTTTTGACGGTGTACATTTAAATGTTCCCACAAGAAAAATACGTTTGGGGGATGAGCTTTTAATTCATGACAAGAGAATTGTTGTTGCAGGTGTATCAAACAGCATCCCAAGGTTTCCTCCTCGTCCCTTGCTTTATACAAGCTACTCAAATGTAAAACGTTTGTTGCCGTCTGAAAACAAGCTGTTAACCTTTATTATGGTTTCAGCACAAGCAGGCGTTTCGGCGGAACAATTAGCCAAAAGTATTGAACAACAAACCCACTTGCGAGCCAGAACATCAGCCGATTTTAAAGAAGATACGGTACGCTGGTTTCTCATAAACTCCGAGGATGTTGGAGATATGGCGGCAATGCTGATTTTAGCTATGACTGTTGGGTTTGGTGTTACTGGTGTTATGCTTTATATGTTTACCTATGAAAATCTTAAACAATACGCAGTGATTAAAGCAATGGGGGCTTCAAATTCCATGCTGTTGAAAATGGTATTTATACAAGCAGGCTCCAGTGCTTTTTTAGGGGCCGGTATCGGTGTCGGCCTGTGTGCCGTTATCGGCAAATTTGTTTCGGTAATTGAATTTCCGTTCCGATTAATGTGGTTTACGCCTTTGGTTGGTGTTTTGGGTGTTCTGATCGTCAGCCTGACCGCGGCGATGATTAGCACGAGACCTGTATTAAAATTAGAACCCAGCATCGTTTTTTCGAGTCGATAACAGAAAGAATATCAAGTTTCCTGAAAGCGGTTTATGATTTAGCGATTACCGGGGTGTTGATTGAAAATTTGAAAGGTAACTCGATTTGGCGACATAAGTTTCCTGACATTTCCACCAATATTACCAAATAGCAATCTTTCCGTCATTTTGCGGTTATCTTCATGCAGTATTATTTTACAGAAAGCAGAATAGTATGAAAAAACAATGCGTGGCGAAAGGAGGCGCAAAACGCAAAATTGGCAAACTGAAGTTTTCACTAACAATAAACAAAATTTAAACTCAAGGAAAATTGTATTATGTTTAGACAAAAGTTATTTATGATGTTGGTATTGGGATTTTCAATGTTAACGGTAAGCTGCATGGCGGATGATGATGATGCAAAAGGAACCGCGCTTGGCTTCAAAGAACTGCCGGCGGCCGTTCAACAGGCAGCATTGAAATACTTTGAAACTGCAAAAATAAAGGAAATCGAAAAAAAGGCTGAAAAAGACACGGTCCAGTATGGAGTCGAAGGTATTTCCAATGGCAGTAAACTGGATGTGGTTTTCGCCTCTGACGGTACTGTGGTCCGAACATCTCTCAAAGTGAATGCATCCGCGTTACCTGAACTCGCCCGGAAAGCTCTTTCGGTGGACTATCCTGCGGGGGTAATCAATGAAGTTGAAAAGATTGTCAGGACCTCATATAAAGTTAAGATTGTTGTCAAGGGGGAAAAACGTGAAATTGAGGTCAACGCAGCCGGGGATATTGATGACGAAAACGATAATGACGGAATAAATGACAACAAAAACTCCGACAAAGACAATGATAAAGCCGACAAAGACGATGATGAAGAAAAAGATGATGACTGATTATTACTGCAGCGGCTGGTTTTCAGGTCAACTGTTCTGCACATTCCAACCCGCTTGTGAATACTCACAAGCGGGACGCTTAAGCTGAGTAATAACAAATAAACTAAATAACAACAGCTTAAATTAATTGGTGCTGTCAAAACTTCGTTGAATTGCTGGATTGAGCTCTGTAAGAGCGATTTAAGCGTAGCCACGGGTGTAAACCCGTGGAATTGTGTATGAACCATGATCCAGCTCCGCAGGAGCGGCTCAAAATGAATCCATTTGAGCCGCTCCTATGGAGCTAGGAATTATTTTTAACCGTTTTCCCACGGGTTTACACCCGTGGCTACGCTTAAATCATCCCTCCGGGATTTAAAATAAACTTTTCTGTATGGAATTTTTCGCGCAAAAGGCAGGAGAAAGAGAAACTATCATCAGAAACATATAAATAAGAACAAGATAAATGAGTCAAAATTTTTGACAGAACCATTAATTACAGAAGGAGAAATATTATGAAACAATGGTTGAACAAGGTTCCTGAAATTACAATTTGTTTCTGGATTATCAAGATTCTATCAACTACAGTGGGTGAAACCGGAGCGGATTTTCTCTCGGACAGCCTTGGTTTGGGATTGACGGTAACTTCTTATATTATGAGCGGAGTTCTGCTGCTTGCACTTTTAATTCAGTTTAAATTGAAGAAACATGTGCCGGCCAGCTATTGGTCGGTTGTGGTTTTGATGAGTATAGTAGGTACTTTGATTACCGATATGTTAGTGGATGAGCTCGGAATAAGCCTGGCGGCAATTAGCATCGTTTTCACGATTGCGATGATGGCTGGATTTGCCGTATGGTATATAAATGAGAAGACACCTCACTGGTCTTCGCTATTATCGCCATAGTCGGGAAACTGGACTGGAGCGCTTATCCCGCCCCGGTTTTGATGTTTTCCTGTGGAGTGTGGATGTTGGCGGCAATGCGGCGTAAACATATGGCCAAAGTCGCTTTGGGATTGCTCGCGGGGCTGGCGATGACTTATATCAGTATAGATACTGCCGCGCGTCCGGTTAAGAACAAAAGTAAATCCTATCATAACTTATTTAAGTATTGCGAACAACAGATAAAAACGGGTAAAGTTTTATATCTTTACCAGCCGATTGAACGCGAAAGCGGCGCGGCGCTGTTTTATTTAGGCGTCAACTGTCCGCAATTTGATTTTAAAATCACGAAAACAATTCCGGATATGCTTGTGCTGACTAATAAAAAACATTCGGAATTATTCCTTAAATCCGGCTTTAAGATGGAAAAAGAGTTTAAGCTGCGGCACAGAAAATATTGGATAATGAAATATGAGTGACAAAAAAACTTATATTTTTAAAGATTTATTTCTGGTTTGGAAGGTCTGGACATGAGATTTTTTATTGCTTGTTGAGCTGTCTGGTTTTCATATAAAACCGCGTGAATCTCATTGATAATCGGGCATTCAATATTGGCTTTTTTAGCCAGGGCATGAGCACTTAGAGTCGTTTTGACACCCTCGGCAACGGTCATTCCCATTTCTTTGAGGATTTCGTCAAGTTTTTTGCCGCGTCCAAGTTCCTCCCCAACGTGCCGGTTGCGGCTGTGCCCGCTGCAGCAGGTAACAATTAAATCACCAATTCCGCTTAAACCGGAAAAGGTCAAAGGATTGCCGCCCAAAACTTCACCTAAACGGCTCATTTCCGCAATACCGCGCGTGATTAAAGCGGCTTTGGGGTTGTCGCCCAGCTTCATGCCGTCGATTATGCCCGCGGCGATTGCCATGACGTTTTTCAGTGCTCCGCCAAGTTCGAGGCCCACAACATCGCTGCTGGTGTAAACCCTGAAGCTTTCGTTCATGAAAGTTTTTTGTACTTTCAGTGCTAAAGTTTCGTCGTTTGAAGCGGCGACAACAGTTGTCGGGACTCCCCTGACAACTTCTTCGGCATGACTCGGGCCGGATAAAACAACATAAAAACATTCGCCGAGAACATCGACGCAGATTTCACTGACCCGCAACAGCGTTCCGGTTTCGATACCTTTGGCGACGTTGACCAGGAAATGTTGCTCCCTATTGAAAAAATCTTTGAATTGTTCCAGTACCGGACGAGTATATTGGGTCGGGGACGCCAGCAAAATCAATTCACTGCCGGCTACTGCTGTCTGCATATTTTTTTCGATACGCAGATTTTTGTGGAGCTTGAATCCCGGCAGAAACTGCGCGTTTTCACGGCTTGCCGCCATTTTTTCCAAATATTCGGGGAAGGGGCCCCACATTGTAACATTGTGCCCGTTCCGGCAGAGCAGCATGGATAATGCCGTCCCCCACGAACCATCACTGAGAACCGTTATCTCCATAAAACACTATTTACCTTTTTTCTCGAATTTGTTTTCAGTGCCCTTGAGCAGACGTTTGATATTGCTCGAATGCTTCAAGACGGCTATAACGGCTAGAAAATATAAAAATCCTAAAACATATGGCGAATGATAATATAAGTCCGGTTTGAGCCAGCTGATCAGAGTCGCGCATATCGGTAATATTGCCGCCGCTGATATGCTGGCGAGCGAAACATAACGGCTTAAGAGATACACCACAATCCATACAATTCCCGCGATTCCAAAAGAAACCGGAGCCAGAGCCAACAGCGCACCGGCGGTCGTGGAAATTCCTTTACCGCCGTGAAACCACAGATATACCGGAAACATGTGTCCCAATACTGCACTTACCGCCGCTACCATCTGGATAATATGATAACTGTCATCAATTATATTTTTTTCGCATAATATTGTTACTGCAAGTACCGGAATAAAGCCTTTGAGGAAATCCAGGACAAAACACAATCTGCCGTTCCATTTTCCTATTACGCGGGTAACATTTGTGGCGCCGATATTTTTGCTTCCCAGTTTCCTGATATCCAGGCCGTGTCGTCTGCCGATCAGATAAGCCCAGGGGATTGCCCCGATTAAGTACGAAACGAGAAAAACCGCGATAAGAATTAATATTGTTATTGTTGGCATTTTACTCTCCTGCAATGTATTTTATCTTTGACTGTATTATTGCGCCAATTGCAAAAGTCTTCACAATGATTTTTGCAATTAACTCTATTATATTAGTTTATACTAAGAGATGTTTTTTACAAACTCAAATAACAATATTAGGTAAAATATGAATAAGGCCGATTTGATTTTTGCTGCCGGGGAAACTTCTGCTGACCTGCTTTATGCCAGCGGTTTTCAGGCTCCTGACCGTTTTATTTACTTTGCGTGTCTACAGGAACAAGCTGTTATCGTTTCCGCGCTGGAACAAGACCGCGCGGAAAAAGAATGCAAGCCGAATATCGCGATTTTCGAACGTAATGATTTTTTAAAGAATGAGAAGGCCAGCGATTTAGATGTCATTTGTTCCCTGGCGAAAAGCCGGGATATCAGCGAATTCAGGGTGCCGCATGATTTTCCCCTTGCTTTGGCGGACGCTCTGCGAAAGCGCGGCTTAATTGTCCTGGCGGAAAAAGAAGCTTTTTATCCGGAACGTCAATATAAATCCAATGCTGAAATACTTCATCTCAGCGCGGCTTTGCGTATTGCCGAAGCGGGCATGCGGCGCGGAATAAACATAATTAAGGAAGCATCAGTCAATACAGACGGTATTCTGGAATGGAACGGCGAAATTTTAAGTTCAGAGATTTTACGGTCTGAAATCAATATCAGCATGATTCGGCGCGGGGGTTTTTCCAACTCCACAATTGCCGCCTGCGGAAGCCAGGCCGCGGAACCGCATAATATCGGCTCCGGCCCGATTTTCGCCAACAAAACAATTATTATGGATATTTTTCCGCGAATTCAGGAAAGCGGTTACTGGGGGGATTTAAGCAGAGTCGTAGTTAAAGCTGAAGCCCCGGATATTGTCAAAAAAGCTTACGCGGCGGTTTTTGAGGCGCGGGAATATGCCAAAACTTTAATCAGGCCCGGCGCGATTCCCGCTGAAATCCATAAGGCTGTCAAAGCGCTGATGGAAAAGCATGGTTTCCGGACCGGCCGCCAAAACGGACGTAATTTTGGTTTTTTCCACGGTCTTGGACACGGTATTGGTTTGGAAATACATGAAAAACCTTCTTTGAGTCCCACCGGCAGCGAGCCGTTAAAAGGCGGCGAAGTGTTGACCGTTGAGCCGGGTTTATATTATCCTGAGTGGGGTGGAGTCCGCCTCGAGGATATTGTTGCGGTAGGGGCGAATGACTGTCGTTGCCTGACCGAAATAGAAAGTTTCCTGGAAATATAGAAACAAATCAAAAATTTTCTTTCAAGGCCCAGAGCCCGAGAGCCGGATTGCTGATGTAGAATATTTTTTCACCTTTAACTGTATTATAGCCGTCTTTGAGCTTTTCAATGTCATATTTTTGCATCATTTCATCGAGGCCGCCGCAGGAAAAACCGACGCTTTCAATCTCTTCGCGGGAAATATCCGGCCCCGGACAGTAGGTGATTTTGAAACGTCCCTCGGATGAACCATGGATCAGGTGGGCCGCGGCGCTGAGATTATTGCTGAGTTCCGGGTTTTCCCTGATCGCCTTCAAGGTGGCTTCGGTGCCATGATAACCGTATTTACGGATCAGGCGGTCGATTTCTTTATCTTCGCCGAACTCACGCAGAGCGGGAGCCAGCACGATCAGCTCGCCGGCATCGGCAATTGCCATACGGGTACGATAGATCGCTTTGTTGCCGAGCCAGGTGCTCTTGAATTCCTCCGGGTCAAGGTAGACAATCACTTTATCCAGTGCTTCGTCCAGCAGTTCCAGATTGGTCTGCTGACTGACCTTGCAGGCGTCCAGGAATATTTTTTCATCATCACCGGCGAAAAATCCGCGCATTTCCATTTTGCCGCTGTCGTTATTGCGCGCCATAACGGTTAGCATGTAGTAGATCGGCAAGTCGCCGAGAAATTTATCAACCCCATAGTTGAAAAGCTTACGAACGGGAGAGTCGGCCTGTCCCATAATACGTTCCATGTTGTATACGGCTCCCAGGAAATGGGATTTGTTGATTATGTCCGCACCGCCGATGCCGACGACAATATTCTTTGTGTAATTGGCCATGCCGACAACTTCATGCGGAACAATCTGCCCGATTGACAGAATCAAATCGTAGTTATCGAACAAGATTTTATTGACTTCAACATTAACCTCATATTCGACGCGTCCCCCGGACCATTCTTTGAGAAGCCAGCCGGGAATCACGCCTTTCCTGACAATCTCATTGCGCCAGTCGTGCACCTTGAAGCGGTCAAGCGGAATGTCCGGCCCGAACATAGTGCGGATTTCTTTTCCGGTCATGGCGACATGAGTGCCGAGTGCCGGGATGATGTCGATATGGCATGTAGCGGAGAGTATATCATAGAGCATGGCGGTGATTGGCCCCGCGTGGGAATTGAAGCGGGTGAAGTCCGGGGGAATTATCAGGACTCTTTCCGGTTTGATTGCGATACGCTCAAGCGAATCAGCAATCATTTTACGAAGTTCGACATCGGAAATATTTACTTCCGGACCACCTTTTGCTGCAAATACACTCATAATCCCCAGGATCCTTTATTTTTTTTAATTGTGCTTAAGCTGTAGCTTATCACATTAAACGCAAAAATCAATATTTGAAACCGCAACAAACGATTCCAAATGAAAAACTCACATAAATATATCAGTCTTTTTTTAAGGGCCACGGTCAATTTATTTATTTGCAAAAATAAAATCTGAAGATATATTCACTAATATGTTTACTCAAGTTTTGCAGTTCAAATTTGAGCGAAAAACGAACGATCAAACATTGAAAAACAACCATTAACATGCTATATTTCAATAGCTTATAGTAA
>VAOY01001680.1_pt1 | contig 11085 bp, 11 predicted proteins | sample 3393881 | NCBI WGS metagenome assembly VAOY01 (sample SAMN08290430, study PRJNA428436) | hydrothermal vent metagenome | isolation source: Deep-sea hydrothermal vent chimney | place: Indian Ocean: Southwest Indian Ridge
ACAGGTTAAAAACTGATAATGAGGAGGATATGACGGATGAATTCAAAATTGCATCATAATATCAAGCAGAAAAACGAACTGCAAAACTTAAGTAATTTATTAACACTTTCAAAACTCTTATGAAAACTCAACAAAACGAGCAGGAGGAATACAGTCGCAAGTCCCAGAAACTCGCGATTCTTTCTGCTTGTTTCGGTTCCGTATCCGCAATAATGATTCAAGACAGCGCGGTAATAATTCTTTTTGCCGGGATGCTTGGAGCGGGCAGCATGTTGTCGATGATAACAACTTCCCTGTTCGGTGTAATGAACTGTTTTCTCTTACTCCCGGCAGCTTACCTTGTAGCGCGGATTGGTTACAAACGCTCAATCATCAACACAACGTATTGGGGAGTTTTTGCCTTGGTTTTATTAGCTTTCAGCCCGTTTCTGAAATCATTTGCCAAATACGGCATGATGGTCAGCTTAATATGTTTCGGGGTCACAATGACATTTTATGTAGCGGCATGGTTTCCATTTCTGGACGAGTTTTTACCTGAAAAAGACCGCAGCCGTTTTTTTGGAATGCTGCGTTTTTCGTGGCAGTCATGCTGCGCAGTATTTTTTCTTATCTGCGGTTTGCTCATGGGGAAAACTCCGGATTTGCGGGTATTACAAACGATAATCATAATCACCGCCATCGCGTTACTGGGTAGAGCATATTATGTAAGCAAAATAAAAGTCAGCGAATCGGACCGTAAACCGCTGAACTTCCGTTATGGCTTGGAATTAGTATTAACCAACAAACCTCTGGTGGGATTTTCAGTATATCTGGCATTTTTATACCTTGCGGCTCAAGGAACAGTGCCGCTGACTTATATTTACCTGAAAAACTATCTCCATACTCCGGATAACATCGTGGTAATAATTTCATCGCTGGCTCTGGGCGGTACAATAATCGGTTTCTTTTGTGCCGGTAGAATGATCAGCAAACTTGGGGTAAAAAAAATGTTACTGGCGGTTCATCTGGCATTCGCGGTAATCAATTTTATGTTGTTCGCGTTCAGCGGTTCCGGTATTATTCCGCTTATTTTAATCACGATACTATTGGTATGTTACGGGTTTTTCATAGCGATTTCCTCGGTCGCGGCCAGTTCCGAGATGATGGCTTTGGCAAATCCGGGCAACAAAGCACTGGCCATGGCGTTTTGCGTCACTATGTGTTCGGCAGGATTAGGCGGTGCCAGATTGTTATCCTCAGTAATAATAGGGTCTGGAATTTTAACTCCGGAATGGAGCATAGGAGCAAATAAATTCAGCATGTACCACACCATGTATCTGGGCTATGGCCTGGCAATTTTATTTGTCTGCATGCTGCTGGTAATTGTCCCGGCGATCTTCCCGAAAGGCGATTACCATTACATCCCTTAAAGGGGAAATTATGCATCTTCTTTCATTTGTCCGTGTCCATCCGTGTTCCCGTTTTTACATATTGCCGTGGTGATATGCCGGTAATCTTTTTAAAGCTGCGGCTGAAATGAAATTCGTCGGCAAAGCCTATGGCTGCGGCAATATCTGAATTACGCTCACCGGCTGCCAGCATTTCCTTGCTCAATTCAATCTTCCGCCGCATAAAAAAACGCATCGGCGTCTCACCGGAAACTTGCTTGAACAGACGACAGAAATAGGATTTTTCCAGCCCGACATAGCGACTTAATTTTTGCAGGGAAATTTTTTCAACAACATAATTGCGCATATAATTCCGCGCCTTTTCCACATAAAGATTGGACGCCGCAAGCTCCCCTGCCCCAATGGTTTCGAGGACGAAAGCCGTCAGCCGGTGTTCAGCCGCCGCCATAAGCAGCTTATTGCCGCTGTTCCAAAGACGTTCCACTTCGGCAAAAACAATCGCTCCTTTGCTGCTCTTTATTCCCTGCCGGAAATGACGGCGAAGCATAGAAACCAAGTTACAAGCATCACCTGTCAGCTCAAAAAAGATCATATATTGTGAAATAAACACACTATCTTTCGCGCTAATCAAACGGTGGATATCTTTCGGAAAACTAATGATAAAACTATTTTCACCCACCGGAAAAAGTTCACCGTTAACTTCCATATTCCCATGTCCCTGAGTAATCAGGTGCATTTCCATATTACGATGCCAATGAGGATAAATCGCGCCTCCGGCCCGATATTGCGCACTTACCCGATCTATTCGAATAAAGTCAATATTATCCATGTTTATATCAATATATTTCATTGTTAAGATCAACTGCGACAAGTATAATATAAACACAAAACAGAACAATTCAACTATTTAAGGGATACTGCAATGAAAGCAATAATGGTAATGTTTGACTCACTTAATCGTCATATGCTGGCAACTTACGGCGGAAATGAAGCCAAAACTCCGAATTTTGACCGTTTAGCGACAGAATCGGTAACTTTTGACTGCTGCTACGTCGGCAGCATGCCGTGTATGCCCGCCCGGCGCGAACTCAATACCGGCCGTTACAACTTCCTTCACCGCAGTTGGGGGCCGCTTGAACCGTTTGACGACTCCATGCCCGAAATCCTTAATGACAAGGGTATTTATTCGCATCTGATCAGCGACCATTACCATTACTGGGAAGAGGGCGGAGCCAATTATCATTCGAAATTCAGTTCGTGGAAAAATATCAGGGGACAGGAAGGCGACCCCTGGATTGCCGATGTGAACGAAATGAACCGCGTCAGCATGGCCGGCCGCAATCGCCGGGAATCGGACAAAATCAACCGTAAATACATGACCAAAGAGCAAGACTTTCCAATGCCGCGGACTTTTGCGGCGGGGCTGGAGTTTCTTGAACGCAACCACCAGGCGGACCAGTGGTATTTACAACTGGAAACCTTTGATCCGCACGAACCATATTTTCTGCCGGAAAAATATCTGCAGATGTTTGATATAGACCTGACGGAACACAACGACTGGCCGCCCTACTCCAAAACAAGAGATTCTGCACAAACCAAAACCTATCGTAAGCTCAACGCCGCACTGGTTAGCATGTGTGATGACTACCTCGGCCGAATATTGGATTTTATGGACAAACACGACATGTGGAAGGATACTATGCTGATTGTTAATACCGATCACGGATTTCTTCTTGGAGAACACGATTGGTGGGGTAAGTGCCGAATGCCCTTTTATAGTGAAATCGCCCGGACTCCCTTATTCATCCGGGATCCGAGAAGCGGTATAAAAGACGAGCGGCGCGGCAGTCTGGTTCAGACAATCGACCTGCCGGCCACAGTGCTGAGTTACTTCGATCTTGAGCTGCCGAAGGACATGCAGGGAGTTGACCTGGCACCGGTAATAGAAAACGATACGCCCGTCCGGGAAGGCGCGTTGTTTGGTTGTCACGGCGGACACGTGAACTGCACTGACGGCCGTTATGTTTACATGCGCGCTCCGGTTTCCGCGGATAACACTCCCTTGTTTAACTACACTCAAATGCCGGCACACATGTGCAGGCCGTTCAGCCTGGAAGAAATGCGCTCAATGCAGCGGCATCCGGGGTTCTCATTTACCAAAGACACGCCGGTCATGCAAATCCAAACCGACACGTTCCGGGGAAATACCGCACACGAATTCGGCACCATGCTGTTTGACCTTGAAGCCGACCCGCAGCAGAAAACCCCTCTCAACGATCCTGGTAAAGAAGCCGGAATGACTGAACTGTTAACCAGGCTGATGCGCGAAAACGACGCCCCCGAAGAACAATTTGAAAGACTGGGATTGGAGATTTAATTAAATTTATCGCTTAATTCCTGTGCCTGCGCGGCGCTTAGTTCAGAACTGTCCGCGGCTAAAACCCCCTGGCAGATTAAAGTGGTTCTGGCGGCGTTTTCCAGCACTTCCAAACGATCAAAAGCTTGCAGTAAATTATTCCCCAATGCTATAACCCCATGATTTTGCATGACAATACAATTGGCGTTTTCAGCAGCGTCGCCGACGATTTGCGCCAGTTTCACGCTTCCCATGCAGGCATAAGGCGCGTAAGTTATTTCTCCAAGAACAACAAAAGCTTCCGCGAGGTATTTTGTTGAAATATGGCGCTTCGAGGCGGAGAAAGCTCCGGCAGTTAGCGGGTGGGCGTGAACGACCGCCTGGACATCCGGGCGGCGCTGGTAAATCTCCACATGCATTTGTGATTCAATAGTCGGTTTGAAACTTTTGCCGATAATATTGCAATCCATATCCAGAACCCCGATTTGCCCGGCAGTCATCCGGGCTTTATCGGTCGCCGACGGAGTAATCAGGACTTTATCGCCGCAGCGCGCTGAAATATTGCCGCCCGAAGTCGTTGTCAAGCCGCATTTATATAAACGACCCATAAAATAAGCGATTTCCCCGCTTAAAAATTTAATTTTATCCATTTTTTTATCCCGGATTTATGATTCTGCCTTGTTTTACTTATCTGTTAATATATTTTATTACCTGACAATAACAATAATAATCGGAAATAATTTTATGAAACTTGGCATAATCGGCGGCAGCGGACTGGATCAGATCGAAGAAATACAAAATATCACAAAACAAAAAATAAGCACTCCTTTCGGGGAGCCGTCAGACTCATTTACCGGTGGTACCCTTCACGGCCGGGAAATAGTATTCCTGCCGCGTCACGGCAAAGGACACACAATCGCCCCGGGAGAAATCAGGCACCGCGCCAATATTTTCGCCATGAAAAAACTTGGCGTAACGCATATTTTGAGCATTTCCGCGGTCGGCAGCCTCAAGAATGAAATGAAACCGCGCGATGTGGTTATCGTCGACCAATATTTTGACCGTACTAAAAACAACACCGAGCATACGTTTTTCGGCAATGGAATCGTCGCGCATATCTCTTTCGCGCAGCCGGTTTGTCCGCAAATGGCCGGGCTCGCCGCCAAGGCCGCGGAGCTGGCAATAAGAGATTCGTCCGATACTTCGCGAAAAGTACACCGGGGCGGTACTTATGTCAATATGGAGGGCCCGGCTTTTTCGACCCGTGCTGAATCCAATGTCTACCGCTCAATGGGCATGTCGGTAATCGGCATGACCAACCTGCCGGAAGCCAAACTTGCCCGCGAAGCCGAAATCTGCTATACAAGCGTCGCGATGGTTACGGATTACGACTGCTGGCATCCGGAAGCCGACCATGTTACTGTTGACATGGTAATCGGTCATTTAATCGCGAACTCCGGTTTAGCTAAAGACATTATCCGCTTGGTCATCGACGCGATGAACATGCTTGAAGTTTCCTGTACTTGTTCTCAAGCCCTGCAAAACGCCATCATCACCAGTCCCGAAGCAATACCGCAGAAAACCAAAGCCGGACTTCAAGCCGTCATCGGGAAATACATCAAATGAATTATTCAACAATGCAGCACACTTTGCGGAGGCTGAGACTGAGCATAGCGAAAGTCAAGCGTCCCGCTTGAGAATATTCACATGTAAAAAGCTTTTTCTTTTTTTTAATCAGCGCTAATTGAAATAGTGGTAAAAGACATTATTTTATCTTATGACAAATTAAAATTTTAACTGCAAAAACTCCAGAGGGAGCAGCATGAAGCATTTGAATATACCTCCAGTAAATCATGTCCCGGTTCTCGGCGGCCAGGGCTGGGTCGGCCTGATCAATCATCTCGGTGATGAAACTACTATCGTTAACGCCGCCCGCGTTTCCTTCGGCAAACTCAAGGAAACAATGGATGAGCGGGACATAACTTTACTCGAATATTTGATAGAAAACCGCCACACCAGCCCGCTTGAACATCTGGTTTTTACTTTCAGCATCCACTGCCCCTTGTTTGTGCGCGGCCAATGGCACCGCCACCGCACCTGGAGCTATAACGAAATTTCACGCCGCTATACCGAAGTTGATATGGAATTCTATACGCCCCCTGAATTGCGCTGTCAAGCGAAAAACGATCGTCAGGCATCCTTCGTCGATCCTGATTTCGATGACCGCGTCCTGCGCAAAATGATTTCCGACCACAACCTTTCATCTTTCAGGCTTTTCGAAGATTTACTGGCCAAAGGTGTTTGCCGCGAACAGGCCCGCGGCGTACTTCCGCAAAATATGATGGTTACATTCTGGGGAACCGTTAATCTCGGCAATCTGCTGCACTTCCTGGAGTTGCGCGACAGCGAACACGCTCAATGGGAGATTCGCGAATACGCTGTCGCCATCAAAAAATTAATCAAACCGTTCATCCCGAATGTCGCTAAATATTTCGCAAAGCAGGGACAAGCCTGGTAGGCAGCTCTAAATGTTTCAACTATTAACGAAGCTGTCAGTGCTTATTCGCAGTAATAATTTGACATCCGCAAACAAATGTAGTACATTATTACGTACCATTGAAAATAAAAACAGGAGTTACAGATGACAACACTTACAGCAACTGATGCAAGAAAGCAGTTCTTTTCGCTTATTGATGATGTCGCAGAATCGCATGAGCCGATTCAGATTGCCGGTAAACGTCATTCCGCGGTGCTTATTTCTGAAGAGGATTGGCGCGCTATTCAGGAAACTCTGTATCTTGAATCATTTCCAAAACTTCGGGAATCCATAGTTGAAGGACTAAAAACACCTGTAGACGAATGCAGTTCGGAGCCCGGCTGGTGAACTGGAAACTCATTTATACATCACAAGCGAAAAAAGATGCTAAAAAAATTTCCCGTTCAGGTTTAAAAGCTCAAGCGGAGCGTATTCCTGCCATCCTTGAGGATAATCCTTATAAAACTCCGCCGCCGTATGAAAAATTAGTTGGAAACTTAAATGGAGCATGTTCCAGAAGGATTAACCTGCAGCATCGACTTGTTTATCAGATATTAGACGACATAAAAACAGTTAAAGTTATTCGAATGTGGACGCACTACAAATAATAATATGGTGCGGAACTGGATATTCATTTTTGTGTATTTACCGACTGACAACGAGAAAGAATCATGAAAAAAATACGCATAGCCCTGACCATGGGGGACCCGGCGGGCATTGGCCCGGAGATCGCGGTCAAGGCTGCGGCTGATAAAGAATTATGCCGCTCGGTTGAGATAATTTTGTACGGCTGCCCGGATATCATAAACGAAGCGGCAAAACGCTTTGCGCCCGATGCGGAATTAGACATAAGAACAAGCGGCGATTTGCGTTTCAGCGAAGTGCCAATCGCCACAGTCGACGCCGCCTGCGGGCTCGCCGCCCACAATGCGGTAATCGTCGCGACTCACGATGCCCTTACGCGGGAAGTCGACGCAATCGTTACCGCCCCGATGAATAAAGCTTCGGTAAATTCAGCAGGTATTCCATTCTCCGGACATACTGAATTAATCGCGGAACTTTGCAAATGCCATCATTTCGCGATGATGCAGTCCGATGGTGATTTACGGGTGGCTTTTGTTACAACTCATATTCCTTTGAGCGCGGTTACCGGAAAAATTAGCGGAGAACGTATCATCGAAGTCGCCCGCCTGCTCGAAAACGCCATCAAAGCTGAAGGAATCAAACAGCCCAAACTCGCCGCCGCCGCCATTAATCCGCACGCCGGGGAAAATGGTTACATGGGAACGCGCGATGAAGAAATCGTTAAACCGGCTTTAGAAAAACTACGCGCTGAAGGCATGCTTATTGACGGCCCGTTTCCGCCGGATACGCTTTTTATTGAGGATACCCGTTCGCGTTACGACGGAATCCTGTCGATGTATCACGACCAGGGACATATCCCGTTCAAAATGCTTGCTTTTAACCGTGGCGTGAATTCCACACTCGGCCTGCCGCTTATTCGAACCAGCGTGGACCACGGAACAGCTTTTGAAATAGCCTGGCAGGGAATCGCGGACACCGGCAGCCTGTACGCGGCGATAAAACTTGCGCTTACCCGCGCTTCAAACAAACGGATATAATGCAGATACTTAAATTTAAAACTATTTTATTTACTTTCGTGGGAATTTTTCTTTTCTTTTCCCACATAATGCTTTACCGCGAAATAACCGCAAGCAGTGCTTATCCGTTTTTCTCCGCAATTTTCTTTTTGCTGTTTCTGACCTTCTGGACGGGCATAGGAATATTACTGTCCCCATTCAAAAAAGCGGATAAACCTTATTTTTTGTTCCCCCTGCTTTGTATATCACCGGCGACCTTATTAAGCTTGACCGCAGTCAAATTGCTGACCGCCTGCTATCCGGTTGACAATTTCGCCAATCTGGCACTTGTCGCGCTTTTGGGCTGTTTCCCGCCGGGAGTAACTCTCGGGGTCATACTGGTCTCGTCAAAACGCTCAGTCTCAGCGCATTTACAAAAATATGCCGCGTTCTTCGGCGCAATCGGATATTTGCTTGGCGGCTTCGCTTTATATCCATTAGCTTTATTCAATGTCCTGACAAATCCATGGATTTATACTTTAAGCGCCAACGGCCTTATACTGTTCGTCGCGCTGGCGGCTTTCAGGGTTAAACGAATATACTCGATCAGATACTGGTTTTTGACTTTCGCCACGATTCTGATGGCGGTGAATTTCGCACTGCTGCAATTGGAAAGATACTCGACGCAAAACTTTTTCGCCACCCGCTACCCTGACTGGCAGCTGGTCAGGCCATATCAAACTCATTATGGCCGGGTTACTTTGCTGCGTCAGAGTACACATCGCTTCATGCTGCTCAAAAATACCCGGATTCAGCAGATTATCCCGGATGACAGTGAATTATACAAAACAACGGTGCTTCCTTTCAGCCTGCAGCCGGACAAAAAAGATTTACGCGCCCTCGTCATTGGCTCGCCGTTTTCCTATGTCCCGACAATACTGAGCTCCCTGCCCTACATTGAACACCTGACCCTGCTTACCGGCGGCAAAAGCACTATGCCGTTGACAATACTGCGTTCTTTTTCCCCCCCGCCTTCTCCGAAAATGAGCATATTCAACATGAACATCAATGAATATCTCAAAAAGAACAAAAATAAGTTTGATTTGATATTCTGGCTCTTCCCAAGCCGGTATTACTTGAATTTTGACACTATGGTAAAGCTTTGCGCTTTGAATTTAAAGGGAAACGGAGTCCTGGCGGTTCCCGCGAGTCTATTGATGGTAAACAACGCGCAAAGCACTTGGAAAAGTGTATTTAAGAACAAAATCAGTATTCCCGGAAAGTCTCTTGTTTACGCTTTCAGCAATGCTCCTTTGACTGCAAATTTGAAAGTTTTGGAAAAACGCCTGGACAAATTGGATGATAGAGAGATAAAAATGTTTCCGCCGGGGACTTTTTCGGTTATTTACTCTATTCCACATCAGACTCCTCCCGTCATCCTTGATACCAACAAAAGCAGTATTGAAAATCTTTTAATAAAGTCCTTCGCCTCCCTGAACTTCAATTCCCGGAATATATTAATAATACTCGCTTGGGCCGGCCTTTATTTCCTGACGCGTTTTTTCATTTTGCGCCGTAAAAGCCTGCAGGCGACAGCAGGGCTTTTTGAAAACGGCCTGTGTTTAATGTTATTGATGATGGCCTTAATGGCCCTGTTCGCGCGGCACGAGGGAGAATTTTATTATAATTTTGGAGTTATTTTGAGCACCATAAGCGGTATCCCCATGGGATTGTTCCTCAGCCAATTCAAATTGCGCCGCACAGCAGTGATTACATCGATTATTGTTATTCTCTTAAGCTCCTTGTGTTTCCGGGAATATTATTCAGGTTTAATACTGTGCACAGCCTATGTGAATTTTTTATGCGGCGGCATAATTATCGCTGATATATTCAAGCAGTGTCCGGATTTCAAGGTGAAATTACTGTCTGTTCATTTTCTGGCCGCTGCACTTGGCGCCGCAATAATGTTTACCCTGCTGATGGCGCATTTTAATCTTTTCGTCAGTCTTTTTATTATTATCCTGTTCAGGATTCCCTTGATGTTTTCAAAAATGGCGCTCGGAAAACCCGGTAACTCAGGAGCAGATTAATGCTGAAAATATTTCTTTTCTGTTTATGCGGTATTTTTATCCCAAAGCTGTGCGCTCAAGTTCCGCAAACTCCCTACCGGCTGCAAAAACCGACAGGCCCGCAAGTCGATTCCATTCTCGCTTCAGTCAACAGCAAGCCAATCAGCCTGCTGGACGTCATTTATGAAAGTTCCTACAGCGAAGCCCGCTTGTATGCGGTTTATTCCAGCAAGGATATTTTCCGGCAAATAGAGAAATTGCGCAAACGAATTCTTGATGAAATCATTGACCGCAAATTAATTATGCTTGATTACACGTCCAGAAAACCTTTTAAAATACCGCGCCAGTATGTTGAAAATCTAATTGACGAACTCGCGATGAATTTTGGCTGCACCGACCGCTCTGAATTGCGGGAAAAAGCCAAAGCAGCGGGAACCAGCCTGGAAGAATTGCGAAAAAAAGCCAAACTCAAGATAATCACGCAAATTATGATTTCCAATTATATTTATACCGCGGTTAATCTCACACCCCGCGAAATTTACGACTATTATCAGAAACACGTAAAAGATTTTTCCACTGCCCCCCAGGTTCGATTGCAGTTGCTCCTGCTCCCCACAGGCCGTAAAGATTTAAAACGAATAAAGCAGGAACTTCAGGAGGCGTTCAAAAAAACGGACAAAAAGATTTTTGCCGGTATGGTCCGGCTTTATTCCAGCGGCCCCGGGGCTTTACGGGGCGGTGATCTCGGCTGGATAGAATGTCCGGAACTCAGGCCGGAGTTCGCAAAAGAAATAAAAAACAAAAAAGCCGGTACAATTATCGGCCCGGTGGAAACTGATGAAGGAACTTATTTTATCAGGATAGACGACAGAAAAAAAGCAACGAAAGCGGCTTTCAGCAAGATGCTCCCGCAAATAAAAGACCAAATGGAGGCCAAACGCAGAAAAGCGGCTTACGATAAATATCTGGCTAAACTCCGCAAAAAATCCGTCATCCGATACTTTTTTTAATGTCCGTGTTCACAGGCAGAAAAGAAGATTGTACATACACAAACTAAGACTCGTGCGAAATAGGAAAAAATTGAATATCCAATAATGAACACGGAACCCCCAACCGATGAAGGTAGGGAAAAAACTTGAAAATTGGATATTCAAAT
>VAOY01026828.1_pt1 | contig 11083 bp, 6 predicted proteins | sample 3393881 | NCBI WGS metagenome assembly VAOY01 (sample SAMN08290430, study PRJNA428436) | hydrothermal vent metagenome | isolation source: Deep-sea hydrothermal vent chimney | place: Indian Ocean: Southwest Indian Ridge
AGTGATAGTTGCCCCTCCATTTGAAGCGGGTGCCACAAAAGTCACTGTCGCTGAAGCATCCCCTTCTACCGCAACCACATTAGTTGGCGGACTAGGTACAAAATCCCAATTCACATTTCCTCCATTATCTATAGAATTAACATCTGCAATAATAGTATTTCCACCAGAAGCATCAGAATTATTCACAGACACATAAGTAACCATCGGACTAGTTTGTGCCACATTAAAATACCATGGAGCACTTGATGTCATTACAATATTATTCCCACTGCCTCCATTAATATCTATTATAGCAATTGTATAACTTGAAGCAGGATTGAATGTTAAAGTGGAGCCAGCTGTATTATCAGCAAAAGTCCCGTTCACTGTTAATGTATCGGTAAAAATCGCATCATGCATAATAGTTAAATCATTAAATATAGAAGCCCCTATCTGAGGAACAGCACCAGTAAAAGTTACCATTCCACTAGAAGAAAATATGCCAGTATTTGCCCATGTCGAAGCCCCTGTGCCGTCCACAGTAATTAAATTATTTCCTCCATTTAAAGTCCCCTTTGAAATATTTATACTTCCAATTGTTACTGTCGAACCGTTAGCCAATGTCAATGTCCCCACACCCGCCTTAGTTAATTTAGATCCACTACCACTAAAATTTCCTATGGTTAAAATCCCTGTATCAACAGTAATTGATCTATTTGCAGCCATTGTAACCACCCCTGTACCAAAATTAAGATTTTGAGTTCCAATAAAAGTAACATTATCATTCAAATGTATTGGATAATTATTGGTAGTAATTGCAGCACTAGTAGTATTATTAATTATACCTCCGTTAATTGTAAATATTCCTGTCGCAGCACCAAGAGCAGAAGAAGAATTAATATTTAAAGTTCCAGTATTTAATGTAACTCCACCCGTAAAAGTATTTCCACCTGAAAGCGTTAATGGTGAAGTTGAACTATTTTGGAATACTCCCGTAACAAAAGTCTTAATTGGTGCACTAATTAAAACATTTCCATTACCCGCTCCCGAATTGGTAACAGTACCAATATTATTAATATTGCTATATTCCAAAAGAATCCCATCCCCTAGCGCACTATTATTATTCAATATTAAATTTCCCGTTCCATTCACACCACCGTCAATCTTTAACAACGCCCCACCCAAAGCATTAATTAAAGTTGTACCTCCAGAACTTACCGTTATCGGATAAACATCAATATACAACATTGAAGTAGTACTATTCTGTATAATCTTAGTCACATTTGAACCTATTCCAGTAGTTATATAAACAAAACCGCTACCTGTTCCCGAATTAATAATAGTACCAATATTATTTACAGCAATATTACCACCAATATGTATTCCATCATTTAGCGCAGTATTATTTTTAAGAATCAAATTACCTGTACCACTTACACCACCATCACCTGTTAACAGCGGTGGATTACCACCACCAACATTAGCAGTAGCATTATTAATTACAGTTGTTCCCGCAGAATTTACTATTATCGAATAAATACCAAGACCCGAAGCCACATTCTCCTCTGTGATCTTAGTCACATTTGAACCTATTTTGTGTAAACTTACACTATTCCCCGTTCCCGAATTAGTAATAGTACCACTATTATTTACAATAAATACGGAAACCCAAGGATTATTACTATTATTTTTAATAGTTAAATCACCTGTACCAATAATATTACTAACACTTAATCCTCCTCCTAAAGAATCAATTAAAGTTGTTCCCCCAGAATTTACCGTTATCGGATTTGTAATAAAATCAAGTTCATTAATAGAACTATTTTGTATAATCTTAGTAACATTTGAACCGACTCCTCCATCTATATCCATAATAGATGAACTTGTTCCAGAATTAATAATAGAACCACTATTATTTATCAATGCTGAAATAGTAATATCACCACCATTCATTTGAAAAATAATATCACCTGTACCACTCACACCACTAGATACAACAAGCCCCTGATTACCCCCCCCCATATTACTTGTTAAAGTTGTTCCCACTCCCACCAAAGGATTTACCGTTATCGGCACCGTATCAATATAAAATCCCGAAGTGGAAGTATTTTGTATAATTTGAGTAACATTTGAACCTACTCCTCCACTTATATATACATATCCATCAATCGACGAATTAGTAATAGTACCAATATTATTTACAGAGTTTGTAGTAATGCGAATCCCATTCTGGGAATAACTACTAGCACTATTCAACAATAAATCACCTGTACCAATAATTCCACCTGTTATTTTAAGTAAATAATTATGAATATAATCTACTGTACTTGCAGTGGTTGTTAAAGTTAAATTATTATGCATTGTAATTGTTCCACTAAAAATAGTCGCAACTGTAGCACTAATACTTAAAGTCCCTGTACTACCAGTGGCCACAACAATCGAATTAGCAAAAGTTCCAACATAATCACTATTCAATTTCGCATTTGCAGTTCCACCGGCCGAATCACCAATTGTAATCACATTAGTACTTGCTCCAAAAGCATTTATATTTACCGTGCCAGTCACCACACCAGCCAAAATTATTAAACCACCTGTAAAAGTATTCGCCCCTGCAAGTGTCAGCAATCCTCCTCCAGATTTAGAAAGCCCTCCACCTCCACTAATTATTCCATTAATCACTAAAGCTCCACCAGAATTAGAAATATTGACTGTTCTAACTGCACTTACAGCAATATCAAATATAATAGTATTTATACCACTAGTGTTACTAGAAACAATACCTCCCGCCCCAACTGTAATTTGATTTCCAGTCAAAATATAACCACCATTAAGCCCAGAAAACGTTATTGAATTAAAAACGGTGGCAGCCGAAAAATCATTGTTTGAAGTTGAGATTCGAGCTGCTCCATCAGGAAAAACCAAATCATCAGCCCCCGTTCCATTCGGAGCTGTCCCTCCCCAGTTTGCCGCATCAGTCCAATTATTTGTTGTTGAAGCTCCTGTCCATGTAAAAGTTGCAGCAGCAGCCATTTTTGGTGTAACGAAAAAAAATGCCACACTCACCACAGCAAAAACAAATATTAATTCAATTATATGTAGAATACGTGACATTAAAAATATTTATTATATATATTTTATTAATATCAAAAAACACACTATATCACAAACCCACCCCCCAAAATCACAAGCCCCAGATATTTTGTTGATATTGTCCAACCACCCGATTAGTATTAAAAAAATCAATTAAGCTGATTGCCGCTTTCATTCGAGCTATCCATTGATTATTATTATGATAATAACAATCAATAAGTTCTTCCAGATTTCTATATAATTCTGCCGCATCAATATCACTGGAATTATTATTTTCAACAAAATTACTACCAAATCTCCAACCACTTAATGGATTCATATTATACCCCTCAATCCACCAACCATCTAAAATCGACAAATTCAATCCTCCGTTCAAAGCGGCTTTCATGCCACTAGTTCCACTCGCCTCCATTGGCTGTATCGGATTATTCAGCCAAACATCACAGCCAGCCACAAGTTTTAAAGCCGTTACCAAATTATAATCTGGTAAAATTACCAATTTAATTTGACCACGCAATTGATGGGCATAATCAGTTAAAGTTTGTTTCACCTGCTCACAAAACCAATCACCCGGATTGCAATGACCCGCAAAAATTAATTGTAATTTTTCATAGCCAAGTTCCCGTAATTTTTCCAAATCATGAAAAATTAATTCTGGCCGTTTATAAGGCACAAATCTTCTGGCAAAACCAATCGTCAAAATTTTTTCATTAAATAAATCATGATCTTCCACATCGGCAAATGGAAAAAACTTCAGCTGAGAATTAATCCATTTAACCAAAAGTTTTTTTTCTTCTAATTTCGCTTTTAATAATTCTTGATGAGGTAAATTATGAACCTTCTTAAACATTCCCGGATCAGTTTCCCAACCATTTAAAAATTTATCAAATAATTTAGCCATTTCCGAACCAATCCAACGTTTATGATAAATACCATTGGTTACATTTTTAAAATCACGTCCGGGAAACATTTTTCGACAAACATCATTATGTCGAAGAGAAACACTATTAGAACATTTACTTAAATTCATTGCTAATTGTGTCATGCCCAATCTTTCAGGAATAGAAAGTGATCGGATATTAACAGGAATAATATCACCAATAGTTTTAGTCACCAACGGATAGTCAAAATAATCATGACCAGCAGCAACCGGTGTATGAGTTGTAAAAGTACATTTTGATTTCACTTTATTTTGATCTTTTTCTTGTTTCAACAATTCTAAAGTTAGCAAAGCGGAATGCCCTTCATTCATATGATAAATATCAATTCTTTCACCCAACTCTTCTAAAACTTTCACTCCACCAGCCCCCAAAATATATTCTTGCCCCAATCTAGTATAAGGATCACTGGCATATAAATTTTTAGTTAAATCACGATCCCATCTAACATTTGCTTTATTATTACTACTTAAAAAATAAATCGGGATTTTAAATCCACTTTGCCCAATAATTTCAAGACGATAAATATTAATTACCATTTTCCGATTCTCAATTGGCAATAAAATTTGTTGAGGCAATTTTTCCATAAATTTAGTTGGATCAAAAGCTAACTTTTTATTTTCACTTTGATGATAAATCAATGAAACTCCAATCATCGGAATTTTCATATCCGCTGCTGAATATAAAATATCTGCCGCTAAAACCCCCAAGCCTCCAGCATAATTTGGGATTTGATCATCTAAAGCAATTTCCATTGAAAAATAGGCAACTACTTTTTTCTCTACTTTTGAAACAATATCTTCTTTCATATTTTAAAACTTTTTATTTTAATCCATCATAAATTCAAAATCAAAAAACAGCAATAGTCTATTTGATAAAATTAAGTACATGAAAATTGAGCTCAAATTTGACATTTGACATTTGATATTTCATAATGTATTCTAACTTTACTTTATTATAGGTTCAAAATTAGGATTTTAGAGTAGGCTTCTTATATGGAATTAGCTGGCTCTACATCTACCCACTCGGCAGATTGCATCCAGTTAACAAACCGCAACAAATTTTTTATGTACAAGCAGCACTCTAATTTTTCTGGTGGAAAACATTTCAACCACGGAGACAATAAGCCCAGTCATAATAGTGGGAAACCTCATTATGGCACTGGAAATTTCCGTCGACCAATGCAAAAAAGTCGGCGTATTCAAACATCTACTTTAAATATTCATCAATTAATTAATAAAGTTAATGATGCCTCAATCACAAAAACTATTGAACAACCAGTTCAACATACATTCTCCGATTTTATTCTAGATCCTCGTTTACACAATAATATCAATCAAAAAGGTTATATAACACCCACCCCCATTCAGGATCAATCAATTCCAATTGGTTTAACAGGAAGAGATGTAATCGGTTTGGCAAATACTGGAACAGGAAAAACCGCGGCATTTCTTATTCCTTTAATCAATAAAATGCTCCGAGATCGAACTCAAAAAGCTTTAATAATCACCCCAACCCGTGAACTTGCTCTTCAAATTGAAGATGAACTTAAACAATTTGCTCGCGGATTTAATTTACATTCCATACTTTGTATTGGAGGCAGCAATATTATGGTTCAAGCCAGAATGATTAAAAGCCCTTTCAATTTTATTATTGGAACCCCCGGTAGATTATTAGATTTAATGAATCGTCGTATACTTTGGTTTGATCGTTTTCAGAATATCGTCTTGGATGAAGCCGATCGAATGGTTGATATGGGATTTATCAACGATATTAGAACGATTTTAAATAGACTACCCAAAAATCATCAATCATTCTTTTTTACCGCTACTTTAGAGCCAAAAGTAGAAGATTTAATTCGTCAATTTTTAAATAATCCAGTAAAAATTTCCGTTAAAATGCGAGATACAGCAGCCAATATCGAACAAGACATTATCCGAGTTCCTAAAGATAAAACAAATAGATTAAATACACTTATTAATCTTGTACAACAACCAGAATTTAAAAAAGTTTTAGTATTTGGCAGAACTAAACATGGCGTTGAAAAAATCACCAAAGCTTTATACTCTTCCGGTGTAAAATCAGATTCTATACATGGGAATAAATCACAAAATTATCGACAAAAAGCTTTAGTCAAATTTAAAAAAGGCGAAGTCAAAGTTTTGGTTGCTACTGATGTTGCCGCTCGCGGCCTCGACATCAATAATGTCAGCCACGTCATCAATTATGAAATGCCCGCAAATTACGATGACTACATCCATCGCATCGGCCGCACCGGTCGTGCCGATCAAAAAGGTATTGCCCTTACTTTTATAACAGAATAAAAATACAATTATCGAACATACCAATCATACTGGTTAACTATCCACGGCAATCACACCAATCAACTCAAAATCATTCCACCCCAAAAACAGTGATATTGTTTTAAAACAATATCACTGTTTTTGGGGACCGACCCTTTTCCATAATCAACATATTCGTATTCTTAAATTGAAAATCATCCAATGCCTGCTTCCAAGGAATTTTATAAAAAGCACTATAAAACATTTGACCAAAATCACCATGACTAACTATCAATATTTTTTTATCTTTAAAATTCCTGTCAATCCATTTAATCACTCTCGCCGCCCTAACTCTACATTGAGGAAAACTTTCCATACCTTTCGCCTTGATAACCGTTTTTTTATTAAACTTAGTTTTAAAAATATTTTTAGGATTCCTTTTAACCATTTCAGTTCTAGTAATTCCATCCGCCTCCCCACCTCGTCTTTCAATTACATCTTCAACAATTATAGCTTTCTCCAAACCTAAATTAGATTTAATTAATTCAGCATTTACCAATTCATAAGTTTCCAAAGTTCTAATTAACGGTGAAACTATCACCACATCAAATTTTAATTTATTATCACTAATAAATTTAGCAAGCTTTTTAGTTTGTCTAATCCCTTTGGAAGTAAGCGGCACATCACGCCAATAACCAAGAATATCTTTCGCATTATCAATACTCTCAGCATGCCGAACCAAATAAATTATATTCATTTAAATAGTTTGAGAAGTTGAAAATTCACTTCCATCTTTATTTACTATAGACATATCAAATACCAAATTCTTCCCATCTTTTTTATCTAAACTTAAATTATCATGTTTAATTACATTTTTATTATCAATCATCTGTAAAACTTTTCCATTGGCATCAAGTATTTTAATTTGAAAATGCATATTAGGATTCACCTTAATAGCTTTATTTAATTGTGATAAATCCAAAGTAACTTTCTGATTATTTTCTTTATAATTAATAGACCAGCTTTTTCCATCTACATTAAATATAATTTCGCCATTTCCATTACTAGTATTTACTGAAAGCTTATCTAAGCCCACCCCCGAATTATTAATTTCATCAATTTCATTTTGCATCAAATTATGATAATCACGAATTTGATTAATATCACTCTCCATCATTATCAACTGACGATCAAAATTATCCCAATACGCTTGATTTTGAAAACCGGCCTGTCCAAAATCACCCATCATTTCTTGTCCCATAAAATTATCTGGAGAATTATTATCAATATAATGAGAACCCATCATATCTCTGCTATATTGATTAGGAGCAACTCTCCACCACCCTTGATGATTTCCAGCTGCCAACAAAATCACAACCAAAATAATCCCTGTACCAATCCCTGCAAACAAAATAGACCACGAAAAACCAGAATTATGTTTTACCGACTGTTTTTTTTGAATCTGCTCACTCTTATTGATAGAATTATTTTTTTCAGTATTCATAATATTTGATTTAATTTACAATTTATGTGGATTTTTTAGGAGTATTATCACTTGTTTTAGTGGGTGACGTATTCACCTGTGCTTTATCTAATTTTTGAGCTTTATCTTTTTGTGCTTTATTTAATTGCATAGCCCCTCCTTTATCTTTCACAAAAGGAAGCATGTTATCTGGAACTGGTCCACCTTCTTTCAATAATTTTACAACTCGAGAATCTGGTTTCAATTCTTCTATATAACCAACCACGGCCCGATTTAAAATAATTTTATCTTCTGGTTTCTGTAATTCTGATTCCAATTTTACCATTTTAATACGACGAGATTGCACATCTTTATTATTTGGATTAGATTGAACGGTTAAATAATACACGTCAGTCATTACAATTTCTGACATATCCTGACTAATAATTTTACCAAAATATACCCTACCATTAGTCAAAAAGACTCCTTGGTATTTATTCACCAAAGGATAAAATTTAGTATCATTCTTAACAAATAATGGAATTGCCACTAAGACCACAATTACAACTAATAATGTAACAGTCAAAAGCTGCATAAAAGAAGATTTATAATTCCACATATTATCTTTAGATTTAATTTTCATATTTATTTTATTTTAATAATTCACATTTCTATTATCAATAAAAGCTCCCCTCAAGTCAATAAAAATCCTCAATAAAATTAAATTTGAATATTCATCACTACAATTTCTGGCGAAACTAAAAATCTCATTGGCAATAAAACCTCTCCAATACCAGAAGTCACATAGATATGTAATCCTTTATATTCATACCAGCCCCTATTAAATCCATAAGCCGCAGGAATCAATTTTTTATAAATCAAAGGAATCCGAATTTGTCCCCCATGCGTATGACCAACCACCAATAAATCAGCATTATAATTTGGTAAGCAGTGAGAACTTTCAGGATGATGCGCTAAAATAATAGCATTTTCTTTTTTAGTAATTTTATTAATCTCAGAAAAATCTATTTTATTCTCATTATAATCAGAAAGGCCATAAATATTTAATTTTTTTCCACTAAATTTCAATGAAACTTTTTTATTATCGATAAAATTTACTTTAAAAGGACTAATTGCTTTTCTAACTTCATCACTAGTAAAATATCCCGGTTTTTCTGAATCATGGTTTCCAGCTACAGCATAAATTGGAGCTTTAATATTAACCATTTCAGCATATAAAATTTTCAATTGATTTTGGGTTGGATTATAAATAAGATCTCCAGCAATCAAAACTAGATTGGGATTCAATTTATTAATTTTATAGACCGTTTTTTTCAAAAAATCATGATTCTTAAACACTCCCAAATGCTGATCGGCAATTAAAACAATTTTGATATTTACCGGTTTCCTATTTTGAGAAGAGAATTTAAAACTTTCATTTTTAACTACAATCCTTTGTGGTTCTACAAAACGCATATAAATAAAAAATATAAACAAAATCAGCCAGATAATTGCAATCATCCAAGATACTGTCCCAATTACAGCTAAATAAACAATTAAAATTATACAGAAAAAAAACAGGTAACTTCCCCAAAATAAAAATTTATCGAATAGTTTAAGCATAGATTTCTTAAAAGCATGGGAAAGAATAGCAAGAAATTTCCTACAAAGCCAACTTCCATCCCACTAACCCCCACCCTTTCCAAGGGGACAATACAAAAAATAATCATTTTATCTAAACAAACCTTTAATTTTTGTTTAAAATATAGACAAATGGAAAATTCAAAAATAGCAAAAACTTTTAAAGAAATCGGAAACTTACTCGAAATTGACGAAGTAAATCATTTTCGTGTTTTAGCTTATCGCAATGCAGCTGAAATCATCAAAAGTTATGGACGAGAAATGGAAGCAATTTATAATCAAGATCCAAAAAAACTAAAAGAAATTCCAGGAATTGGCCCTGATTTACAATCAAAAATTGAAGAATTAATAAAAACCGATAAATGCCAATATCATCAGCGATTACTCCAAAAATATGGACAAGGAATAATTGATATATTTTCAGTCCGCGGACTCGGTCCAAAAAAAGTAAAACTTTTTTATCAAAAATTAAAAATCGACAATTTAAAAAAACTAAAAAAAGCAGCTAGAACCGGGGAAATTTCCAAACTTCCACACATGGGTAAGAAAAGCGAACAAGAAATTTTAAAAGCCTTAGAAGAAAAACAAAAATTAAATCACCGTTTACTGTTAAGTGAAGCCCTCCCTATTGCTGAAGAAATTGTCACCTATTTAAAAAAACTACCACAAATTTTCAAAGTACAATATGCTGGAAGTTTACGGAGAGGTAAAGAAACAATTGGTGATTTAGATATTTTAGGAACTCCAAAAAAAAGCTGCGATAATAAAAAAATTATCACTTATTTTCAACAATTTCCTAAAATTGAAAATATTATCGCCAGCGGCCCCACCAAATCCAGTGTAATTCTTCAAAATGGAATTCAGATCGATCTCCGAATCGTAAACCAAAAAAGTTGGGGGGCCGCTCTACATTATTTTACTGGATCCAAAGAACATAATATTGCCATGCGCGATATTGCGAAAAAACAAGGTTATAAAATTAATGAATACGGTGTTTATAAACTTGGCACAACCACCAAAAAAAATATAAAACCAAAAGAAATTTATGTTGCCGGCCGCACTGAAAAAGCAGTTTATAACTATTTTAAATTACCTTATATCCCTCCGCCCCTACGTGAAAACCGCGGTGAATTGGCTGCGGCCACTATTCATAAACTCCCCAAATTAATCGAATTAAAAGATATTCAGGGTTCATTACATAATCACAGCATCTGGTCTGACGGAATTTCTAGCATTGAAGAAATGACTGCCACTAGCCTCAAAGCGGGGTATAAATATTTAGCCATGACCGATCATTCCAAAGGACTTGGCATCGCCAATGGACTCACCAAAAAAAGATTTATAGAGCAATGGAAAGAAATTGATGCCCTCAATAAAAAGTTCACCGGAAAAATCACAATACTCAAAGGAATAGAATGTGATATTCGACACGATGGACAAATGGATTTTGAAAATAATTTTCTAAGAAATTTCGACATCGTAATCGCCTCTATTCATGGAAGTTTTCACCTTGAAGAAAAAATACAAACAAATCGTGTTATCAAAGCTTTAGAAAATCCTTATATCAATATACTAGGACATCCAACTGGACGATTACTTAATGAGAGACTTCCCTATACGATCAATTTAGAAAAAGTAATTTCTACAGCCGCAAAATTCAACAAAATTATCGAAATAAATAGCCAGCCCTC
>VAOY01009423.1_pt1 | contig 11031 bp, 7 predicted proteins | sample 3393881 | NCBI WGS metagenome assembly VAOY01 (sample SAMN08290430, study PRJNA428436) | hydrothermal vent metagenome | isolation source: Deep-sea hydrothermal vent chimney | place: Indian Ocean: Southwest Indian Ridge
ACCTTCAAGCGGCCGAATCTCTTAAAGCGCTTGTTGGATGAGTTGGAACATCAGATAACCGAAGGGTTATTCAGCTATTCCGTAGTAGTAGCTGACAACGACTATAGACAGTCGGCAAAGCAGATTGTGTCCGGGTTTGCTGCCACCTCGTCAATTCCTGTAGTCTACTGCGTGGAGCCTGAGCAGAATATCGCGTTGGCGAGGAACAAGGCTTTAGAGAACGCTAAAGGTGATTTCATCGCATTTATAGATGATGATGAGATTCCGGAGAGAGAGTGGCTTTGTAACCTCTTCAAGACCTGCAATGCATACGGGGTGGATGGTGTTCTTGGACCGGTGAAACCTCACTTTGAGCACAAACCTCCTCAGTGGGTAATAAAAGGGAAGTTTTTTGAGAGACCTGAATACGGTACCGGGTACAGGATGAACTGGCCTGAAACGCGCACTGGAAACCTGCTTTTCAGAAGAGAGATTCTTAATGGAATAAATTACGCTTTCAGACCCGAATTCGGCACGGGCAGTGAGGATGTAGATTTCTTCAGAAGAATGATGGGCAACGGCAGGATTTTTGTCTGGTGCAATAATGCAGTTGTTTATGAAGAAGTCCCCCCGGTGCGATGTAAGCGCAGTTATCAGATAAGATTGGCATTACTTCGCGGAGGGAATTCTCTTAAGCATCGAGAGTGTTTTGCGCGCAAGCTTTTTAAATCATTGATTGCAGTCCCTGTGTATTGTTTGGCTCTTCCTTTTCTTTTCGTTGCAGGCGATCATTATTTCATGATATATTTAATCAAGCTTCTTGATCACACAGGAAAACTCCTGGCTCTGATTGGTATTAATCCAGTCAAGGAGAGGAATTTCTGACGATATGCCTCCTAAAATCGCTCTTATAGGGTGTGTAGTTCTTGTAATATGGCTCCTCCGAATTGAGCATAAACGAAACCCCACAGCATCCCGTGCTCTTTGGGTGCCTACTTTCTGGCTGATGATTATGGGGTCAAGGCCTATCGGGGCGTGGTTTGAGCACGGTTCGCAGTCGCGTGGTAGTGATGCCGCCGGTAGTCCACTTGACCGATTAGTTTTGAACAGTCTTATTCTGATCGCGCTATTTGTCCTTTCCAGGAGAAAGATAGATTGGTCCCGGGTATTTAAAGATAACCTCTGGCTAATCTTGTTGTATGCTTACCTGGCTACAAGTGTTCTATGGTCGGACTACCCTTTCTCTTCTTTCAAGAGATGGTTTAAAATAACCGGGGCAATTGTCATGGCCTTCGTGATTCTGAGTGAACTGAAGCCACTTCAAGCGCTGGAGAGCATAATCAGACGCTGTGCATATGTGCTGATTCCACTATCCATAGTACTTATTAAGTATTTCCCTGAGTATGGGGTTGTATATTCTCCTTGGGAAGGAACCCGAATGGGAACAGGGGTCACGACACACAAAAACAGCCTTGGCGTACTTTGCGCGCTTTCTGTGTTCTTCCTGATTTGGGTGGCTTTTCGTAAATGGCGAGCAGGTGAATTTTTCAAAAACAGATCCCACATTTATGCTGATGCATTGGTCATAGGTATTGCGTTATTCCTGCTCTTTGGTGGAGGTGGGACGTACAGCGCCACATCCATCTTTATTTTCATCGTCGGTATTGTCTCTCTACTCGTCCTGTATCGGATGAAGAATCTCACCCGATATGTGGCGAACCATCTGAAAACTGTCATGATAACCGGTATATTAACATTCATGCTTCTTAATAGTGTGCTGTTGCCGATGGTCACTTCTTCTTTAAATCGTAACGAATCCCTTTCCGGACGGGCTGCTATCTGGCGTTCTGTTCTTGATGTTGCTTCACACAATCCCCTGCTGGGGACCGGTTATGGGGGTTATTGGGGATTGGTTCCGGGAGCCTATACCAAAAATCATGATGTGAAGCAGTCCCATAATGGGTACCTGGATGTCTATCTTCAAGTCGGGATGGTTGGAATTATAGCACTTTTTGCGTTTTTCCTTGAGTTCTGCAATAAAGTCCGAAGAGAGCTTTATTCTGTGTTTGACTGGGGTGTGTTTGGGATATGCTTTTTACTGATGGTGCTGCTATATAACTACACTGAGGCTGATTTTCTTGAAACATCTTACATATGGACCACCATGGTGTTTTTGACGGTTGTTTTTTCAGCAGCATGCTTCAATAGCGATGCAGTAAAGGAAATAGAAGGTGAGCAGAGTTTTAGAGGGCAAAACACGTGACATTTACATGATATTCTAAAGTAGCTGCGTAATCATGATCAGATTATTTTTATTGAAATATAGTGATTTCAGTCACATATTCCGCATCCCTTTATAATTATACTATATTTAAGAATGACATAAGTTTATGTTCGTATTACAATTTCAGTTGAAATTAAATCAAAGTTTTATTTGGAAAAGGAGGCCTGAAGTGTTTATTTATTTTAAATATTTCATTGCAAGTCTTGTTCTATGTACTTGTTTTTGGACTATACATGCCAATGCTGCTACTATTACAGCATCAAGTTGTTCACGGGAAGATGTAACTGCGGCCTATAATTTGGCTTCTCCGGGGGATACTATCTCTGTTCCTCCTGGGGACTGTAGCTGGTCGTCATCTTTATGGATGAAAAAACCGGTCATTATAAAAGGAGCGGGAATAGATAATACTTATATTCGTATATCCAATAAACACTTAACCTTTGTTATTTCCGCCAATACCGTTCGAGTAACCGGATTTACCTTTGACTGTAATTATGCATCGTTGGGTGCCATAGGTATAGTCAACGTAAAGTCTGCCAAAGATTTTCGTATTGATGACAACAAATTTATAAAATGCGGTCTTCCCGGCATTGGACCAACCGGTTATTCTGCAATCTACATATCGGGATATTCTTACGGCGTGATTGACAGCAACACATTTGACAATTGCAATGGTGAGTGTATTGACATAACTTCTGAGCCCTTTGCCAGTCTTAAACGCTCTTTAAAGTATGGGCAATACACTAACGGCACCGTATATATTGAAGATAATACATGGAATTTTACTAATGGTCATACCGCCGAAAATGCGGTAGAAGGAAATTCAGGCTCACGGTATGTTATACGACATAATACCTTTAATTTTTCTAACGGCAGCAGAATCAATGGGATAATATCAAACCATGAAACATGTTTCCTGGCCGAAGGCAGTCTCAAGAAGGGTGATGTCGGCAGTTTACTGATGGAGATCTATGAAAATGATATATACATGAACGATCCTGGGAAGTGGGGAATTCTTGCTACTCAAAGGAGTGGCAGGGCGCTTATTTATAACAATAGATATCATGTAAATAATGCAGCTAGCGGAAATAAGATAATCAAAGTATCTGATTTGCGCTCAGGCGATACAGGGGATTATTGTTCCGGTGCTGCTAATGGAAGGGGATATTCAGGTTGGTGTCACGATTATGAATCCGGATATACGACAGAGGGTAGGGAGTTTTCAAAAACCTCTCTTACTCAATCGTTGGATGCTTCGCAGACATCTGTTAGCGTGGCAAGCGTTACGGACTTTCCGACTTATGGAGGGTCTATAATCGTTGACGGTGAGCAGATTGATTATACAGGCATAAGCGGGACGACCCTTACGGGAATTACAAGGGGCGCGAATCAAACAACCGCTGTGTCTCACAATAGTGGGGCAAGTGTTGATCTCTTGGTATTTGGGAAATGTTTAGAACAAATAAATAATACTTACGTTTGGGGCAACACATCACCTGATGGAGACAAAAATGGTGTATGGGTATTAAATGACAACAGAGGTCTGCCAGATCATAATGAATATAGCAGTTATGACATTAAGTCCTATACTAACCGCCCCAACAACTGGCAGTACCGAAACGACGGGACAGAGTATTCTTATACACCCTATCCCTATCCTCATCCTTTGAGGATTGCGCCATCAGCGCCTCAAAACTTAGTGAATTAAATAACTGACTGCGTGCACTTTTAGAGGGAAATTGGCTGCTTCCATAGGATGGGCTGATAAAAGCTCCAAGTTTTAAATTGTCTTGGAAAAGGAAGGCAGCCTATGCAAGATGTCAATGCCCAAACAAGACGTTTTGGCCATCTTATTATGGTTTCAGGAGTATTTTGTAACCCTTTTTTATAAAAAACAACTTGTGAATTTTTGAAAACAGTGTTAACTTCCTCAAGGGAAAATCATAGTACATAGAAACGAGAGTGTAATGATTAACTCATTAGATGGCCTTACCATTTTAAGATTCGCGAAAGCTTTTAAAAGCGGCGGTGGAATAGAACAGTATCTTAATGACCTCGATCACATATTACTAACAAGGAATAAGGCAATAGTAATTCGAATGTATATAGAAAAGAAGCCGGGAAAAAAGAAAGCAACAACTAAAGAGATAGGCCGGGGGAGTTTAGTTGAAACCCCAATGGTTGAAATCCCAATGCCCGTAAGTGTTGGAGTAATACAATCCAATCATCAGAAAATCAAGCAACCAAAGAGCTCATTTCTTAAAACAATATTCCGAGAATTGATAGTTTATAATCCCGCTAAACAATCAAAGCTTTCATTTCTTAAGGTAATATTCCGGGAATTGATAGTTTATAATCCCTTTTTGTATTATGTTTTTTTTCAGCAGTTTTTGCGGAGATATTCTCCCCGGCCAAGGGCTTTTGAAGTCGTAAATGCAAGGGAAATAGCAAAAAAAATATTCCAGGAATATAACGTCGATTTGCTTGTTATGCATTACGTTGGAGGGGTTGATAGTGCTGAAATAATAGAAGAGGCGAAGAATCTGGGAATTCCGTATATTTTCATAAACCATTTCGCAAATGCTGGCTTTATTAATATTTCAGTACGGGAACAAATAAAAGATGCTGCAGGTATAGCGGGTGTTTCAAACGTTGGAGTTCCAAGGAGGCTTAATGGACGCTTTTGTAATCTGTCAGATGGCATAGACACGGAGGTATTTAACCCTGCTCGGACGCGGATGCTGGGTATCGAAACAAATATTCCTACGATAATCTATCCTGCTCGCATTACTCGGGTTAAGGGGCAAAGCGATTTAATCAAGGCATATGTTAAGCTAAGGAGAGAGGGGCTGCGTGCAAGAATTGTATTTGCCGGCAGGACAGATTCTATTGAATATGAAAAAGAGCTGAAAGAATTAGTGAGGAAAAAGGGGTTAACGAATGATGTATTGTTTGTTGGGCAATTAAATACAGAGGAGTTGCGAGATTGGTACGGGGTTTCATCAATTATGGCTTTTCCTACGTATCATCAAGAGGGGCTTGGAAGAATACTTGCTGAGGCACAAGCGATGAAGGTACCTCCCGTTGCTTATATAGTTGGAGGCACTCCTGAAGGAATTCAGCATGGGAAAACGGGGTTTCTCGTCCGTAAAGGAGATATCCGAGCCTTTACCGAACGATTAAGAGAGCTTTTGACCGATGAAACTAAGAGGAAAACAATGGGGGAAGAAGGTAGAAGGTTTGTGCAGAAGAATTTTAGTCTCGAGGCACTTGCTGATCGGCATGAGGAGTATTATTTGAGGGTATTGAGTAATGCCAAGAGGTTATAGAAAAATTTCGGTTCAGTACTTTTTAAGGTTGATACACTCGTAAAAAGTCGGGGGGCCTTCATTGCTTTAAAAAAGTGAGCTCCGTGTCTGCCCCAGAATTGCATTTCTCGCTCTTTCGAATGGTTAGAGGTGCCCTGAAATGACTTGATTTTTGCTTTTCTGGACTTTTTACGACTTTATTGGAATGGCGTTACAACTTGGTTAAACGCGATAATAAAACCGTGAAAAAGTTGATAAAACAAATAGTAATGCTGTTCGTAGATATCTTTCTGGTTCCGTTCGTGTACCCTTCGGCGTGGTTACTAAAGAATATCAGGAAAGCTGGCATTCAGAAATATCCATTATGTAAAAGGACACTGCTAAACATGGGGGTTTTTCCTATAATCAATTATTACTATGAACCGCAATTTGATATGAGGGGAGTAAACTGTTCCTTCTCTGAAGAAAGAAGTTTACCTGGTGTTAACTGGAACATTCAAGAGCAATTAGAAACTCTGGAGAAACTTGATTTCTCTCAGGAGCTTGCAAATATTCCAACTAAAAAAACTGGTGATTTGCATTACTATATAGGTAATGGAGGATTTGGATCAGGCGATGCTGAATATTGGTATCAACTTATAAGGCTAAAAAAGCCGAAAAGAATATTTGAAGTTGGGAGTGGCAATTCTACTCTTATGGCAATAAATGCTATATTGAAAAATAAAGAAGAAAATCCAAATTACAAATGCAAGCATGTATGTATAGAACCTTATGAGATGCCTTGGCTAGAAAAAACAGGAGTTTTTGTCTTTAGGAAGAAGGTGGAGGATGTCGGGGTTTCATTTTTTTCTGAATTAGGAGATGGGGATATTTTGTTTATTGATTCTTCTCATATTATAAGACCTGCTGGTGACGTGCTTTTTGAATACTTACAAGTACTTCCTACTCTAAATAAAGGTGTAATTGTTCATGCACATGATATTTTTTCACCAAGAAATTATTTAGATGTATGGTTAAGGGATGAAATAAAATTTTGGAATGAACAATATTTATTAGAAGCTTTTTTGTCTCATAATGCCGACTGGAAGATTATTGGCTCATTAAATTATTTGCACCATAATTATTATGAAATGTTGAAAAGAGTATGTCCATACTTAACTCCGCATAGAGAGCCAGGATCTTTCTATATGCAAAAAATTGCCTAACAAGTACAGTGTGGCTGTAATTCGTATCTGATTGTTCGCACAGGTGGCATGAGGAAGAAATATTGTGGTACCTAAAGTTATCATTATAATTCTCAACTGGAACGGGTTGGCCGACACTCTTGAATGTCTTAATTCGCTCGCAAAATCGAATTACAGGAATACCAGGATAGTAGTGGTAGATAACGGTTCGACTGACCACTCGCCAGAAATTATATCACAAACATACCCCCATGTGGATGTTATCTGTAACAGCAAAAACGAGGGCTTCTGCAAGGGCAATAATATTGGAATTTGTTATGCGCTTGAGCGTGGTGCTGAGTATGTTTGGTTGTTGAACAACGACACTGTAGTAGAGGTTGACACACTATCGAGGCTCGTCGCGACGGCAGAAAGCTCATCTGAAATCGGACTTGTCAGTCCGACTGTTTATTACTTTGATGACAAAACAAAGGTTCAGTTTGCCGGCAGTTACATTGACATTACCACCTTCAATATACATTATCCGGAAAACAAGGAAAGTGCAGAAGCGGTTTTTCAAACCGGTCCGAGTGTTTTACTCTGGGGGACAGCGCTTCTTATCAGGAAAGCTGTTATCGAAAAGATCGGCTTGCTTGACGAGAGCTTCTTTGCATATTGGGAGGATAAGGACTATTCATTGAGAAGTCTCAAGAATGGTTATCGAAACATTGTCTGTGCCACAGCTCGGATATATCATAAGAGAAAGCTTACTTCGGAAGGGGAAGAGGCTAAAAAAAGTGCATACTTCTATTACTACATTGAGCGTAACCGTCTTTTGCTAAGGCAACAGGAACTTCATGGATTCTTCTCTAAGGCTCGCATCTATTTAATGGCGCTGGCGGTGGGTTCTGCCAACACTCTTCGTTGGCCTCATGAGTATGTTGATGTTGCACTTATGGGTGTCTGGCATGGCCTGAAAGGAATCTCTGGGCCGTTTAAAGCTGAGCCAAAGATGCCGGTAGTGTTAAGGAACATTCTTACCAAAGCATCCATAATCCACCCGGTCTTTTTTGCCAATCTTCTGACTTTCAACTTGAAAGCCGCTTATAATGGTTTTTTGAGGTGGTATAAGAGAGAAAGCTGATTTTTTTTGTGGAGTGTTGTTAAGCAAAGCTCTAATAGGGGAGTCTCATAGCAAACTGTAATTTATTTGCATTACATCCTCGGCATCGTTGAAAACTATTTGAGACAGGTAATGCAACCGCAATTGGACAACCTTACTGAACAGTCGGTAGACTTATTGAATGAAACGACTAAACATAAACACCATTTTTCAATCGAATGAATTAAGCCAAGATCTCGCACAGAAATCACTTAGGGGCGGAATGTCGACTATGGCTGCCCAAGTGATTCAATTTGTACTCAGTACCACTGGAACGGTAGTTTTAGCCCGTTTGTTGACACCGAAAGACTTTGGTTTAATTGCTATGGTTATGGTTGTTGTCACATTTGCCATAATGTTTAAGGATGCAGGACTCTCAATGGCTACAATTCAGAGGGAGCGTATCTCACACGAACAAATCAGTAGCCTGTTCTGGATAAATTTCTTCATTAGTTTGTTTCTCGGGTTTTGTGTCCTTGCGTCATCGCCGTTTGTATCAAAATTTTATGGGCGACCTGAACTAACGGCTGTGACCGCTGTATTGTCTATGATGTTTTTTATTGATGGTTTGACGATTCAGCATGAGGCGCTCTTAAGGCGACATATGCGATTCGATATATTGGCGATTAGTAATATCGCCGTGGAAGTCGTTACTGTCGGTGTTACGATCATTTTAGCACTTTTGGGCTGGCGATATTGGGCGCTTGTCGGTGGTACAATCACCGCAGCTATGACAAGAACACTCATGACCTTCTTTTTTTGTCCCTGGATACCAGGACGCTTGAAAAGGGGTACCGGTGTTCGTGACATGCTTAAATTTGGAGGGCACCTGACAGGCTTCAACTTTGTCAATTTTTTTCACCGAAATCTTGACAATATTCTCATCGGAAAGTTCATTGGCGTCGATGCCCTGGGGCTTTATTCAAAAGCCTATGGGTTATTCATGAAGCCCATTACACATATCAGACAACCTATGACAAATGTAGCGATGCCAACTCTCAGTGCACTTAATAAAGAACCTGGGCGATATATTAAATATTACCAACGTCTTCTCGATATCTTGGCAACGATGACAATTCCGCTGACATTATACTGCGTAATCGAGGCTGATTTCTTGATTCGTTTACTTTTAGGGACGCAATGGTTGGGGGCTGTTCCTGTGTTTCGGATTCTGGCAATAGCCGGCATAATTCAGCCGGTTGCAAGCACACGGGGACTGGTTCTCTTAAGTTTCGGGTTCTCGGATAAGTATTTATACTGGGGAATGGCCAACGCGATTATAATGATAATTGCGATTGTTGCAGGGCTACCGTTTGGAATAAAGGGTGTTGCGTCAGGTTATGCCGTTGCGAATTATATCATTCTTTTTCCCTCGCTGTTTTATTGTTTCCACAAAACCCCTGTTACAGTAACCCTGTTTATGAAGACCTTGATTGCCCCATTTTTAACAGGAGGGTTAGCCGCAAGCATTGTCATTTTGATAAAATATTTTAACCCTAACGACTCAACGGCATCGCATCTTATGCTTCTGGGAATATTTATAGCTTTATATTCTGCTGTCTCATTCTTCCGTAAGTCAGTTCGTGAGACGATAGGCATGTTCCTGAAGAGTTCCTCTTTTTCCCCCGCAAAGAAGGTTGCATAAATCAATGAAGATATTAATAAACGGCGCAGGATTCGAGAATAAAGGCGCCGAAGCCATGTTGCGAACAGTTCAAATCGAGTTTGCACGTCGACTTCCATCAGTTGAGTTTTTTCTCTGGAGGCCTCCCGGATCTAATCACCGGATTGCATCAGCAAGTGGCATAAGACCATTAACCCTGCCGTTTTACTTGCCACACTCGAAATGGCATTTATTTGGGGACCGCATCGGAAGAACACTCTGGTCAGTCCGTGAAATCAGCCATTTAGTAGGTATGAAAAGACAATATTTTTTATTTAACAAAAAAAAAATGTATGAAAAAGCGTGCTTTTCTTATTTGACCCGAGCCACTGGAGGATTTGACGTTCTCATTGACATAAGCGGTTTTGCCTATAGAGATGTTGGAGGGGCCGAAAGAGCTGAGTGGATTCGACCAGCTATTGATTACTGTCAGCAACATAATAAACCGGTGTTTTTTTTGCCGCAGGCTTGGGGAAGCTTTGATAATCCAAGTGCCAAAATGGCAATTAGTAAACTCCTGAGCAATCCAACCGTTTCATTTTATTCCCGTGATGAGAGTTCTAGTCGCTACCTCGAATATCTCCTGGACAAAGATAAAGCTTCTATTAAATCATACCCTGATATTGCATTTCGTTTTCAGGGTGGAACTCGGGAACAGGGAAAATGGATACTAAGAAACATGGGCTGTTCGATGAAACGGCCAATAGTTGGGATATCGCCAAATATGAGGGTTTTTGAACGTTTTGCTGAACAAGGAACAGGGAACAAGTATCTTCGTGTATTGATTATGTTGATCAAACACTGTCTTGAAAGCCATGATGTTGATGTTGTGTTGCAAGCAAATGAAATTATCGAATATCGTAATCTGTTGGATGATCGCTATCTTTGCAGTCTAATCGCTGCCTCGGTTAACAGAAATGATCGTTGTTTTATGACACGGGACCCTTTAACTGCTGAAGAGAGCAAAGCTTTGATAGGACATTTTGATTATATAGTCGGTTCGCGGTTTCATTCGTTTATATTTGCCTTCTCTCACGGAATTCCAGGAATGGCAGTGAGTTGGTCACACAAATATCGCGAGCTGTTTTCCTTGTTCGGCTTAGAAAACGATGTTTACGAACGTGAAGACATTGATTCCGGAACATTGATCGAGACGTTCGATCGAGGCTGGAGCAATCGGCAACAGCGGCGAGCACTCATTGTAGAGGCAAGTAGGGACATTCAGGCTAAAGTTGACATACTCTTTACAGAAATTACTGAAAAAATTCTTAGTGACCTTGCAGACAAATAATATGTCCAATTCAATCAATAGTATTGTTGCTCAATATCTCTGCACCCAGTGTGGCACCTGTGTTTCTGTTTGCCCCTCTAAAGCAATCGAGATGCAAGAAACACCTTCCGGTATGATGAATCCACATATCAAAGAAGAGAAATGTATCAGTTGTGGAAAGTGTCTGGAACTATGCCCCGGG
>VAOY01027411.1_pt1 | contig 11002 bp, 11 predicted proteins | sample 3393881 | NCBI WGS metagenome assembly VAOY01 (sample SAMN08290430, study PRJNA428436) | hydrothermal vent metagenome | isolation source: Deep-sea hydrothermal vent chimney | place: Indian Ocean: Southwest Indian Ridge
TCAAGCGAGACGGTTGACTTTCGCTGTGCTCAGTCTCAGCCTTCGCAAAGTGAGCTACATTTTTTATTACAATGCGAACATTTAAGTTGTATAGTGTACTATGCTACTTATTCCGCATTGGGCAAAAAACCGCAATCCTCTATAAATTTAGTGGTTTTTTTATTACGAAGTAATTTTACAAACTCAAGGCTCGCTTGATGCGCAAGGGTTTTTTTGTGCGTGTCCCGCGCCGATATCCATATCCAATACTCCATTACCGGCTGATATTTTCCGGAACGAATGTTTGCCGTTGTCGGCGCGACACCGTCCACGGACAAAAATTTCGCGGCCAAAGGCAGGCTGATAAAACCGCAAACCCCTAAAAATTCTTTCCTTATGGATGCCAGCACGCTTATACCTTTAGCTGTTGACGCTTTGAAATATTTTGCCTTGATAGCGGACTTTTTCAAAAACTCTTTATGCAGAGTCCTGATTCCCGGCTGGCCGTCTTTAACTATGGCAAGATGGACAGTGTAAGCTTCTCCGCCCAGGGGCCGCCATGTTGTGATATCGCCCTGCAGCACTTTCCGCAGTTGAGATTTACTTAAATTGCTTATTTTATTGGTGGAACTGACCACAAAAACAAGCGGCTCTAAAGCATAGCGGTAACAATTCACTTTGAACTGCTTTCTTTGTTTACTGTTAAGCTTGTAGTGGCTGAGAACCAAATTAATTTTGCCTTGCCGCAACTCCCGCAAAGCGTCGGAAAGTTTTGCTGTTTTTACTTCAATATTACGCGCGGGAGTCAAACCGAAAGCAAGCTTGCGCACTATTTCTTCGTGCCCGATAGTGTCAGCAATTATTAATTTTGCCGAAGATATCGACTGAATCAATAATAATATACAAAAAACTGATAAAGCTTTCATGTTTTTATTCCGTTAAAAATTTTCAGGATTATTTGTGCAGAAAATTCACACAGGCCCGCGCGGCTTGATCCAAAGCTGTAATTCGTTTACCAGAAAGAGATTCAACCATTTCACGCATGTCGGCTTCAACCTCTTTGCGGTGTATGCCGTGGGGCAGAACGCGTTCCAAAGCATCTGATAATTCCCGGACGTTGACATGCCATTGCAAAAATTCCTCAAAAACCTTCTTGTTGCAAATGATATTGACCATGGTGAAAAATCCCCGATACAAATCAACCGCGACCATGGCGTACAATATCGAAAGAAAATGCATCTTGTAGGCAACGACTAATGGCAATCCGGCAATCGCGCATTCTACCGTAACCGTGCCGGACGCGGCCAAACCGGTACCCGCTTTCTGCTGCCAGTAACTGGTTTTGCCGCAAGTTAATTCCATTTCCGGAGCATCGCGATTGGAACGTTTGAATTTGTTGTAAATTTTTTCACAATGCCTGAGCACTTTTTCGCGCGGAGCCGAAATGACAAATTTCAAAGCCGGATGACGTTTTTTCATTTCTACAGCGGTTTCAAGCATTGGCAATAATAAACGCTTTATTTCCGTTGAGCGGCTACCCGGCAATAAGACAAGAGTATTCGGGTCACGGACTATTGACGGATCGTGTCTTTCCTTCATGATATCCACCAATGGATGCCCGACAAACTCGGTGTCAAGATCGACTTTTGCATAAACTTCCGTCTCGAAAGGAAAGATAACCAGCATTTTTTCGCAATATTCATCCAGTTTATAAATACGTTTTTTACCCCAGGTCCAAATGTGCGGGCTGACGTACCAGATTACCGGAATACCCTGCTTATGCATTGCTTTGGCAAAACGTAAATTGAAGCCCGGATAGTCAATTAAAATGACCGCGTCGGGACGCTCCCGGATTGCTTTCTTTTTCAGGAAATAAAAGATTTTAACAATGACAAAGATGATTTTTAATACTTCGACGATACCTATGACGCCGAGTTCGCTGGAATCGACCATGATATCGACGCCGGCAGCCTTCATTTTGTTCGCGCCCATACCGGCGATTTCGATTTCATTTCCGGCTTGATGTTCGAGTTCGCGGATGCTTTCGGCCAGTTGAGCCCCATAGGTGTCCCCGGAGGCTTCACCGGCAAATATCCAGATTTTTTTCTTGCTTTCAGTCATATTTCGGGTATTATTTTATAAGTTTGGAAATTTCACGAAAATCGGGATGCCCGGCATCACGCAGAAGCGCAAAAATAAGCGCTTCGGAAGAACTGACAAACGCTCCGGCCTGACGCATTGATTCCAGTGCGAGCCGGTAATTATCATTAGTACGGGAACTCAGCGCGTCGGCGGGAATAATTACTTCATAGCCGTCCGCCAGAAGATCAAGAACCGTTTGCTGAACGCAGACATGCGCTTCAATACCGCTGACTATTAAAGTCTTACGGGATTTTGATTTGAGCACCGACCTGAACCTGCTTTCTTTAAAGCAGGAAAAAAATGTTTTCGCAATAATCGGCGTATTTTCCGCCAGCAGGCATTTCAATTCATCTATAGTATTGCCCAGGCCCGCAGGGTATTGTTCGGTCACAATGGAGTCTATTCCGAGTATGGCCGCGACTTTTAACAAAAGCGCCTGACTTTCAATACATTTCGCGGCATTTGACATTGCTTTCAGGAGTTTTTCCTGCATATCAATCATGACAAAGCAGCTGTTGCCGGGTTCTAAATTATTCATAATCAATTGATGTTCCGGGTTAATTCCGCAATTGTCCGGCTGAGTTCTTCAACATTAAAATCAGCCCCTTTATGAATGACTGCCTGACAATTCTTTTTGACTTCAAGCAAATCCTGAGGAGAAGGCGTAAGACCGGTAATCGCGATAAGCCGGACGTGCTTTAATTGTTTCTGTTTCTTCACGTATTTGATGACTTCCCATCCTGAGCGGACAGGCATCAGTAAATCGATCAGAGCCAGTTTAATCGCCGGATTCGCCGCGAGTAAATCTATGGCCTCGTCTCCATTGACCGCAGTCAAAACGGAAAAGCCCATTTTTTTGATAATCCTCGTGCAAAACTCTAAAAAAATATCATCATCATCACAAATTAGAATTTGTGCTTGTTCTGTGTTCTGCGTCATAGCAAACTCCTTGAAGTATTCATTATGTTATAGAGTACCACAAAATAAATATATAGGCAAAATGCCGGCAGTCAAAGAATAAATACATTAATTCAGCCATTTTTTAAGTGCCCTTAACTCGAGACGAGACCGACAAAAGTCGTCAGGTCAATACTCGAACGCTCAACATTCTCAAAAAATTCGCTTTGCTCATTTTGGGAGAATATCGCTTTTCGAGTCGGAATTATTCAATTGCGCGACTTCGTCACTTAAGTTTCGCCCCTTGGAGACGGGCAACCCGCGTCCCGAACGTCGGTTCCGTCACTCGATACTTTTTCCGTCATTCTGCAAAAACAACCGTTATTTGAGCTTATAAAGTGTCGGTTATTAACCACGGGGATGAAATTTTCGATGAGTATCCAGAAGTTGTTTTTGATTGACGTGGGTATAGATTTGAGTCGTGCTGATATCGGCGTGTCCGAGCATTTCCTGAATCACGCGCAGGTCGGCGCCGTTTTCCAGCAAATGGCTCGCGAAAGAATGGCGCAGGGTATGCGGGTGGATATTTTTGTTAATGCCGGCGATTTTTGCCGCTTCCTTGACTATGTTCCAAATCCATTCGCGATTTAATTTTTTGCCGTTTGTGGACAAAAACAAGGTCGCTTCCATGGGATTTTTAACTAATCGGGGCCGAATATCGGTCAAATAACGGTCAAGCACCCGTAAAGCTGTTTTGCCAATCGGCACCAGGCGTTCTTTGTTGCCTTTACCTCTGACGCGAATGGTTTCATCATCAAATTTGACTGAACCAAGTTTTAATGATGCCGTTTCCGAAACCCGCAAGCCGCAGGCGTACATGATTTCCAGAATTGTCCGGTTGCGGAAAATGAGAGGTTTTTTCATAGTCCGCGGAAAGGCATTCATCAAGGCGTCCACTTCCGCTGAGCTTAAAAAATCCGGCAGAAGCTGCCATAATTTGGGAGAATCCATTACGTTGGTTATGTCTTTGGAAATTATTTTTTCCTGAAACATGAAGCGGAAAAACATTTTAATCGCGACTAAACGTCGCGCCAGAGTCGCCGTTTCCAGACCGGAATCTTTCAGTTCGGAGAGGTAATCGTGAATATAAATCCGGCGGATATTTTCAAATGAACTTATGTCGTTATTTTCCAAGCAGGAAATAAAATTTTCCAGGTCAGAACGGTAAGCGGAAATAGTATTACGGCTCAAAGCTCGTTCCAACGCCAGATAGGCTAGGAATTTTTCTAATGATATTCGCAATACTATGCCCTCCTGTTTGCTAAGAAAATACATCGCACCGGGACGTTTCCGAACGTCGGCTTCGTAATCCGGATAGACTTTAACTTGTCTATGAAATTGAGCATTGGTAAAAAAACAAATATATAATCTAAACTTGTTTGGCGTTGGATCACGGACCAGATTTTTCCTAGCGCAACTTTAAAGTGCCCAGTGCCAGCAGCGCAAAGATACTCGCCAGAATCCAGAAACGCACAACAATCTGCGTTTCCGTCCAGCCTTTTTGTTCGAAGTGGTGATGAATCGGGGTGCATAAAAACACCCGCTTACCCGTAAGCTTGAAGCTTGTTACCTGGATAATTACCGACACGGCTTCCAGGACAAATACTCCACCGACTACAGCCAGGAGTAATTCCTGCCGCACCAGAACCGCGATCAAGCCGATAGCCCCGCCCAGCGCTAAACTGCCGGTATCACCCATAAACATTGACGCCGGATAACAATTATACCACAAAAAACCGAGACAGGCGCCGGACAAAGCCGAAGCGAAAACCACCGCCTCACTAATGCCCGGCATAAAGGGCAGATGCAAGTATTCCGCGAATTTTATATGACCTGAAAAGTAAGCGAAAACCGCGAAAACAAAAGCGCATATAATTGAGCATCCGGTTGCCAAACCGTCTTTGCCGTCCGTTAAATTAACCGCGTTGGACGCGCCGACCACCACAATCGTACTAAACAACATCGCCCAGGGCGAAGTAAATAATGAGTTTTTGAAAAACGGCACGAAAAATTCCTGCAATAATTTTTTTGTTTCCGGCACATAATTTAACAGCAAAATCGCGCCGCCGGCAATAACAAATTGAAAAAGTAATTTGATTTTGCCGGGAATGCCGTCGCGCTTGCCGTAAGCGGCTTTAGCAAAATCATCCACAAAACCAAGCGCGGCAAACAACAACATCGCGGCAAGCAAAATCAATGGAATTTTATTATCAAGTCGATTCCACAGCAATGATGACACTGCTACCGAGGCAATAATTAATAAACCGCCCATACTCGGGGTTTTATCTTTTGCCCGGTCAATATATTTTTCATCCATCAGCCCCTGAAAGCGACAAGGCGCGGCCGCGTTAAATTTTTTCAACAAGCGAATGGTCAAGGGACTCAGAAACATGGTCAAACACATCGCCGTAAACGCCGCGCCGCCCGCGCGAAAAGTAACGTATTCAAAAAGCCGTAAAACACTCCAGTGTTCCCTAAGATCAGATAGCCAGTAAAACATTTATAATCCCCGTGTATTTCTTAAGATTAAAGCTGTCAGAAAACAATAAATACTTTTCACAAACTATTCAATCAGGTTTTAAAAGAAAAAACAAAAAAAGTAATAATGTGCCAGCTGTTTTCCAGGGCTTCGCTTCACTATTTTTTTGTAAACAACGCACTTGTCCATTCTTTTTCGCTGAAACTGTCGATTTGTTCTAAACCCGCCAGGCAAAAATATTGCGCGGTGTTCTCGAAATCACTGCTCAAAATACCCGCCAGAATCAGTTTTCCGCCGGGTTTTACGAAGGATATAATTTTGTCCCGGTTGGCGCGCAAAATGTGCGCCAGGATATTGGCGGCAACTAAATCATAAGTTTGGCGGGGAGCTTTAAATTCGGCGAGATCCGCGATGTGCAGGGATATTTTTCCCGGAGCGATTCCGTTGATTTCGATGTTTTCAGCAGCGATCATGATAGAATCAGGGTCAATGTCAAACGCGTCAATTCCCGCGCTGCCAAGTTTGGCGGCGGCGATTGACAAAATTCCCGAACCACAACCCGCGTCGAGAAAAGTTTCAATGTTTTCGACGTCAATTAATTTGTCAATCATTTTGAGGCAATAGGCCGTTGTCGCGTGTTGACCCGTTCCAAAACTCATGCCCGGGTCGATTTCAACAATCTTTTGTTCCGGTCTCGGGGCGTACTCCAGCCAGCTTGGCTTGATAACGAGACGGTCGGAAATATGCAGAATGTGGAAATATTTTTTCCAGACCTCTGACCAGTCTTCCCGTTTGATGGAAAATAATTCAATGTTCTCAATGTGGATATCAAATTCCCGCCATTCGGACAGCAAAGTTTCTATTTTAGTCTTTGCCGCGGCGGCGGCGGCTTCATCCGCAAAATAAAGCGTATGAAAAGCGTGGTGGTTTTCCAGGTCTTCCCAGGAACTGAAATCATAATCCAACGCGCTTAAAAATTCCGTTGTCAAATCCTGATTTACAGATTCATCTTTCAGTTTACAGCAAAAAAGGGTGTCATTATTCATAAGTATTGTCCATTTCCGGCCTTATGTTCGTAAAAATTACTAATCCGCTATTTAAAAATCGTTATTTTAAACTATTATAAATGATGTAAAATACAATAAAAATAATATGGAAATCACAAACATGCCTGAACAAACTGAAACAATTATAGTATTGGACTTTGGATCACAGTACAGCCAGTTAATCGCCAGACGTATCCGCGAATGCAGTGTCTACAGTAAAATACTGCCATTTCATGCTTCCGCCGCCGCTATCAAGGCGGAAAATCCTCAGGGAATTATTCTCAGCGGCGGGCCCAACAGTGTTTATCAGGAAAATGCTCCGAAATGTGATCCCGAAATTTTTAATCTGGGTATTCCGATTCTGGGAATTTGTTACGGTTTGCAAATTTTGATCCACACCCTGGGCGGCGAAGTAATTCCCGGCAAAGCCCGCGAATACGGCAAAGCCATGATGAAGATCGAAGACAGCAGTGATTTATTTGCGGGTATTGAAGGCGAAATTCAGGTTTGGATGTCGCACGGGGACAAAGTCAGCAAAACTCCATCCGGCGATTTCAAAGTATTGGCAAGCACCGCCAACACCGAATACTGCGCGGTTCAAATCAATAATCGTAAAATCTACGGTATCCAGTTCCATCCCGAAGTCGTACATACTCCGCAGGGCCGGCAGATTGTCAGAAACTTCTGCCACAACATTTGCAATTGCGTCGGCAATTGGACAATCGCGTCGTTTATTGAGCGTTCGGTCAAAGAAATTCGCGAAACAGTCGGCGATAAACGCGTTATCCTGGGTTTAAGCGGCGGCGTTGATTCTTCGGTCGCGTCGGCCTTGATCTGTAAAGCCATCGACAAACAGTTGACTAATATTTTTGTCAACAACGGCCTGCTCCGTAAAAATGAAGCTGACCGGGTGATTAAGCTTTTCGGCGACAATTTCGATATGAAGCTGGTCTATATTGATGCCGCCGGGCAGTTTATGGATAAGCTTGCCGGCGTTTCCGACCCCGAAACCAAACGAAAAATCATTGGACATGAATTTGTTGAAGTCTTTGACAAAGCCGCAAACGACATTGAAAACGCCGTCTTCCTGGCGCAGGGAACGACTTATCCGGACGTTATCGAAAGCGTTCCGATTGACGGCAATCCCGCGGCAATGATCAAGAGCCATCATAATGTCGGCGGTTTGCCGGAAGATATGAAATTCAAGCTGCTGGAACCGCTTGCCCGCCTGTTCAAGGACGAAGTGCGCGAAGTCGGCCGTCAACTCGGTTTGCCTAAAGACGTGGTAATGCGTCAACCTTTCCCCGGCCCGGGCTTAGCCGTCCGCCACATCGGCGCGGTGACGACTGAAAGCCTCGACATTCTGCGTGATGCCGACGAGATTATCGTTGATGAAATCAAAAAAGCCGGTCTTTACTATGACATCTGGCAGACATTCGGCGTCTTTCTCCCGGTCAAAACCGTTGGCGTTATGGGCGATGAACGCACTTACGACAATGTCATTGCCTTGCGCGCGGTGGAAAGCTCCGACGGCATGACCGCGGACTGGGTGAAGCTCCCTTACGAAGTGCTCGAAAGCATTTCAAGCCGCATCATCAACGAAGTGCGCGGAGTCAACCGCGTAGTTTATGATATTACCTCCAAACCCCCGGGAACCATTGAGTGGGAATAAACAAAAGAGTTGAATATCCAGGATGAAGGAAAAACAGAATACAGACAAAAATCCAAATAGTTCAATTCTTTTCAGGGTGGTTAAATCCCTTCGGGATAAAAATAAAAAACATGAATATAATTTCAGGAACAGCAAAAGGTATAGAATTAACCGTGCCGTCAGGTTTAGCGGTGCGCCCGACTTCGGTGCGGGCGCGTAAAGCTTTGTTTGACAGCCTGGGGGATTTTGCGGGAGCGAATGTTGTCGATTTGTTTGCCGGCTGCGGCTCTCTGGGCTTGGAAGCCGCCAGCCGCGGTGCCGCGAAAGTCGTTTTTGTTGAAAATTCGCGGGCTCATTGTAAAACAATAGAGGAAAACATCGAAAAAACAAGCAGAGCCGGTGTCAGTTCTGAGATGACAGTAATACCAACTGACGCGCTGGGAGGCGCATACCGGCTTAAAATGCCGGAGCCGGATATTATTTTTTCAGATCCTCCTTATCCGGTTTCGATAGAATGTTTTGAACAAATGATGGCGGACGAAAGATTTGTCGAATGGGCGAATGGCTCTTATCTTATCTGGGAAATTCCAGCAGATTCCGGCGCTGCCGGAAAATTCATGAATCATCCGGCGTTAATTTCACAGATTAAAAAATTTGGCGGCACTCAGTTTTTAGTCGCAGTGGTTGACGACGGAAAATAAGGCGGATATTGCCTGTGTTAAAAAAATGTTTTACGGAGCTGCGTCATGCAGAAAATAAAAATAAACAATTGGAAATGGCTTATTGAAGACAGCGCCCTGCTGCACGGCTGGTTCGAGCATTGGGAAGATTTTGCGCGCGATTTTTCCGTCAAACGAAGCCCGGTTCGTACGGTTTTCAAAGTCGAAAACCTTTTCTACGTAAAAGTTGAACAGCCTATTGGTTTCCGGCGCAGACTGCGCAATCTGTTTTTCCCTAAAGCCGCCAGGGAATTTGCCGCGGGCCGCGCCCTTGAAGCCGCCGGGGTGCCGGTGGTAAAACATTTGGGCTGGGCAAAATACGGCTCGTCAAATATGCTTTTGACCGAGGCGGTGGATGATTCCTGTTCCGTCCATGAATACTGGCACAGTGAAATTGTTTACGGTAATACTTCGAGTAAAAAATTCCTGGCTGCTTTTGCTGAATTTCTGCAAGTATTTTTTGCTTCAGGTTTTTATCATCCTGATTTCCATATCGGCAACATTCTGTATTCGCCGCCGACTGAAAGTTTCGCTTTGGTGGATGTTTACGGCGTCAGCCGGCCGGGAAAATTATCCGTGCGGCAGATAGCTGAACACGCCCGGATATTTTTGGAGTTATACCGCGGCTTGAGCGATTCTGAGGCGGAGAGTTTTTTGCTGAAAGTCAGGAACGAACTGACTTCAGGGAAAGCCCGGGAGTTCTGGCAGGCGGGTTTAGCCGGAAAGGCCGCTCAGGCGCAAAAAGCCTGGCCTAAGCGCCGGGCTCAGATAGAGCAGAATTATTCTAAATTCGTAGAAGTTTTAAATATAGCTGATAATGAGTTTTCAGTACGCAAAACACCGGGATCATCATCAGTGGCAACTTTGGACAAGCTTCCCGGTTGCCTGACCGGTAATTATTTTGACATAATGCGCCTTCCATACGGTGAAGCCGAAAATTTGTGGCTGGAATCTTTTCGTCTGGAATTGCTGGGAATAGACCATCTGCGTCCTTTGATTTTTGAAAAACCGGGCGTGCTTTATTTTGAGAAAGCACCTGACGGAGCCCGAAGCGCGCCTCGTGACAAGGCTGAAGAATTCATCGCCCGCGCCAAAACGGCGGGCGTGAAAATTAATGCCGAATCTCTGTTGCAATTGCCCAACGGGCGAATTGTAATCAAAAAATACTAAGCAGTCAAGCCTATCTTGTTATAAGTATTTATGACTCAAAACTTATTCGCTTAAAGCTCTATAAATCGCTTCAGCTATCGCCAGGTGTCCGGTCGCGTTGGGGTGAACAGGTTCCGGGCAAATAGTATCAGTTTCATAATACTTCAAAATATTTTGAAACAGTTCCTGTGTTTTGAGTAGATCCGTATTATATTTTTCGCTCATTTGGCGAGTTACCGCGATGTAATCCTGAAGCAGTTCGAGTGCTTCGGTACGGAAAGATTTTGCCGCGGTATCACGACTCATGAAAAACGGTTCAAGCAATAAAATCTTGCAGTCCGGCAATTCTTCTGTTGTTCCGGCAAGAATTTCATCATAAGCATCTTTGTGCTTCTGTAAATTTTCATCTTTTTCCGCATTACCCATCAACGGTTGGTGCAAGTCATTGATACCAATAAGAATAACCAGATAATCCGGCTTAAAAAACAACATGTCATCAGTCCAGCGATCACGCATCTGCCAGACTGTATTGCCGCCAATACCCTTGTTGATGATTTCGATCTGCTTGCAGGGTTCGCGCGAAATAAGCATATCCCGGAAAATTTTAACAAATCCATTTCCATACGGACGTTCCGCCGCTCTTCTGCCGGCATCTGTAATACTGTCGCCGATAAATAAAATTTTCTGACCGCTTGTTGCTTGCAAAGACATTTTTTTCGTCTCCAATTAGTTTTGCGTATAAACGATAAGCACAAGTATACATTGGCCGGGTGGAAATTTCGTAATCGGTCAGTCGACTTTTGGGTCAAAACCCATATCAAGCTGCGATAGAGTCATCTTGGATATCAGAAGCTTCATCTTGAAAAATTAAATGGCGTAA
>VAOY01018512.1_pt1 | contig 10986 bp, 9 predicted proteins | sample 3393881 | NCBI WGS metagenome assembly VAOY01 (sample SAMN08290430, study PRJNA428436) | hydrothermal vent metagenome | isolation source: Deep-sea hydrothermal vent chimney | place: Indian Ocean: Southwest Indian Ridge
GGGCGCTCGTTTAGATTATTTGTTTATTGACTGGAAATTGCCTGACTTGCCCGGTAAGTGGCAAGGGCAAGTCCACCTTGGGCGCTTCAAAAACCGCCACTGGCTGCATTCAGTGACCAGAGATGTGCCACAAACACGTTACACGTCTGTCCTTCCCCAGTCTGTGTATTTTGACGGGTTTCGCGACGTTGCTTTGGGAAGCAACGGTATCCAAACCAGTTTGTCACACTATGGTACTCAGAACATCTGGGAATTAAACTGGAGTTACGGTCGCTCTAATATTAACGACTCCCAGCGAGATTTTTTACTTGGCGACGAAGCAAAAGGCGACATTAAGCAAGACTTTGTTCATCAAGCCAGCGTATTCTGGCAACCGGCTACCATGACATGGAAATTAGGTGCCAGCTGGTTGAGTTCTGATTTCAGCTACACACCTTCTCAGGATGACAACCGTGTTGCAGGTAATGCAGATATAGAGCGTATTATGCTGTCTGCGCAATATTTTGCAGAAAACTGGGAAGTGTCGGCTGAGCTAGTTAGGGAAGTCCAGGATGGCAAAGGGCTATTCTTCCCAGGTTTCGCCTTTAAACGCACGAGCGAGGGCGGTTTTGTTCAGTTTAGGTATTTGTTTAATAAAAATATAAGTGGTCTTATTGGCTACGACACATACATTAACGACAAATCAGATCGAGATGGAAAGCAGTTAGAGGCTATGACAGACGGCGTGATCCCCGCCTACTTTGGCTACCAAGATACATATACCCTAGGCTTGCGTTGGGATATTGCACCGAAGTGGCGACTTCAAAGTGAGTATCATTGGGTTGAAGGTGCGACGAGGGTAGTGAGCTTACTGAACTTAGATGTAGCGTCTCATGCCGATAAACATTGGGAAATGTGGTCAGTGCAATTGATGTATTGGTTTTAAGGGCATTAGATGAAGGTTCAGGTATCTTTCACCACTAAAACCATCACAATTTTGTTGGCTATGGTATTAACGGTAACTGTGGTTATATCAACGGTTCTTATTCAGGAGTCTGACGCCCGAATTCTGCTCCAGCAACGGGAAAACCAAGTCAGTAATCAACGACGGGTTCAGCTTTTTGAAGACATTCTGCACGGCAGAATGATCACGCTTATTGATATCATCAGCCATAAGAGTGGAGGCAACGCAGATAGCCTTGAATCGCTACAACAAACGCTTAGCGGTCTTAGTGAATACCTGACCCTTAACTTTCAAGTTGAATCGCTGTATTTGTTTGACGAACACGGTGTTGTTGGCAACCCGCTACAGCCAGTAAATAAAACCATTGAAAAGCTAGTGAATACCACTCGGGCGTCGTTTGAAAGCCGCTCACTATTGTCCTGTGACTCGGTATGCACGCACTACATTTCAATTCCAATTATGGCAAACGGTGAAACATTGCCTGTCATCGTTGTGTCCACGTCGATGAGAGAACTGCTATACCTGTTTAGTCGCGCTACCGATGTGCACAAAGTTGCTGTCGTCCAGCACAAAGAAACCTCATCTGAGTTGTCAGAATTAAGGGTGGCAAGCCAAGTGTCTGCGGCTAATCGACAGTACTTTCAATCTCTATTTGATGCGTTACCCGATAATTGGCGAATTGACGATTTAGTTATTAGAGGCATGAACGTTGCGCTGGAAAATCAGCAGTTGCTGGTTAGTTTATTGCCTTTTAATCACGCATCAGGTGATCATCCTTACTTGCTTATTGTGCAAGACGTGTCGGCCATGGTGCGTCAAAACGAACAATACCAGTACATCGTTATTTCTAGCGCTGTTGCGCTATTTTTTATCTTCTCTTCGCTGCTTTACCTTTTTCTAAATCAATACAGAATACGCTTGTTAGATGTAAGCGAACGTTTGCCTATGCTGGCCGAACACAAGTTTAGCGAGTTTTACACCATTGCAGCTAAACGAAGGAAGTCGCCTATTTTCAAATTCACAGATGAATTGGACGTAGTTGAAGACGCGGCAAATAATCTGGCGCGCCAGCTAGAAAGTTTTGACGGACAAATGGCTATTAACACAGCGAAGCTTGAAAAAATGGCGATGTTCGATGTGTTAACCGGACTTCCCAACCGTAATATGCTGACGTTTCAAATAGAAAAGCAGCTAGCTGGTTCAATTCGCGACGATAGGTTAGTGGCACTGATGTTCATGGACCTTGATGACTTTAAAAAGGTTAACGACAGTCACGGTCATGACGTCGGCGATAAACTCTTAAAAGCTGCTGCTATGCGTATTTCTAAGCCGATTAGAGAGTCGGATATTGCATCTCGATTTGGCGGTGATGAGTTTGTTATTTTACTTTCAAATATAGAAAGCAAAAAGCACGTAGATACGGTAGCCAAAAAGCTGATAGAAGAGTTTAAAGAGCCAATCATTGTAGATGGCGTAACCTTTTACGTTTCTATCAGTATCGGTATTGCTATTACCAACCACTCTCGCGCCACGCCAGTAGAACTGCTAAGGCATGCGGATATTGCGATGTACGAAGCCAAAGCCAAAAAAGGGGCGGAGTATCGCGTGTATGACGCCACCATGAACCTTAAAGTAATGCAGAAGGTTGAGCTGGAGTCAGAGGCGCGTGAAGCCCTTAGAGACAACCAGTTTAGCTTAGCGCTTCAGCCCCAACTTGAGATGCACACGGGAAGGCTGGTGGGCTTTGAAGCGCTATTGCGTTGGCAACACCCTAAAAAGGGTAATATTTCCCCGGCCGATTTTATACCGCTTCTTGAAAACACGTCATTCATGCTTGAGCTTGATTACTGGGTAATTACGCGCTCAACTTATTTAATCAGAGAGCTTAAAAATAGCGGCTACTCCGACGTGAAGATGGCGATTAATTTGTCAGCGGGTCAGTTCTTAGACCCGAGTTTGCCTGAATTCTTGCAGCAGCAAATTATCAAAAATGACATAGCGCCCGACCAAGTTTGCTTAGAGTTAACCGAAACGGTATTGGTATCAGATATCAAGCGTGCAACCACCATCATGCAAAATATTCGCGACATGGGGTGCATGCTGGCTATCGACGATTTCGGCACGGGCTATTCGTCGTTGAGTTATCTTAAATCGTTACCCGCCGACTACATCAAAATTGACCGCTCGTTTGTGGCAAATATCGCCAGCAGTGCTGATGATAGAAATATTGTTCACTCTACGATTTCTATGGTGCGCAACATGGGAATGCAAGTGGTGGCAGAAGGAATTGAAACCAGTGAACAGTACGAGTTGCTGTGTCATTTCGACTGCAATCTGGGTCAAGGCTACCTTATCAGCAGACCTATTCCTGAGGTTAACATTTGGGACGTGTTAAGCGACAAAGTAGAGTTTGGTTTTTGGAAAGAATCCGCCTAGGGCTACTTTACCGTTTCAAAAGGGGCACGCTTCAGCAATCTAGTGTGCTGAATAATTTACAAACTTAGTCGACAAACCCATTAAATACAGCGCAAGGGTGTGTACCCTTTACCGCGCTTTCATTAAACTAACGGTTTTAATATACCTACACTCGGAGAATGGCATGTCTGCGGCATTTATTTCTCATTTGCAATCGCAAATTGAAGCCACGAAAGAAGATGGTTTGTACAAAAAAGAGCGTGTTATCACGTCGCAACAACAAGCGGATATCGGTGTTGCTAACGGCGAGCACGTAATTAACTTTTGTGCCAACAACTACCTTGGTCTTGCAAACAATGAAAGCTTGATTGAAGCAGCAAAGAAAGGCCTGGATAGCCATGGTTTTGGTGTAGCATCTGTACGATTCATTTGCGGTACACAAGACATTCACAAGCAGCTGGAAGCCTCTATCAGCGACTTCCTCGGTACAGAAGACACCATTTTGTACCCATCGTGCTTCGACGCGAACGGCGGTTTATTTGAAACGCTATTAGGCCCTGAAGATGCCATTATTTCTGATGCGTTAAACCACGCCAGTATCATTGACGGTGTGCGCCTGTGTAAAGCTAAGCGTTATCGCTACGCCAATAACGATATGGCTGCATTAGAAGAGCAGTTGAAGCAAGCTGATGCCGATGGCGCGCGTTTCAAAATTATTGCCACCGACGGTGTGTTTTCAATGGACGGCGTGATTGCCGACTTAGCCTCTATTTGCGACCTAGCCGACAAGTATGACGCCATGGTAATGGTAGACGATTGTCACGCAACGGGGTTCCTTGGCGAAAACGGCAAAGGCAGCCATGAGTATTGTGGCGTTATGGGTCGTGTAGACATCATCACCGGTACTCTAGGTAAAGCACTAGGCGGCGCGTCTGGCGGTTACACCTCGGGTAAAAAAGAAGTCGTAGAGTGGTTACGTCAACGCTCGCGTCCTTATCTTTTCTCAAACTCGGTTGCGCCACCTATCGTTTCAGCATCGCTTAAAGTGTTTGAAATGATGAAAGAAGGTGACGAGCTTCGCGCTAATCTATGGCGCAACGCCAATCATTTCCGTACGCGTATGGAAGAGGCGGGCTTCACATTAGCTGGTAAAGATCACGCTATTATTCCTGTTATGCTAGGCGATGCCCGTTTAGCTAGCGAAATGGCAGACAAGATGCTTGAGAAAGGCATTTATGTTATCGGTTTCTCTTACCCTGTTGTGCCGAAAGGTCAGGCCCGTATCCGTACGCAAATGTCAGCAGGTCATAGCCTTGAACATGTTGATAAAGCGGTAGATGCATTTATTGAAGTCGGCCGTGAATTGGGAGTAATTTCATGAAGTCGCTAGTTAAAGCGAAAGCAGAAAAAGGCATTTGGCTACAAGACACGCCAGAGCCTGAAGTAGGGCACAATGACCTACTGATTAAAATTCGCAAAACCGCTATTTGCGGCACCGACATGCACATTTACAACTGGGACGATTGGTCACAGAAAACCATTCCGGTACCTATGGTTGTAGGCCACGAGTATGTGGGTGAAGTCGTTGGTATGGGCCAAGAAGTGAAAGGGTTTAAGGTTGGCGACCGTGTTTCGGGCGAAGGCCATATTACCTGTGGCCATTGCCGTAACTGTCGTGCAGGTCGCGTACATTTGTGTCGCAACACTGAAGGCGTGGGCGTTAACCGCCCGGGCGCTTTTGCTGAATACTTGGTCATTCCTGCATTTAACGCGTTTAAAATTCCAGACAACATTAGCGACGACCTAGCGTCTATCTTTGACCCGTTTGGCAACGCTGTTCACACTGCACTAAGTTTCGACTTGGTGGGTGAAGACGTACTGATAACCGGTGCCGGCCCAATAGGTATTATGGCTGCTGCAGTTGCAAAGCATGTAGGTGCTCGTCATGTCGTGGTTACCGACATTAATCCTTACCGTCTTGAGCTTGCTAAAAAAATGGGTGCAACCCGCGCCGTTGACGTAAGCAAGGAAGACTTGAAAGATGTAATGAACGAACTTGGTATGACAGAAGGCTTCGATGTGGGTCTGGAAATGTCTGGTGTGCCGGTGGCTTTCAGAGACATGCTGAACAAAATGAACCATGGCGGCAAAATTGCCATGCTGGGAATACCTCCACAAGATGTTGCCATCGATTGGAACCAAGTTATTTTCAAAGGCTTGGTGATAAAAGGTATCTACGGCCGTGAAATGTTTGAAACATGGTACAAAATGGCGAGCTTGCTGCAGAGTGGCTTAGATCTATCGCCTATCATCACACACACCTTTTCTATTGATGACTTTCAGAAAGGGTTTGATACCATGGGGTCTGGACACTCAGGTAAAGTTATTCTGGACTGGCAATAATGACAACATTCTCACACATTAGCGTAAACGACGTTGCAAATTTTCGAGGTGACGTAACCATTGTGGATATTCGCGATCCTCAATCGTTTGCTAATGGACACATGCCTAACGCTGCGCAGCTGAACAACGACAACTTTGCAGCGTTTATCGACCAAACGCCCAAAGATATCCCAGTGGTTGTAGTGTGCTACCACGGCGTAAGCAGCCAGCAGGCGGCCCAAGTGATTGCACAGCAAGGCTTTGAAACCGTTTATAGTATGGACGGTGGCTTCGAAGCATGGCGACTGGCAAATCCGGTAGTCACGGCATAGCGATTTAATAAAGGTGCACAATGTGCACCTTTATTTTTTGCAGCTACTGCAGTATTTCAGTATAAAGAGGTTATATACCGCGCCCTTGGTATATGTCATATCGCATTCATATTCTTCTGCTTCGGGGTAACAACTAGCTTATGGCTCATCCTTTAATTGCGTTCAATCAGCAAAGTCCTGCACATCTTCTCGCCAATTATTTAACCAGTCAGCACATTCAGGCCGCTGTAGTACAGCACGATAAAGAGTTCGTGGTGGTATTAGATAATCACGACCATCTCGACCGCGCAAAAATTATTGCGGATGGCTTTTTGGCAAACCCTACCGATCCGAAGTACCAGCAAGCCGCATGGGATAATGGCAAGAACGTACGGCTGGCGCCTTCGGGTAGTGGCTTTTCCATGGGTAATATCATTGCCGATGCCGTGAAAGCGCCTTTTACCTCGGTGGTATTTATTCTGTGTGTTGCGGTTTATTTACTGTCGTTGTTTGGGCTGTTTGCCCCTATCGCACAGCATTTATTGATGCAGCCATTTTCCATTTTGTCGCAAAATCACGAATGGTGGCGATTACTAGGCCCTGCGTTCATTCATTTTTCGGCGCTGCACATTATATTTAACCTACTGTGGTGGGGCATGTTGGGAGCTAAAATCGAACGCACCCTTGGCATGAGCATGCTGCTTATTGTGTTCTTAGTGTCGGCCACTATTTCGAACGCCGCACAAGCGCTGTTTAGTGACCCTGTGCAAGGCAACCTGTTCTTGTTTGGCGGCTTGTCTGGTGTGGTGTATGCCGTAATGGGCTTTGTGTGGTGGCTAGGCTGGTTGCGACCAAGTTGGGGCTTATCGCTGCCAAATTCAATTGTGGGTTTTATGTTGGTGTGGTTGGTACTGGGTTATGCCGATATTTTGTGGGTAAACATGGCGAATGCTGCACATACAGCCGGGCTTATTTCTGGATGTTTGCTCGCCGGGGCCTTAAGCCTTGGGTCGGGTAAACGCTAGTGGCGTTTTATGTAGCTAAAAGGCGTACGTTAGCCTCTTAGCCCGTTATCTACTTTTAACCGCCTTGGTATAAGTATTTGGTGAAGATGACGTTCTTCACCACTTCGCCGCCTGTCTCTTGCTTCATGTGCTCTTGCAACGCTTTAAGAATAGCGCGGCGAATGTCTTCACGACCAGTTAGTGATTTAACCTTCTCTGCCGGTTGCTGACCGAATATTTCAATGGCAGTAGAGCGCAGCAACGGCATATGGTGTTCAGCAATTTCAAGCTGATCAACATCGTGGATCATCAATTCAACTGACACGCGTACATAGCCTAGCTTTTGTGCGCTATCGCTAATGTAGTTGGTAACAATCTCTGGCTCTAAGCCCAAATAAGCATAGTTGGCCTTGTCTTGCGCCACTGCTGCGTTACAACCAAGAACGAAAAAACTAACCGCAAATACGCGTAAAACTAAAGACTTAAGGATAGTGGAGCCCGAAACACCAAAGTAATAAATTCACTGGGTAGTGTAGCAAAACTCTGATTAAACACACTACTGCAAAAGTTTAACCGAGTGAAAATAATTGAACATGACGTGTTATCATACTAACAGATTCATTATTCGGGCTTTTCGTGTGAGTTTTAATGCCACTTTTCCAGTGGGTTTGGCGGTTGACTGGCAAGCACCTTCTGGCATCACAATTCCTAATGCACAGCTAAAAAACTGGCTGTTAGACACTGGGTCGTTAACCGAACGAGTACAGTCTTTAAGCAACCACTTTTCTCTAGAGCTTATTGGCCAGCACGAGCAGATTCCTCACGACAATGAACTGTCGTTTTTACTCGACAACGGTGAAACCCATTATCAAGCGCGAGAAATTCTCTTATGTGGCGATCATAAGCCATGGGTGTTTGCACGTTCTATCATTCCTCAAGCCTTTGTTGACAGCGAGCTTTCAAATCTTGGTCGAGAGCCTTTAGGAAGACGTTTGTTTAACGATAAACGCTTTATACGCTCAGCGTTTCAACTGTGTACAGTGCCAGCTTCGCAGTTTGGTATTAACAGTAATCAAACCTTGTGGGGCAGGCGCTCGTTGTTTACGTTAGGCAACTACAGCATGATAGTGGCAGAGGTGTTTCTTCCGCCCTCACCGGCGTATAGCCACACTGCTAAAAACGAAAAGGAAAGCGAAAAACAATTATGAAGCACAATTGGAACGCCTATGCGCGACTGATGCGCCTTGATAAACCAGTCGGTATTTACTTGTTGCTGTGGCCAACACTGTGGGCGCTTCTTATGGCTGCACAGGATTTACCGCCTTTAGGCATTACGCTCATCTTTGTGGCTGGCGTAGTTGTCATGCGCTCAGCCGGGTGTGTAATTAACGATTATGCAGACAGAAAAGTAGACGGTAGCGTAAAGCGAACTGCCCAGCGTCCTCTTGCAACCGGAGAAGTGTCGGCTAAACAAGCACTACAACTTTTTGGTGCGCTTATCGCTTTAGCATTTGTCTTAGTGTTATTCCTTAACTGGCAAACCATTGCGTTGTCGGTGGTAGCCTTACTCCTAGCAGCAAGCTACCCCTTCATGAAGCGTTACACCAATTTACCGCAGGTGGTATTGGGTGCCGCGTTCGGTTGGACCATTCCTATGGCATTTATGGCTGTGATAGAAACAGTACCAGCGTACGGCTGGTGGTTGTTTATTGCTAACTTACTATGGACGGTAGCTTACGACACCATGTACGCCATGGTAGACCGCGATGACGACTTACAAATAGGCATCAAGTCTACGGCCATATTATTTGGAAAAAACGACGTACTCATAGTCATGCTGCTACAGGCCGCTGCCCTTGCCATTTTGTGGTGTATAGGCTGTGCTATTAACGCAACGTGGCCTTACTACTTAGCCGTGCTGTTTTCGGCTCTGCTATGCGTGCGCCAATATCAACTTATTAAACGCCGTCAGCGTGAAGGCTGCTTCACCGCGTTTATTGAAAATCACTATATTGGTTTAGCCATCACGCTAGGAACGGCACTACATTTTTATTTGGTGTAACAGTAACAGTAAAAGTAACTAGCCTAATAAAAACCATTGTTAATGGTTTTTAGCCACAAAAAAAGCGCCATAAAGGCGCTTTTTGAGTTTCTGTAAGCTTTGAACGCCTACTTTTCCGCTAGCTTCGCTTCAAGCTCAGCAATGCGGCTTTCCATAGCGTCTAGCTTTTCACGAGTGCGAATAAGCACTTGGCTTTGAATATCGAACTCTTCGCGAGTCACTAAATCAAGCTTAGACAGCTGCGACTGCAATACCGCCTTTACTCGACCTTCGGCTTCTTCAGCCATGTTTTTAACGCCAGGTGGAACGGCATCAGCAATTTGTTTCGCTAAATCTTCGAGTTTCTTCGGATCCAACATGGAATTCCCTTATAATGCGCAGCTCAAATTATGAAAGCTATTCTATCGGTATCGACACGACATGCAATGAAAACTGTGTCGCGCCGAAAATGTACGTTGTTCTAGGTATTAAATGAAACTAAATGAAGCTCAAGAGTCTGCCGTAACCTTTGTGTCTGGCCCATGTTTGGTGCTGGCGGGGGCGGGTAGTGGTAAAACGCGCGTAATTACCAATAAGATTGCTCATTTAGTTAGAAACTGCGATATGCCAGCTCGCTACATTGCAGCGGTAACCTTTACCAACAAAGCAGCACGTGAAATGAAAGAACGTGTAGCGCAGACCTTGGGCAAGCCGGAGGCGCGCGGGCTAAAAGTATCGACCTTCCACACCATGGGCTTAACCATTATTAAAGCGCATGTGAAAGATCTTGGCTTAAAGCCAGGTTTCTCGTTATTCGACGATAAAGACTCGTTCGCGTTGCTTAACGACCTAACGTCCGACACTCTCGATGGCGATAAAGATCAGCTTCAGCTTTTACAAAGCTGCATATCGAATTGGAAAAACGACCTTATCTTGCCTGATGCTTTATTAAAATCAGCAACCAGCACGGGCGAGCGAGAGTTTGCAGAAGCCTACAAGCGCTACCAAGACAACCTTAAGGCATATAACGCGCTAGACTTCGATGACTTAATTTTATTACCTACGTTACTTTTAAAAAGTAGCGAAGCAATAAGAGCCAAATGGCAGAGTAAAATTCGCTACTTGCTGGTGGATGAGTACCAAGATACCAATACCAGTCAGTACGAGTTGGTAAAGCTATTAGTGGGTGAGCGTGCGCGCTTTACCGTGGTGGGCGACGATGATCAGTCTATCTATTCATGGCGTGGCGCTAAGCCACAGAATTTGCACCTGTTACAGCAAGATTTTCCGCGCTTAAACGTCATTAAGCTACAGCAAAATTACCGCTCGTCAGGCCGTATTCTGCATTGCGCGAATATTCTTATTCAGAACAATCCGCATTTGTTCGATAAAACCCTGTTCTCAGAACTGCAGTACGGCGAGCCGCTAAAAGTGATAGAGGCGAAGAACGAAGAGCATGAAGGTGAGCGCGTGGTGGCAGAACTGCTGGCGCATAAGTTCATGAACCGCACCCAGTTTAAAGATTACGCCATTTTGTATCGTGGGAATCACCAAAGCCGTATTTTTGAAAAGCTGTTAATGAGTAACCGCATTCCGTACAAAATAAGCGGCGGTATGTCGTTTTTTGGCCGTGCCGAAGTGAAGGACATCATGGCCTATTTACGGTTGTTAGTGAATCAGGACGACGACAACGCTTTGCTTCGCATTATTAACACGCCAGGGCGCGGTATAGGCCGCGCTACGCTAGAAAAGCTAGGTAACTTTGCAAATAGCTTGGGCGTGTCTATGTTCGAAGCGGCGACGCACCCTAACTTAAATAGCGTGCTGCCCGACAAAGCCTTTCATTCGGTTTCTACCTTTGCCCGCTGGATAGTAGAGCTATCGGACAAC
>VAOY01020918.1_pt1 | contig 10965 bp, 7 predicted proteins | sample 3393881 | NCBI WGS metagenome assembly VAOY01 (sample SAMN08290430, study PRJNA428436) | hydrothermal vent metagenome | isolation source: Deep-sea hydrothermal vent chimney | place: Indian Ocean: Southwest Indian Ridge
AAAGTAGTCACAGGAGCAGCTTGCTCCGTGACAGAGACTTCTGCTTGACTAAAGTTATTGACCTTGTCGAGCGCAAAGGTCGCGGTGCAAGGCTGCACTCGTGACTACTTAGTCGCTGAAAATGATATATAAATTTACAGTAGACCAAGCCTGAAAATAAACAGCGAATAAAAGAATATGATATTCTGTCAAAAGATTCATGTTGACAAAATCTATCATTAAAAAAAACAACGCCCAAAGTGGTTAGTTATTTGCTTTGTATTATGGCCTTTCAAGGTCAAAAATATGAGCTTTCAGCTCGTTTATAGTCAAGCTATTGACGCCAGCGGCGGGATTTTCAATAAGTGTATCAAAAATCTTCTGTTTTTCAAGCTGCATATTCAATATTTTTTCTTCTATTGAGTTTTTTGCCACTAATTTTAAACTGCTTACAATCCGGGTTTGTCCAATCCGGTGGGTTCTATCGGTGGCTTGAGCCTCGACCGCGGGGTTCCACCATGGATCATAAATAATCACGGTGTTCGCTGAGGTCAGATTCAAACCCGTTCCGCCGGCTTTCAAGCTCAGCAAAAATACCGGAATATCTTTATTCTTGTTGAAATTGTCAACTCGATCCTGTCGTTTTTTGCTGGCGCCGTCCAAATATTCGTAAGCGATATTTTCTTCATTGAGCCATTCGCGGATGATTTGCAGCAGCGCGGTGAATTGACTGAATACGAGCATTTTCTGCTTGCTGTCTATGTTTTCCAGAATCAGTTCCTTGAGTAGTTCCATCTTGCCGGCCTCCCGGCCTTCGCCTTGATTATCCGGCAGCAGGGCAGGGTGGCAGCACACCTGGCGCAAACGCAGCAAAGTTGTAAGAAGCTCAAAATTAGCTTTCTTTTTACCATCCTTTTGGAGCTGCTTAAGTTGTTTTTTGCTTTTATTCAATATTCTGCTGTACAAGGCCCGTTGTCCCGGCATCATTTCGCAGTACAAAGTCTGTTCTATTTTGGGCGGTAATTCCTGACAGACGACTTTTTTGGTACGGCGTTTTATAAATGGTGAAACGCGTTCGGACAGGTCGTTCTGCAAAGCTTCGAGCGCGCCGATTCCGTGATAATATTTTTTGAAACTGTTAAAACTGCCGAGCATTCCGGGTTGCAGAAAATCAAAAATACTCCACAGGTCGTCGGGTGAGTTTTCCAGCGGAGTACCGGTCAAAACCAGACGATGCCCGGCTTTTATATTTTTACAGCTTCGGGCATTAGCGGTGTCCGGGTTTTTAATATGCTGTGCTTCATCCAGGATCAAATAACTGATTTCGACTCGTTTTATATCAAGCGCGTCGCGGCGTGCGACGGCGTAGGAACAAATCATTAAATCATAATCGGCGGCATTGGTCCAGTGAATGCCGCGTTTCGCGCCTGACAGCGCGATAACCTTGAAAGAAGGAACGAATTTTTGACATTCGCGTTTCCAGTTTTCGATCAGGCTGGCGGGACAAATAACCAAAGCGGCCGGATCATTTTTACCTTTTTCCGCGGCGAGCAGCGCTAAAGTTTGAACAGTTTTCCCCAGGCCCATTTCGTCCGCGAGAATGACGTTAAAGCCCTGGCCGGTGAGTTCGCGCATCCACCTTACCCCCTCAATCTGATATTCGCGGAGCGTGCCGGCGAAACCTTTGGTGATATCTGAATTTTCCTCCCGGCCTGAGGCCTTGGCATCCAGTATTGAGCCGGCAAATTCAGGGGGAATTGCCGCCGGAAAATGCCGGGCGATATATTTCCAGAAGTTTACTGAATAGCGCGAAAGTTCAAATGTCGAATCCTGATAGTTGACTTTTTCCACCAGATTGTCCGCCGCAAGCAGAAAGTTGCGGAAATGCCGGCTTAATTCGATAATTCCGTTGCCGGTCAAATAGTAATGTCTTCCGGCTTTGACCGCCTTTACTAAAGGATTCCAACTCAATTTCCGGGAATTTCCTTTCAGTTGATAAGATAGTACAAATTTATTTTCTGATTTTTTACGGAGAGAACATTTAATTTCAACACCGGCGAGTTTATTGCCGCCGCTGCATAATTGCGCCAGACTGCCGCCCAGCAGAAGCTCACGTTTTTTTATCCATAAAGGCAGTACTTCGCCGAGAAAAACGCCGATGCTTTCCGGGTCGGTCAAATGCTTCGTACTCCCGGAACCGATGAAGCCCAGACGGCTCAATTCTTCGTCCACGGATTTTTCCAGAGTTTCTTCGCGAGTCCAGAAACGGCCTGAACTTGAGGCTAAGCGTCCATTATCGCCATCCAGTATTTGACCGTTATAAAGATATTTTAAATCCATCTGTAAAGCGTGTTCTTTAGTGATTTTGCCGTCAAGCAGGATGGTCGCGAAGCGCACTCCGATATTAGCGCAGGCGCCGTTGACGATTCGCAGGGGGAACTGGTTCCCGGCAAGCATTCGCATCATGCTTTTGCTGTCTGCTTCCTGTTCGTTCAGGCGGAAAAAGTTGCGAAGCCAGGCGATATCGACAGTAGCCGGGAGCCACCAGTATTCGCCCCGGGTGCCTATCCAGCAGCCGGCGCGCCCGGTGATAACTTTAGCTTTTTTCATTGGCAGCAGGGCTTCGTTTACGCAGATGCCCGGGGAGTACAAAGTCCCGGCTTTTGAGACGCGTTCGAGCAAAACCGCTTCCGCCGGTTCGAAGTGTACAATTAAACGGCGGTTTTGGCGGTAAAAATTTTTAAAGCCGATCAGGCAGTGGAAAAACTCAGCGGTTTGTTCGGAATTAAGCAGCAATTTTGAGCCTTCGCCTTCAGCGTTGACGGCGAGAAAGCGGATAATCTGGCGTTCCTGCAGTGAAAAATAGTCAAATTTTAATGATATAGCCAGGGTTTTATCAAAATAAAGCTGACGCATATTATTGATATTGCCGATATATTCTTTTTTAGCGGTTTTAAGTTTCACCGCGAGTACAGCGTTTTCCCATTTGCTCGGGACGTGCGGGAAAGCGGATTCGGTATTTATAATGATCCGGGCTTGCGGCTCAAAGTTTTCAACATCCGCTAATTCTTCAAAATTCTGATATTTAAGTCCCGCGTACTTAGCGCTTTCTTCTCTTATGAGCGGCAGTTTAGTGTCATTGAAACGCGCGAAATACATAATCACGGCAAGCGCATGCCGACACAGTTCAGCGGTGTTTTGCGGGCAGGAGCAGCGAGCCTGATTTGGTTCGCCGGAACTTACAGTCACATAATCGTACTGTTTTTTTTGTTCAAAGACCGCGTTCATGTCGCCGTCTTCATCGCGGTACGCGCAAAGTAAGCATTTATTTTTCAAAAGGGCTTTAGCGTTTTTAAAAATTTCCGCGCTGGAAGCCGCTATTAATTTTGCTTCAAAACCTTTTACCATTCAACTTACCTTTCGTGCTTAAAGTAATATGCCAAAACTCTTAATATACTACCAAAAACAATCATAGCAAAACAGAAAAAAAGAAAAAAGGCGAACATCGCCCTTGATATCTTTTTCTTTTCGTCCGTGTTCATCCGTGTTCGTCCGTGTTCTTTGTTGGACTTTTGCGATTAGCTCGTTATATTACTTATCACCTGTGATTTTATGGTCAATAGTTAAGGATATATATAATGATGCAAAAAAGCGCAATGAAATTTCTGGAAGAATTGCTGAATTCTTCCGGCCCGTCCGGATTTGAAGAAGAAACCGCTGGTATTTATCGTGACTATTTAACTAAATTTTGCGATGCAGTTGAAACAGATGTTCTGGGAAATACTATCGGCGTACTTAATCCTGATGCTGAATTCAAGATTATGCTCGCCGGACACTATGACGAAATTGGTTTTCAAATAGTCCACATCGATGATGAAGGCCTTTTATACTTTCGCCCCAACGGCGGTATCGATAAACTCACTGTGCCCGGCACGGAAATCGAAGTTACCACTGAAAAAGGTAAAATCCCCGGCGTAATCGGTAAAAAACCTGTTCATTTGCTGAAAGTTAAAGAACGTGAGCAGGCGGTTGAGCTTGAGGATATGTGGATCGATATTGGCGCGGAAAACAAAAAAGACGCTCAAAAACTGGTGCAGATCGGTGATCCGGTAGCGGTAAAACCAAACTTCCAGTTAATCGGTAAAAACCGCGTTATGTCCAAAGGGCTTGACGATAGAATCGGCGCCTTTGTGGTCGCTGAAACTTTGCGCGCACTCAGTAAACGCAAATTATCTGTCGCCGTTTACGGCGTAGGTACCGCTCAGGAAGAAGTCGGCCTGCGCGGCGCGACGACCAGTACTTACGGCATTAATCCACACGTCGGTTTTGCTGTCGATGTCGGTTTTGCTACAGATATCCCGGATATTCCGCATAAATTATTAGGCGAAATCAAACTCGGCAAAGGCCCTGAACTGAACCGCAGCGCCGATAATAATGTAGTGCTTGGCAGAATGCTGCGCAAAATAGCTGAAAAATATAAAATACCTTATCAGGAAGCAGCGTCACACCGCGCCTCAGGCGGTACCGATACCGCGCAGATGCAAATGACTCGCGCCGGTGTCGCGACCGCCCTGTTGAGTATTCCGAACCGCTATATGCACACACCGGTTGAGGTTTGTGATATGCGCGACGCAAAAGACGCGATAGAATTGCTCACTGAAACTATTGCGGCAATGACCGGAAAAGAAACTTTTATCCCCGGACTTAGTAAAATCAAAATATAAAAAATAGTGTTACGTGTTAAGTGCTACGTGCTGCGATAAAAAATCGTAATCCGTAACCCGTAACGCGTAACCCGTAACCCGTATAAGAAAATATGGTCAGACTTTATTTAATAAGCGGCGATGATGACTTCGCGATAAAATTGCGCAGCCGCGAAATAATTACTTCATTATGCGGTAAAGACGCTGAAAATAATCCCGCTTTGGAGATTATCAAAGGCGACAGCGATGAGGCGAAACCTGAAGATATTCTCTGCAGTCTGCTGGGCGCCCTGCGGACGCCGCCGTTCCTCAGCCCGGACAAAAAAATCTGGCTGCGTCATTTCGCGCATTTTGAGAAAGCCCTGGCGGTCAGTGCTAAGGATATTATCAAAAAACGCATAGTCGAACTGATTGCTTTTATCAAGGAAGGTATTCCTGATGATACAATTTTGCTTATAGACGGCTCCGGTATCGATCAGCGTAAAGCTTTTTTTAAAGCCTGTAAAGCTGCGGCTGATTCAGATATTCAGATTTTCAAAAAAACAAGTTTCGGTGACCGGGGATTTGCCGAAAACCAGCGGCATTTAATACAGGGCATCTGCGCTAAAGCCAATAAACAAATCGATCAGGCAGCTGTTTATTATCTTTCGGAAACAATCTCCGGGGACAGCGGACGGCTCCAGACCGAGCTGGAGAAAGTCTTTTGTTACGCCGGAGACTCCGACCGGATCACGGTAGAGGATTGCAAAGCCATCTGCAGTTGTACTCCCGAAGCGATGAGCTGGGATCTCGCCAACGCGCTGGTGGACAGGAATATGCCCGCCGCTTTGCGCCTGGTCAATACCCTGGTGAAGCAGTTAAGCGCCCAGCGCGGCGGCAATCTGGAGCTGTCGCTTCTCAGCCAGGCGGCGCGGACTTTTCAGGAAATGATTAAAACCAAAAACGCGATGGCCGAAATTAATGCACCGGCGCGGGTTGGAAAATCATATTTTTCAGCCGTACCCCAAAGCCTGAAAGAACAGTTTCCGGATAATATGTTGCTGAAAATTCATCCTTTTCGCGCTTATAAAATATGCGAAAGCGCGTCAAGGTTCAGTGATCGGGAACTCGCCGGGACATTGCGTGATATCCTCGACGCTAACCGTAAACTGGTTTCGGGCGGCGGTGAATCCCGTATTGTACTGGAACAACTTATCACCAACATAAGCGGAAAAAGAAATTAAAGAAATGAAAATACTTAATGTACATATTGAAAATGCTTATAAAGTTCTTGGAGGCGAAGTTTTAAGCAGGGACGAAGCAATTGCCATTGACCGGAATGTCGCGGGCCCCGGGTTGATGGATTTGTTGTCGCTGGCCAATAAAGTCAGGGACAAATACGCCCCCGGCATTAAAGTCTGCTCCATCCTCAACGCAAAATCCGGTGTCTGCTCGCAAAACTGCAAGTTCTGCGCCCAATCCGCCCACCACAATACCGATGTCGAAACTTATCCGCTCGTCAGCAAAGAACAAGCCCTGAGCGCCCTGAAGGCCGTTTATGTCACCGGTGTGCGCTCTTTCGGCTACGTAACCAGTGGACACGGCTATCTGAAGCCGAATGACGAATTTTACTATATCATGGAAACGCTTGATGCCATGTATGAACAATTTCCGGACATGAAATTTTGTGTTTCCATCGGTATTTTGAGCAGGCAAACCGCTGAAATATTGTCGAAGCACCATTGCGGGCGCTACAATATCAATTTGCAGACAGCCCCGGCCAAATACGCGGAACTTATTGCCGACACCCACAGTATTGAGGATAAAATTAATACGGTTAAATATTTACAGTCATTTGGAGTGGAAATTTGCTGCGGCGGTATTTTCGGTCTGGGCGAGAGTTCGCTTGACCGTATTGATATGGCGCTTGCGGTGCAGGAGCTTGATGTCGAAGGTATTCCCTTAAACGTGTTGATGCCGATTCCCGGAACCCCGCTCGAAAAGATTCCGCTTATGCAGCCGGCGGAAGTCGCGAAAAGTTTTGCGCTGTTTCGTCTGCTCAATCCGCGAAAAATGCTGAAATTTGCCGCCGGCCGCGAAACGACATTGAAGGATTTTCAAGGTTTGCTGATGCTTTCGGGCGTAAACGCGCTGATGACCGGCGGTTATTTGACGACGCGCGGACGTTCGGTGGCTGAAGATGATGAATTTATTGACAGGTTGAAATTATTCAGTTCAAATCCCAAATAATTATGTCATTAGCAGAAAGAATAAAATCAGAATTAGCTGCTTTACACGATAAAGATCAATTTCGTGTACTGCGTGAACTCAAATGCGGCGATGATTTATTAAATTTATCCTCGAATGATTATCTCGGCCTGGCCGCCATGCCGGAACTGCGTGAAGAATTTTACCAAAAGCTGCTCGCCTGCCCGGCGGATGAAACTTATGCCTTGTCATCGTCTTCGTCGCGTCTTTTGACCGGCAATCATGCCGCTTACCGGGAGCTGGAGCGGGCTTTGAGCAAAATGTACAAGGGCCGGGCCGCCTTGGCTTTCAACAGCGGCTACCATGCCAATATCGGTATTCTGCCGGCCCTGAGTTCGAAAAGAGACTTAATCCTGTGTGATAAACTCAATCACGCCAGCATTATTGATGGAATTCGCCTGGCCGATGCGCAATTCAAACGTTACGGGCATCTGGATTACGCCGCCCTGTCCGTCCTGCTTGAGAAAAACTTCGACAAATACGAAAACATTTTTATCATCAGCGAATCTGTTTTCAGTATGGACGGGGACGCGGCTGATTTGCGCCGGCTCGTTGAGTTGAAACAAAAATACAATGCAACTTTGATTATCGACGAAGCGCACAGCGTCGGGGTTTTCGGCGCGACCGGCTGCGGGCTCGAGGAAGAGCAGGGCGTTCTTGATGAAGTGGATATCATTGTCGGGACTTTTGGTAAAGCCTTTTGTTCGGCGGGCGCCTATGCGGTCATGGACGAAGCGCTGCGTGAATATTTGATTAATAAAATGCGTTCCTTTATTTTTACGACCGCCCTGCCGCCGGTGGTGGTCAACTGGAGCCGTTTTGTTTTGAGCAAAACCGCCGGCATGCAGAAACGGCGCGAACATCTGTTTAAAATCAGTGCGAAGCTGCGCGAGGGACTGGGAACTGCCAGCGGTTCGCAGATAGTGCCTTTGATCGTCGGGGAAAACGCGGCGGCGGTAGCTTTATCCGAGAAATTACGTAAGGCGGGATTATTAGTTTTCGCTATCCGCCCGCCAACGGTTCCGGCGGGAACCGCAAGGCTCCGTTTTTCATTGACCGCCGCGCTTACGGAAGAAGATATTGATAAAATTTTAACTTTAATGTAGCTCAAGCGTCCCGCTTGTACTATCTACATTGCGAACGTAAAAATGCCGGGTGGTGGTGTAATTATGAAAAAGCTTTGGATAAATCGACAAAACGCTCCTGAATTGCTGCTTTTTTTCAATGGCTGGGCGATGGACGAAAAACCTTTTAAACAGCTTACGGTCAATAATGAATTAGACGTTTTAATGGTCTATGATTATACGGTTTTGGAAGCTCTCGAAGATTTTAGCGATTACAAAGCTGTGCATTTAGCGGCATGGTCGCTGGGAGTTTTTGCCGCGGCCAAAGTTTTAGCGGGAGTGAAATTCGCGAGCACTTTGGCAATCAACGGGACTTTGAAACCCATAGATGAAGAGGAGGGGATAGCGCCCGCTATTTTCCAGGGAACGATGGATTCCTGGAGTGAAGCGGGCAGAATGAAATTCAACCGCCGCATGTGCGGCGTGAAATACGGCAGACAATTCAAGGCAAATTTTCCGGCTCGTTCAGTGGATGAGCAAAAAGCCGAGTTAATCGCTTTACAGGAACAGATAGTAAATAATCCTGCTCCTGAAAACATTTTCCAACAGGCGATTATCGGTTTAGGCGATAAGATTTTTACTCGCCGCGCGCAGGAAAAACATTGGCAAAACGCGCGGATTCCGATGCGGATTATCGATGAGCCGCATTACTTCTTTCCCGCACTGAAAAGCTGGAATGATATTCTCTTTCCCTGAAATGGGGGGGAACACGGATGAACACGGACGAACACGGATAAACATGGACAAGAAAAAGAGCTCGAAGTTTTAAATTTCGAGCTCTTGAAGTTCTAGAGACCTTTCCAGGTACCTGGTTTGATGTCGTTGCCGTATTTGGCTTTCGCGGCTTTGAATTCTTCAACTTTCCTGTCCCAGTATGCGTAAATATCTTGAGAAAGAGTAGGAGCCATGTCCGCGAAGAATGTTTTGGCGCGTTCGAGTTTCGCAACCCACGCGTCGCAGCGGAAGCTGAACTGGTAAGTATAGTCTTCCAGGCTGTAGTCTTCATCGAGAAGAGCTTTGAAGAGAACTTTCAGGTCTTCGTATTTAGGAATAGAACCGGTTGGAGTTTCATACGCTTCGTATTCGCCGTAAACGCGGCCTTCAAACCAGTGCAGCCAGACTTTTTTAGCCAGTTTGCTGGTGCAGAACTGTCCTTCCCTGGTAAGCAGGAAGTAGTTTGTGCTGAAAACCTTCGGGCACGCGTCGCCGAATTGAGTACCAAAGTCGATATTGTTTTTGATATAATCGCCAATCGGGTAAGTGATGAAGTCCAGGTTGGCCATTGGCTGTGGAACCCGAACCCCTTCCTGCCCGATGGTGGCGGAAGTTGTTTCAGATTCCAAAGTACAGGCTTTCATGATAATACCATCTTCCCAGCAGGAGGATTCTTCGCAGGGGACGCAGGTGTTACTGTCCCGTCCGCCGTAAAGAACGCCGTCGACTTTTACCCCTTCCTTGTCATTCCAGGCTGAATCGAGGTTGTTCAGGTAGTCCATGCGCAATGTGTAACGGGCGTTGCCGTGAGAAATCGGAGTATCGCCGCCTTTAGTCCATTTACCGGCGAAATTTTCGCCGGAATCAGGAGTTTCAACCCCCATTCCCTGCCAGTATGGATTGTTGTCCGGGCCGGTCAGGACGTTGGAGAAGATCATTTCCTTAGCTTCGTTAAGTGTAGCGAAGATAACCGGGTCGTCGCTGCCGTTTACATCTTTGATGATACCGAAGATACCGCACTCAACGTTTGCGGCACGGAATTCGCCGTTGATGTTTTTGAAGTAGGCGATGTCGTCACCAACAATTTTTTCGCCGGGAACCATCGCGGTGGAAGTTTTACCGCAAGCCGACGGGAAAGCGCCGACAAAGTAGGTTGAACGGGCTTTTTCTTCGTTTGGCACGTTCATAATGAACATGTGTTCGCAAAGCCAGCCTTCTTTGCCGGATTTGTTGATCGCTAAACGCATGGAGTGTTTTTTCAAGCCGACAGTGTTGCCGGCATATTGAGCGTTCATTGAAAATACGAGATTATTGTCGAGATCCTGGTAGATGCGGCGGTTCTGCAGGTTTACGCAGCAGCCGCGTTCGTCCAGTTCGCCGGCACTGTGGCAGAAACGGAAGAAATCATTTTTGTCTTCCATGTCCATGAAGTGCCGGTAGCCGCGACGGTAAAGGATATCTTCCGAATGGGCAACGTAGCAGGAGTCGGTGAACTGCACGCAGCCGATAGAGAAGGGGCCGTGAGTCGGGCATTCGCAGAAGAGTTTAACGACAGCCTGTTTGCCGCGCATTATATCTTTCATGATGCTTTTGACTTCAAGCATGGCTTCTTTCGTATCAATGCAGTTAAGTTTACCCATGGAAGCGATTTTGTCCGCCGGTACCATATATTTAGTGTTGGGTTTGTCGCGGGCCTGGTCACCGATGCCGTCATAGTGCATGGTAGTATTGGCGCGGGCAAGTTTCTTTTCTTCCCCGAGTTCGATTGAACGATTGCGAATATATTCCGCGTCCGCGTCGCTGTCGTCGCAGAAGTAAACTGAGTCAGGACTGCACAACTCAATATAATCGCCGAGGAAATTATTCAATTTTTCGTTATTTAAAGCGGCAAGCTTCGGATAAGTATCTCCGAGCTTTTCTTGTAACAATGCATCATATCCGGACATATTGTTCCTTTTGTTATGAGGTTTCAATTCTTTATTTTGATCAGGATATAGTTGTCCTGTATTATAAATATAAAGTTGCAGAACTTGAATTATAACACTAAAAATGAAAATCGCAAGCCAATTAGATGTTTTTTTGCCGATTATTATAAAAATTAGTAATCGGTCAGTCGCCTTGCAGGTCAAAAAATGTAATCAGCCTTTTTTCTGAATAAATCAATATTTTTCTCCATTTCTACTTGAAATATTTTTTTC
>VAOY01036876.1_pt1 | contig 10958 bp, 9 predicted proteins | sample 3393881 | NCBI WGS metagenome assembly VAOY01 (sample SAMN08290430, study PRJNA428436) | hydrothermal vent metagenome | isolation source: Deep-sea hydrothermal vent chimney | place: Indian Ocean: Southwest Indian Ridge
GGAGAAATAGCGTGAAACGGTTGAAACTTTTTTGTTTTCAGCAAGCAAACTGATAAACCACTCAATAAGCATGGACAGTGGTTTTGGGTGTTGATTTGACTCCAGTTTTTGAAGCTGAGCTATTGCAGCTTTAGGTGTATTTTTATTTGAGCCTTTTTGTATAGGTGATAGGCAAGATCTGATCATTGTAACAACGCGTTCATAATTGCTTACCAGAACTGTATGGTTACGGGATTGAGGCGTTTTGTTTGCGGCAGGAATACGAGTTAATTCATCTAGGACATTATTGATGACAGTAAAGGAAGGTCGTGCAACAAGTATGTTATGGTTTAACTGAGGTAATGAGGCGGAGGGAACTTTACCAACCAGATATTGAACCATTGCTTGATTTAATCTTACACAGTTTAACTGCTCAGTAACGCCGACCGCAGACTCAGCAAACTGCCGCATGCTTTTTACAGTCTTTTTGATAGACGGGTCTATGTGTGTAAGTTGATCTTTGACTAACTGCCAAGCCGTAGGTACTTCATCAGCTTTAATGGAGTTTCTTAGGCTTAGAAAATGGTTTATCCAGGCAAGCGTTAAATTGTCAGGATACCAACGACGTAAAGTGATGGGTTGTTCATTTAGAAAAGCATTATGCGCCTGAGCTTTGGCGTTAAATGTTAAGTCGAGCCAGATAGTTTTTGCCGTTTGAGTAAGCGGTTTATTATCTTCAAGCAGCTGTTTTCTTAGTGATACAAGCGCTTCAGCAATACACACGCCTCCAAAAATAGCGGCCGAGATTAAAGTATTAGCGAGTACCTGCTCTGATGTAATTGCCTTTTCAGTGGCACTTCTTTTTTCTAACGTATCAAACCATTGTTCTACCCATTGGTTTAATGATTTGCTGCGTTTAAACCACTTTTCAGTCCTTAATGGTTTTTCTCTTTGAACCCTTTGTATATAGGGTGGGACATCCAATAACCATTTTTCATTTTTATTACCATCATTAATGAATTTGGCAAGGTAATTTCGGGCAATTCTAAGATCAGTTATCGATGTGTTATCTACTTCAATTTTTTGTAATAATTTGACTATCTGCCTTTTGTAGCGTTCTGAACTTATATTTACATGCGATTTAGTCAACTCTGGTAGCAAATCGGCAATAAGATAATGAGTATGTTTTTCTATCGCTTGTTGGTGTTTTTTTCTTTTGTGAGCTCGTTCTTTGGCGCCAAATAATGTTTTTTTCTCATTTGCTTCCGTCATTATTGAGAACTCCAGGGGGCTTGCGCTTTAATTTTGAGTTCATCAACCAAAAGTGTATTAATAACTGTTGCGATGTCCTTCAAATCAGCCATGCAAATTCCGCTGTATCTGCTGAGCGCATCCCCACAGCTACTGATGTGCCCCATCCACCCATCCACTAAATGGCCATGGATACGGTTCTTACGCAGCCAGGTACGCATGAAATGTCGGTGCCAATTAAGCTTTAAAGGCAAAATATCTCTACTGTAAACCTCTAAGTTTGCAGGGGTGACGGCTATAAAATTCAAATCATTTAAAAAGAAAAATAACGGGCCCTCAGCTGTGAGAGCATTTTGAATTTGTTTACCTGTTTCGATTTTAATGTTCGTGATAAATGACAGGATATTGGTTAGGTGCGCCTTATAAAAGAGTAACTGGTCAATGGCAATTTTCGGTAATGCGACAACCCTAGCAGAAAGTGAGCTCCTTACTTCTTTATCGGATATATACAAGGTACCGGCATTGAAATCGAAGCAGTTTAGGGTTTCATAGGGGTGCCTGACGGGTCTGTGTCCAGTGGATAGATTAAGCATATATAGGATATATATGGTGTAAATATTATGAAATTCTTCTAGGGCGCTCCATTTCATATTTCTAAGTACCGATAAACGGTCGTGAAGTAGTGCAAACATCTTTGCTAATGTATCAGATTTAACTTGTAGCTGACTGCCAACAGTTATCTCTGTTGGTTGGTTTATTTCATTCGCAAATAATTGATTGGTATTTACCAATACATTTTTTACAAATTTCTGGTGAAGTTGGAGCAACTGTCCGACGTTGACTTGGTAGTATGAGCACCCAGGCTCTTGCTGGATACTTTTCCCTAATAGCAAAGCGATTTCTGTTGCATCAACACCTTTGCTGTTCATAAAATAGGAAAGATAGTTAATAATTCGTGGAAGTGTCAGCCTAGTATGCTTTTCTTTATTTATTGTATCGATAATACATTGCACAGAATCTTTAATTTGAATTAGATCTATTGTGGTTGTTAGTAATTTTGATAAGGCCGAGGTTAACTGTTTCGGCAAGCTCATAATCACTTTCCCGATAGAACGATTTAGCAAGGTTTCAAGAGGTGTATCAACTTTATGTTCAGGTAAGCTCGGTTTATATAACCATACAGGTTGGTTTTTAAATGGACCATTATCTTTAATAACGAGTGAATGATTGTTATATTTAATCTCTTCAAGATTCTTACCAATTAGCAAACAAGTCAGAAGGTAAGCGCAATTATCATCAGCCTCTACATAGTTCATGCAGTGCTCTACCAAGCAGGTTATTTCAAATCGCGTGAGTTGCCTATACTCACAAGTAAGTTGTTTTTCTCGCCTGAAAATGTTGTTTGCTGCAGCTTTAGCCAGTTGGTTCTGAAGTGATAAAGAATGCATTACTTCATCAGGTGCAATTAAGTTGATTGCAAAAAATCGCTTTGCCGACTGCTGATCTGCTATGTGCTCCAAGTCGTCGATATTGATATCATTCTCGTCATTTTCCAAAGGATATATTGTAAATTCGGTTAGGTTATCTTCATCTTTATCACTCATATAAGCTGGTTCAGCGGGCGCATAATCAGGTCTTTTCGGGTTTGACCCTGTACCAGATTTACGTTTTACGTTTCGCGGATAATAACGTGGCGCCTTATTGTGATAGTTTTTTAACAATGCAATAATCGAAGTTAAGTGATGACTCCCATAGCGACCTTTATTTTTAAGGAGCATTAGTTCTTTTATGAGACTACTATTATCAAGAGCGAAATCTGGCAACTCAGGTAATAGACTTGCACAAAACCTGTCGGTAAATAGAAGCCGAATAGCATCTAGTGCTCTTTTAATAACACCATAGTAATTATCAAGCTTAATAAGGGTGGAGGCAGCCAATATTATTTTTGCCTGAATAATTAGTCCTTTTGTGAACTCATCACTTGTTAGCGCATAGGTCGATAGGATAAAGGCATTGCAAGCTTGTTCTTTAAGTAGACCACTTTTTTTTATTTCAGAAAAAATGGCTTCTAATGTGCCTTTATCTTGCAAACTTACTGTTAGGTCATTAGGTAACTCAAGAGCTTGGATTTCGTCATCATACACATTTGGTGAAATCTGTTGGATTGTTTTGATTGTCATCCCAACCTGTTGTATGAGTATTTTTTTTGTGTACTCAGGCCTATCAGTCTTTGGCTCTTCTAGTAGTAAATAAATTGACATTAATTACTCTTTAAGAGCTCATTTAATACAGATTTATGCTCTGTTTCAGTTTTAGTAATTTTTGTTTTTCTTAATTGGTTGCGGATCGCAGAACGAGATTCATTTGTTAGGTTGGAAACTGTTTTCAAAGCAGAAGATGAATAAGAGCCGTTTAGGAGTTGCTTCTTTATGTTCGAGGGTATCTTATCAAGCAGTTCAGTTAGTTGAGCAAGATTGCTACTTCGATGGAGATCGCTGGAATGTTTACATAACTGATAAGCCCAAGCAGTTTTCACTATTTCGCCGCTTGGAATATGTTTATGAATAATTATGCTTATGTCTTGCAATTGTCTGATTTTACATTCATCAAGCCACTGCCAACCTGCGAAAAACTCGAACGAATTGTTGGGGGCCTCAATAACGTGAACAGGTTCTAATGTTTGAGATAGTATGATAAATTCTTGCGGCAGTAGCCTGTTGCTAATCTGGTGCCTCAGATCTTTACTTAATGCGTACGCTGGCCGAGCTAATTCATGACACGAAAGACTGCAGTGCCTTAAACTGATTGACCTAATTTTTTTAGTAACTGCCATGGCCTACCCTTTGCCCTAATCCATATTTTATTGTGCTTTTTATTTTAGTGATGGTCAAATTTGGTCATATAGCGACCAGTTATTTGATTGGGATTGTGACTTGACTGTGACTATAGTTCTAAATTGGCGTTAAACGACTCTTGAATGTTTTATTAATATTGTACAATGAATCAATGGATTACAAACAAAACCACTTAACACCTAATAATAATATTTAGCGATGCCACTCTCCGGAGGCTAAGTTGCAGGTTCGATCCCTGCCGAGAGCGCCATTTGCTCTGCTATTTATTTCCTTTTTAAACTTATCATTCCTCCATCAAACTACTTACTTACGATAGTAAAGCTGCATATTTAAGCCTGTTCAAACATCATCCCTTATAAGTAATTCATTAAACTTATTTGTATTTTATGTTCCTGCGTTTAAGTCTGTTACTTAAAATACTTTCAACTCCCTTTTTAATTGCAAATTTAATTGATAATCATTATTGTTAACTTTGTTTCGGCATAGCTATACGCAAGTGTACTTAGTTTCTCTTGTACTGTTGATTTCAAACTGCGTTTTATGTTGATAGACACACCATTAAAGCTTAAAAGGAAACTTAATGAACAGCTTAAAGAATTTACTTTTTATTACTGCACTTATCGGCAGTAGTTTTGCAAATGCACATGAAGTTTGGTTGGTAAAGTCTGCAAAAGGCGATGATATAAAACTGTATTTAGGAGAGCCTGGTGAACCTGAATCTGGCGATAGTATTGCAGGGCTAAAAAATGCACAGGTATTTGTTAATGATAGTCAGTCGACTTTAGCGCTTACTCAACACCAAAACTATTGGTTAGCTGAGGTAAAAGAGCAAGGTGATGTAAGAGCTTTCATAGATGATTTATGGGAACCTTGGAAAATGGAGAAAACCTCAGAACAAGAGGCGGATAAGCTCCAAGCGGCTAAGCTTTATGCTAAGGCTGGCCGTCAAGATACCAAAGCTAAACAAGAGCTGGAGTTCGTGCCAAGCAAAGCAAACGGGAACACCTTTACACTTGTTTATAAAAATAACCCTGTTGTTGATCATGCTGTATTAGTGCAAACACCTAGCCAGCAATTAAAAATAACAACCGATAAAAAAGGGCAATTAACTGTTACCAATAAAGAGAAAGGAACCTATATTATTTCCAGTGATTATCCTGTTGAAGGAAAGGCTGTCGTTGCCGGTAATCAGGTCGATAGCACGTATAATATTGTAACGATTAGTTTTCGCGTTGATTAACTTTAAAATGTGATACGCATTTTAAACTTACTAGTTCGCTCTTTAATTTTGGCTCCCTAAGTCAAATAGTAGGCTAGCTTGTGAGTGAGAACGTGGTTTGCTGATACTGTTATTATTTTCTACACTAGTCGAACTTGTGTTCTTTTAAAGATAAAAATATGACTTATAGTCCAATACCTTGTGCTGACTACGATAAATATGAGCTTTGGTGTATGCAAAACGCTGAGTTGTTGATCACATTAGATTCTGGTGAGCAGCTTCAGGGCAAAGCCGTAAATTTGAAAATAATATACCCCGATGGTGAACACTTAATTATTACAACAGCAAAAGGCGAACATAACGTTCGCCTTGATTTAATTACTTCAGTAGTTGTTGTTTAACCCTAGTTAGAGCCACTTTTTATTTTTAAAGTAAATGCCAATACCGACAGTAAGCACGACTAAAAATATTAAAAATACGCTGAATGCATAGGGGTTTTCAGTACCTGGTATACCGCCAACATTCACACCTAATAAGCCTGTTAAAAAGCCCAGTGGCAAGAAAAGTGCCGCGACAACCGACATCACATACATACGTTGATTAAGTTGCTCAGACACTTGATTAGCAATAGTTTGTTGAATGATTTGCGCGCGCTCAATTGAGCTGTCTAGCTCTTCTAAAAAGCGAATTAACATGTTGGTTGTTTCGTTTAAACGTGCTTTATCATCTTCATCTAACCACTTGTACTTATTGTTTAATAAAGTGATAAGGGCTTCTTTTTGTGGCCTTAAATAGCGTTTTAGAGCAATGGTTTGGCGACGCATTTGCGCTAACGCTTGGTTATCAAAGCCTTTATTTGGTTCGTCAATTTCATCTTCAAAAATATCTAACGTGTCATCAAGACTGTCAATCACACCTTGCATGCGTGATGTTAAATTTTGTGCCAAATCACACACTAATTCAGAGATTGAACAGGGGCCGTTACTATCATTAAATGACGCAACAACATCTTGTACAGAGAGCAAACGACGTTTGCGAGTTGTCACTATGATGTTTTCATTAATGAATAAACGTAAAGACACCATGTCTTCAGGGCTTTGCGCAGGATTTAGATTAACGCCACGCAAAAACAGCATAGTGCCATTGGTAACTTTAGTCAGGCGCGGGCGTGTCTCATCTGCTGTCAATGATGCTAATTCGTAATCAGTTAATAGATTACTGCTTTCAAGCCACTGAATCGCCTCAGGCTGACTATAATCCATATGAACCCAAAGTTTTCCGTGTTCGGGTTGCCAATTTTGCAGCTCAGTACTATTGTCAATAGCACGCGCACCGCCTTGCTCGTCTAAAATTAAGACATGAAGTAACCCATTGATCATATTGAACTCTCGTTTTACAAATAGTGCGATATAGTTGATTATAGTTTAGCCTACGTCAATTAAATCGATTTATCGAGGGGATAAATATATTTCGTTGGTGTTTCTAGCTCTGTAGCGTATAAGACACTTTTTTATAGAGGGCACATTAATGACTGCAAAAATTATTGTTGGCTGGCGCGAATGGTTGAGCTTACCTGAACTGGGAATCGATAAGATCAAAGCGAAAGTGGACACTGGTGCGCGTACTTCGTGTATTCATGCTTTTGATGTTGAAGAGTTTTCAGAAAATGGTGAGAACTGGGTGAAATTTTCAACCCACCCTTTACAAGACGATGAAGAAACAATAGTAGAGTGCCGTGCAAAAGTTGTTGAGCGTAAGTATGTGACCAGCTCAAGTGGTCAGCGCGAACTTCGCTACTTTATCGAAACAAAATTAGTCGCAGGAAACCAAAGCTGGCCTGTAAGGGTGACTTTAAGTAACCGTTCAACAATGAAGTTTAGAATGTTGTTAGGGCGTACAGCAATGGAAAACCGCATAGTCGTTGATCCGGCTTTATCTCATTTATTATAGAAAAGGACTTATCACACGTTTTTACGTGTATGAGTTTATCAGTTAAGGTTTTTAACTATGAAACTTGGTATTTTATCACGCAACCAAAATTTATATTCAACACGTCGCTTGATTGAAGCTGCTGAGCAGCGTGGTCATGAAGTAAAAGTGATTGATGCACTACGTTGTTATATGAACATCAATTCAGAGCAACCTGAAATACATTACCGCGGTGAAAATTTAAAAGATTTTGACGCAATTGTACCGCGCATTGGTTCATCAGTGACTTTTTATGGCTGTGCAGTATTACGCCAATTTGAAATGATGGGTGTATTCCCTGTGAATGAATCAGTCGCAATCACTCGCTCACGAGATAAGTTACGTTCATTACAACTATTGTCACGTAAAGGCGTAGGCATGCCAGTAACGGGTTTTGCGAGTAAACCAGATGATGTAAAAGACTTACTAAGCATGGTAGGTGGTACACCTGTTGTAATTAAGTTACTTGAAGGTACGCAAGGGATCGGCGTGGTATTAGCTGAAACACGTAAAGCGGCAGAAAGTGTAATCGAAGCGTTTATGGGTTTAAAAGCCAATATCATGGTGCAAGAATACATCAAAGAAGCGGGCGGTGCGGATATTCGCTGTTTTGTATTAGGCGATAAAGTGATTGCGGCGATGAAACGTCAGGCGCAAGAAGGTGAATTTCGTTCTAACTTACACCGTGGTGGTAGCGCGACTTTGGTTCGTATTACCCCAGAAGAAAGAAAAACCGCTGTTGCAGCAGCTAAAGCAATGGGCTTGAATGTAGCGGGTGTTGATTTACTTCGCTCTGCACGTGGTCCATTGGTGATGGAAGTAAACTCGTCACCAGGCCTTGAAGGTATTGAAGTTGCAACCGGTAAAGACATTGCTGGCATGATTGTCGAGTTTATTGAAAAAACAGCGGCATCAAAAAGAACAGCAACGCGTGGTAAAGGCTAGGCCTTTACCTACTATTGATATAAGCGCTTTATTAAAAGGAAAAGTGCGTGGCTAAGGTTAAGAAAAATACACCGTTTTCAATTTTGGGTGATACGGTGGGTGTTGGCGAACGCAAAGCATTTTCGATTGAGGCTGCAAAGCTTTATACCCACTCACCGTTGAATATTCCGATTGAAGTTGTAAATGGAGTGCAGCAAGGGCCTGTGCTAATGGTGTGTGCTGCAATTCATGGTGACGAGTTAAACGGGGTTGAAGTTGTAAGACAGTTACTTGCTAAAATCGACCCAGAGCAGTTGCGTGGAACCATTATCGCTGTACCGATTGTGAATGTATTTGGCTTTATCCATAAGTCGCGTTACTTACCTGACCGCCGTGATATGAATCGTAGTTTTCCTGGTTCAACACGAGGCTCGTTAGCAGGGCGTATGGCGAATGCGTTTTTTACTCAAGTAGCAGTGCATTGTACGCATATTATTGATTTACATACTGGCGCAATCCATCGTACTAACTTGCCACAGATCAGAGCCAACTTAAGTGACCCCGAGACTGCAGCTATGGCTAAAGCATTTGGTACGCCGGCAGTGATTGACGCCTCACTGCGTAATGGCTCATTGCGTAGTGAAGCGGCCAATTTAGGCATTCCTGTTATCACTTATGAAGCGGGAGAGGCACTGCGCTTTGACCCAATTGCCATTGCCGCAGGCGTGCAAGGGGTTGATTATGTTATGCGCCATTTAAAAATGGTGCGTGGCAAGCGTGCTAAAAAGCTTCCTGAGCCAGTGATTGCAAGCTCGACGAGCTGGATACGTGCCGAAGTGGATGGTATTGTCCGTGCGCAAGTATCCCTTGGTGAGCGAGTGATGAAAGGACAGGTGCTCGCTTATATAAGTAGCCCATTAGGTGATGCCGAGCTTGAGTTACTGGCACCGCGCAGTGGTATTGTTATTGGCCAGCAAACGATGCCACTTGTAAACGAAGGGGATGCAGTGTTTCATTTAGCCTACTTTGCCCATGCGAATAGCCTTGTAGAGCAACAGCTTGAAACCTTTATTGATGAAATAAGCGATATTGAAGACGAGCTAAAAACGGCTGAACTCAATAACTAATAGCTGTTAATCTTTTACTTTAAAAGCCGCATTTGCGGCTTTTGTTATTTGAGGAAAGCGTAAATTACAGACATTTCTGATTAATCAGGCATTGAATTAACTTCTTTAGTATTTAAAATAGAGACGAATGGAGTTAGTCAATTAATAAGGAAATTACGATGTCTGCACATGCTCGTCGCGCAATTGCTCAAAGGCAGCGCCAAAAACAAATTCAAAATATACTCGCCAGTAATAATCATACAATGTTAATCATGAACTCAGCGGAGTTTGTTGACTACATTATTTCTGTAAAAATGAAACAGGGATATTCTCGTACACAAGCTGTTGATTGGATTGATGCGCAGTTAAAAGAATATAACTCTGTATCTAATAAATGGGAAAGAATTAAAGGTGATTTAAAGTTCGGTGTAGGCTTATATCCTTTGTTTGATGATGTAAGATCGCTTACTGTCCTAGCTGCAGCACTTAAACAGCAGGGAAATGTGTTCGGCAAGTTTAAAGTCAAAGTGTATAACGGCTCGCCAGCCATAATTATAGACTCATACCCACGTATTCGTGAACACTTAACAGGGACCCGATACTTAGCAAGTAATCCAAAGTTATTTACAGTTGGTGTGGGCAGGTTAGAAGCGGCAAAGTCAATGAAGGGCGGGTTTATTGTTACTTTGATTATATCAGTTACTTTTCATGCGTTGGATCTCGTTTTGAGAGATGAAGCAACATGGCATAACTTTGTTGCTGGTGTTGCCGTCGATATGGCAATTGTCGCGGCAAGTATAGCTGCATCGACAATTATATTAACGGGTTTAACAGCGTTCTTTGGAACTATTGTAGTTGCAACCGCCGCAGTTCCTTTAGCGGTGGTCGTAGGTGTTGGAGTGGGAGTTACACTTATGTCGCTTGCTTTTAAAAATGAAATTAGTATGCTCGAAGATTTAATTGCTGAGAAGTTAATGCTTCTAGAAAAGGATATAAATAATGGCATCATAAAGCTTATACCTAAAAAGCCTGTGTTAGAAAGAGGGAACTGTGAGGAGGGCTTTAACTACTTACGAGCTTTATTTGGTATCCCTACTTTAAATATTAAAGATAGTAGGAGAAGCATGTGTTAATCCAAAGAGGTGAAAAATCTGAAGAAAACTTTTCAGACTTTGAATTCAATAAAAAAGTAATTATATGTTTGACATTTATATTATTACTGCTTTTGGCTTATGGATACATGTATGGTACTTACGTAGGTGTGAAAGAGCATTTAATTATTAATGATGAGCTATATTACATTAGTGAGGTTGGTTACCTAGCTCCAGCTGTTTTTTTAGTACCATTTCCTATTATTGCTATTATAGGCGGTGTTCAAAAGTTGTTAGGGAAAAAAAATGATAAAACTGCTAAACATCTAATAAAGTCATTGCTTTATGGTGTTCCCTTGTATGTGGCTTTTTCAATTATTTGTAGCTTTTATATCGAAGCAAACTTAAAAAACCATGGTTACACTTACTGTTCGTGGTATAAATTTTCCCCGACACGCTCCCCTGATGTATGGCTAAAAAATAGTGAACTTTGTTTGAAGGTTCATCATTATGTTGTGTTAGATGTTGAAGAGTGGTTTGAGTGGCATAATGAACAAGGTATTGA
>VAOY01011699.1_pt1 | contig 10943 bp, 12 predicted proteins | sample 3393881 | NCBI WGS metagenome assembly VAOY01 (sample SAMN08290430, study PRJNA428436) | hydrothermal vent metagenome | isolation source: Deep-sea hydrothermal vent chimney | place: Indian Ocean: Southwest Indian Ridge
CGACCAGGATATCGATCTTCTTGCTCAGGCTATCGCGCTGTTTTTGATAATCCATGCCGCCGACGACACTGGCGACATTAAGCTGAGTAAAGCGCGCAAGCGCCTTGGCGTCTTTCTCGATTTGCAGCGCCAACTCACGGGTCGGCGCGATGATCAGCGCGCGGGGAGCCCCCGGCTTTTGGCCCTCCGGTGTGGGCTCTTCGAGAAAATAGGCCAACACGGAGATCAAAAAGGCGGCGGTTTTCCCGGTGCCCGTTTGCGCTTTACCGACAATATCGCCACCTAACAGCGTGTGGCGCAGTGCTTCCGCCTGAATGGGCGTGCAGTACTCAAACCCTTGGGCATGAATCGCGCGCATCAAGGGCAGCGGCAGATCAAAGTCATGGAAGCGCCACTTGCCGGCAACGGCGGGCACCTGAAACTGACGAAGATCCCAGTTCGACTGACGACGACGCGGTTTCCGACGACGACGTTTAGGCTTGCGGTTCTGGGCCGATGCTGTGGTCTGTTCCGACTCGCTCATAGGCTGTGTATCTGTCCATTGCTGTGGAGGTTAGGCATCACGAAGTGCGCATTGTACCAGGGGTTGGCGATAAGAGCGCGCCCTGCTGTCGAAGGAGCACGCTTGCCTGTTAGAATGAGGCATACATTAACCCAAGGAGCGCGACATGACGCGTAAGAAAAAGACTCGTTCATTAGCGGATAAAGTGACTATCCGCACTGGTCGCCGCAAAGATTATAAAAAGTGGCGCCATGAGAACCCTGAGCAGGTGACCTCATCGCGCCGCTTTGTGGCTAAAAAGCAGCAGCAGCGCAAACTACAAGCCGTGCGTAAACTAGCGCGCCAGCAAAGCGGTCAGCCGATTGCGATTCACCCTGATAAAGGGGGCGACAACTCATCAGGAGACCCTTCGTAATGCGTTTGGTGTCGTTTAATATCAATGGCATTCGGGCACGGCTACATCAGCTTCAAGCGCTGATCGACACTCAACAACCTGATGTCATTGGTTTACAAGAAACCAAAGTGCAGGATAGTGAATTTCCCGTGGCTGACGTAGAAGCCATGGGCTATCACGTCTTCTATTATGGCCAGAAAGGGCATTACGGCGTTGCGTTACTGTGCCGCCAACAGCCGCAGGCGGTGTTTTACGGCTTTCCTGATGATGAAGAGGATGCGCAGCGCCGCATGATTGGCGTCAAGCTTCTCGCCGACGATGGCGAAGCGGTCACTGTGTGGAACGGCTACTTTCCGCAAGGCGAGAGCATTGATCACCCCACCAAGTTTCCGCACAAAGCACGCTTTTATCAACAGCTCGCACACCTGCTTAATACCCAGCATGCTCCTGAAGAGCGGCTGGCGGTCATGGGTGATTTTAATATCTCACCGGAAGACCAGGATATAGGCATTGGCGAAGCCAACCGTAAACGCTGGCTACGCGAAGGTAAAACCAGCTTCCAGCCCATTGAGCGTGAGTGGCTGGAAGGCATTAAAGCGTGGGGGCTTAGCGACAGCTACCGGCTGTGCCACCCTAATAACAGCGAGTGGTTCAGTTGGTTTGACTACCGTTCTAAAGGGTTTGATCGAGAGCCAAAGCGCGGCCTGCGTATCGACTACATTCTCGTCTCAAAGCCTTTGGCCGAGTGTGTGACAGGCGCAGGCATCGATTACCCGCTACGCGGTATGGAGCGCCCCTCCGACCACGCCCCAACCTGGAGCGACTTTACATTAACGCTCCCTGTTACTCAGTAGTATGTGAAGCAATTAGCAAGAAAATTCAGTAACAAGAAAACAGCCTGCCCCTTGTTTAGCGAAGGGGCTTTTCTTATCAACGAAAATTGGCCAGCCACTCTTCCGCTTGGCTATCCCCAAGATTAGCAGCGGTTGTAAGCGCCGCCTCTGCTTGCTCATTTCTCCCCCACCCATAAGCAAGTTGACCCAGCAGGCGCCAGTCATCGGCTGATTGCGTTACTTCAGCGAGCGCTTGCCAAGCGCCCAAGGCATTATCAATATGTTTCGCCTGCTGCCAGGCCGTCGCTCGCAAGCGCAACGTCTCTTCGTTGCTAGGAAGCTCGCCTGCCTCAAGCGCTGCCTCTAAATGCTCCCCGGCACGAGCGGGGGTCCCGCCTGCTAGATGAAGCTGGATAAGAGTAAGGCGCTCATCTGGGGTCGAGAGCTTGCCTAACTGCCACGCCGCCTCCCAGACGGCGGCTGCTACGCCCAACTGGCCTGCCTGCTGGGCAAGCCCGGCTGCCTGACGCCATGCATCGGCTTCGCTCTCGGCGCTTAAGCCCTTCAACAGCCAACTTAGCGCCTGCTCATTCTCTCCTGTGTGACGTAGCACAACATTCGTGAGCGTTTGTTGTTCAGCGCTGAGATCCCCTTGCTCTAGCAGCGGCACCAGCCACTCTAACGCAGCCTCCCAGCGCTCCTCTTCGGCCAGCATTCGCACCAACAGCCACGCCGTTTCTGCGTAACGCTCATTGCCCGAGGACTCTGACAACCACTGTTCGAACAGAGCAATGGCCTCATCACGCTCTCCGGCTGCACGGCGCAGCAACGCCTCATCGCGCAGCCAGCGGCGTACCTGGCTATCGGGAACGCTCGGGCGTTGGCGAGCGCTGGCCAATTCATCGGCGGCCGCAAGGTTTTCCCCCTGGCGCACAAGGGCGCTTGCCGCTAACTGGTGATAAAGCGCGCTGGCCCACTGGTCAGCTCGGTTACCGCCAGCCAGCCGCTCAGACTGGGAACGCGCATGGCTAATAATACGGCTTAACACCTCTGGATCTGCCGAACCGCTTGCTTGGCTTGCTAACTGGCTTTGCAACCCGTTCAGGTCTTGAATAATGTCACCGGGCAGCGGCTCATTGGCCACGGCAGTAGCGCTCATAGCGCTCAGTAACATGATGGCGACCCAACGCTGCATCCCCTTCCCCCGGCTAATATCGTTCACTGGCCTGCTTGGCGATTTTTCTCTACGAGACATGTCACCGCTACCTTAACTGGAACTCAATACGCTGGGTGGCGCGACGTAGCTGCTGGCTGGGTTCGAACTGCCAACGCGCAATCGCTTCGCGGGCGGCGTCTTCGAAGACCCGACGAGGCTGGGCATTGGTCACCCGAATAGAGCTACCGTCGACACTACCGTTACGCTGAATGACGAACTCCACCTCCACAAACCCCTCCATGCCACGACGCTGAGCACGGGGTGGATACGACGGGTTAACGCGATTCGTCGGCGCCACCTGCCCAACGCTCACCGGTTCATTGGAGGGCGCAGGCTCAGCGGCCGGTGCTGCGTCGCGCTGGGCAGCGGCGGGCTCAGGGGATGGCGCTGCCGTTTCTGCTGGCTCGGGCGAGGGTTCCGGCGCAGGTTCAGGAGCTGGCTGTGGCCGCGGTGTGGGTTTGGGCTGAGCCTCGGTCAGCTCGGGCAGCTCGCTTTCCAACTCGACGGGCTCTACCGGCGCGTCAGGCAGCTCTACCTCGGGTAACGCAATCGTACTGGTGGCCACTGGTGCAGGCGCGGGAGTCGGCATGGGCGGAGGCGCGGGTGCTGCTTGCGCAGGCGCGGGAGGCGGTGCCTCCTGTTCGGGCGCCACCTCCGGTGCTTCCACCATGGTCATGGACATCGTCATAATGGGCTCATCGACTTGCTGTTCAGGTGGTGCCACCAGCAGCGCCAGCATCCAGAAGAGTCCAACGGCCAGGGCAATACCGCCTAGCATCGACAACGCATGACGCATCATGGCGCGCTCCGGCTCGCTGCCACGGCGACCTGCTCGACCCCTGCCTGCTGGAGACGATCCATCACCTCAATCAGCACACCCGTGGTGGACTCTCGATCGGCTTGAATAACCACCGACCCTTCACCGCTGAGCATTCCGGCCACCTGCTGGCCAACACGATGTAGATCTACCGGCTGGCCATCTACCCATACCGCTCCTTCCGGCGTGACAGCAATCAGCACCTGAGCATCGGGGCGGGGTGTGGCCGCCGACGCTTCGGGGCGGTCAATCTCCACCCCGCTCTCCTTGATAAAGCTGGTCGTGACGATAAAGAAGATCAGCATAATGAACACCACATCCAGCATCGGCGTTAAGTTCACCTCATTGCTGTCGTCGGCAGCCTCTATAGAACGGCGTCTACGCATCACTCTCCTCCAAGGCACGCGCTAAGCGGTCATGCAAACGCTGGTCTTCGCGACGGATAACGTGCTCTAAACGGCTAATAAACAGCATACCCACTACCGCAATGGCCATTCCCGTTAAGGTAGGCAGCGTTGCCCGGGCAACGCCATCGGCCATGGCCCTGGCTTGGTGGGTATCACTCATCGAAAGGCTATCAAAAACGGCGATCATACCGGTGACGGTGCCCAACAGCCCCAATAGCGGACAGAGCACCACCAGCAGTTTGATCCAGGGCAGTGGGCGGCGAAGCTTGGCTACCAAGGCCGCACTCCATACATGACGTAGCGTACGCGCACTCCAACTGCGGTGGTCGCTTCGGGCTGCCCAGCGACGAACCAGTTCATGGCGCGCGCGCCGCCAACTGATACGGTAGTACCACCAGCGCTCAATCGCCATGGCGAACACCACCACCGCCACCAGCGCAAGCACGACTAGCACAGCGCCGCCCGCCTCTAACAGCCGCTCTACTGGCTCTAGCCAAAGGGGTAAGGTCGGCATGCTAGTTCACCGTTTGCCCAGAAAGAGTGAACTGCGCTTCCAGATGGTCGGCCAACGTGGCGCTGGCTTCGCCTTCAATCACCTGAGTAATAAAACGGCTGCGACTAGAGAGTGCCGTTTGGGCAAACAGCAGCGGCACAGCGGTTACCAAGCCCAGCACAGTGGTCACCAACGCCTGGCTGATACCACCAGCCATTAGCTGCGGGTCGCCCGTTCCAAATACCGTAATGGCTTGGAAGGTCACGATCATGCCTGTCACGGTACCCAGTAGCCCCAGCAGAGGTGCAATGGCGGCCAGTAATTTAACGATAGGCTGACCCCGCTCGATCTTCGGCAACTCGGCCAGCACCGCCTCATCTAGCCTCGCTTCGAGCGCTTCTGGCGTTTGGTGCTTATCCATCTCTTTAAAGCGTTCTAACACGCGACCAAGCGGATTATCTTTGCTTGGCTGATCCAAGTTTTGGCGCTGGCGGCGCACACGCGCACTCACCGTCAGTAGGTAAATATACTGAGCTAACGCCACCAGCAGCCCGATACCACCGAGCACGACAACGACGTAACCGACGTAGCCCCCTTGCTGAAAGCGCTCCCAGAGCGTGGGCTGTTGCGCCAACGCTTCCAGAACACTGCCTTGCGTGGGGTCAATGGCAAATTCACGGCTCTCGCCCTGATGGTAAGCCGCTAACAGGTCGCTGATTGCTGTTGGCGTGCGCGGCACTTCGGCGAGGCTGCTCTCTTCGTCTTGCCCCTTTCTAAGCAGCGCAGACTCGGTAAAGGCAGCAAAATCACCCAGCCGCACGACGCTATGTGACTCTATGTCGCCGCTTGCATCCGCCACCGGCAGCTCGAGACGCTCGGCACGACCGGTATTCACAGTGAGCGTTGCCAGGCTATCTACCACGGCCTCAATTTGTGAGCGCTCCAGAACGTCGACATCATTAAGGCGCGGCGGCAGCGCATCTGCCTCTAGCGTTAGCCAGCTATCGCCGCCTAGCTCATTGCGAATTTCTTCACTATGACGGGCAAGATCTGCTAGCAATGAGGTTAACGCTTCTCCCTGCTCCTCTTGCCGCTGAGCAAGCGCTTGGGCCTGCTCGCTTTGCTCATCCTGCTGCGCTTCAAGGGCTGCCTGCTCGTCTTCAGCCGCCTCATGGGCAGCGCGTGCCTCCTCCAAGGCGGCTTCCAGGCCATCTTGATCTTCTAAGAATGACTGCAGCCGCTCCTGATCACGCGCTTGGGCAGCCTCTCGGGCCTCCCTTAGCGACCCGAGTTCGTCGCTTTGAGCCATGGCAGCGCTGCTCGTTAATGCGCCGACCAGTAACGTTAGGCAAAGCCATGCTTTTGGGCGAGAGAATAGACTCATGGCTGGCCCCCTTGGTCATTGGCAGTAATAGAAAGTGGTAGTTGCAGAAGCTCCGGCGTGCGCTGATCATTAGCGATGCGCAGGCCGTTGCGTACCTGACGGCGAGCGGGTTCGTCTAACGCCAGCCATTCACCGCTCTCTTTATCCCATACGCCACCTTCGCGACCATCGGGCGTCAGGTAGTAAAAGCCAATACGGCCAATGCGCAGGTACTCCACCTCTCTTGGCGACGCTCCCTCCATCACCAACCGGCCTCGCCAACTATCCACTTCACGGCCATAGGCCAGCTCAGCGCGCCAGGCTTCGAGCAAGCTGGCAATGCGTTCAGCGCTGCCTGCCTCGGGATTACCGGCGGATTCCACCCGGGCGAGGCGTTCATCGGTTAAGAAAGGTAGATCTGACTCGATCCAACGGGTTAGCTGCTCGGCCATGTCCTGCTCAATCATGGGCAGCGCATCACGGGTATCGCTTAACGTATCAAGCGCTTGGCTTAATCGCTGCTGGCGCTCGGCTTCGCTAGCCAGGCGGCTACTGAGCGTTGCGTTAGTAGTTTCCATCTGGCGGGTTTCCCGCTCTAGGCGGCGCAACTCTTCAATGGCGGAACGCGTAGCTTCATCCGCGCTGTCAATTTGCTGCTGCAGTTCAGACTGGGTTTGCTGGGCCTCGACACTTTGGGCCGCTTGATCCATTGTCTCATCACTTGCCATCAGCGTACCGCTGGCCAGCACTCCGGCAAGCCAGCACCCACGCAAGGCAAAGAAAGGCCTTTTCAGCACGTTATGTCTCCGTCACTGCTTAACGCGCCCTCACGAACGGCGCGCTAAAACTCATTAGGTATAAGAACGATTTGCGTTTAACGCGTGCAGTGTATAGCGTAACACTAATAGAATAAATGACAATATTTATCATTAACATCCACCAACAGTCTGGCGGGAGTTGCGCGCATAAAAAACGGGAGCCATAAGCTCCCGTAGAGAACGTAACGACAGCAGTGCTTAAAACGCCCAGTCGTCGTCTTCTGTGGCGACCGCTTTACCAATGACATAGGAAGAGCCAGACCCTGAGAAGAAGTCGTGGTTCTCATCCGCGCTGGGTGACAGTGCGGCCATGATCGTCGGGTCAACGTCCGTCACGCTGCTGGGGAACAGCGGCTCAAAGCCCAAGTTCATCAGGGCTTTGTTGGCGTTGTAGTGAAGGAATTTCTTCACATCTTCCGACAGACCCACTTCATCATACAGCGACTCGGTGTAGCGAACTTCGTTGTCGTAAAGCTCCAGCAGCAGCTCGTAGGCGTAATCTTTCACTTCCTGCTGTCGCTCGGGCGTCTCTTCTGCCAGCGCCTGCTGGAATTTGTAGCCCACGTAGTAACCGTGCACCGCTTCATCACGAATGATCAAACGAATCAAGTCGGCCGTGTTGGTCAGCTTGGCATGGCTGGACCAGTACATGGGCAAGTAGAAGCCCGAGTAGAACAGGAACGACTCCAGGAAAACGCTCGCCACCTTGCGCATCAGCGGGTCGTCCGAGCGGTAGCGCTTCAGGATGAGCTCCGACTTCATCTGTAGCGTCGGATTTTCCTCACTCCAGCGGAACGCGTCGTCTACATCACGCGTTGCACACAGCGTCGAGAAAATCGAGCTGTAGGAGCGCGCATGCACAGATTCCATAAAGGCGATATTGGTGTATACCGCTTCTTCATGAGGAGTGCGGGCATCTTCCATCAGCACAGGCGCACCCACGCTGCTTTGAATGGTGTCCAGCAGCGTCAGACCCGTAAATACGCGGATAGTAAGCTGCTTCTCTTGCTGCGTCAGCGTGTTCCACGACTGAATATCATTAGAGAGCGGCACTTTTTCCGGCAACCAGAAGTTACTGGTCAGACGGTTCCATACCTCAAGGTCTTTATCGTCTTGAAGGCGGTTCCAGTTAATCGCATTCACTCGCGACAAACGTTGCATCATCGTCATCAGAGTTCTCTCACAAACATCTTCTTAAAAGCGTATCCGAGGTTACAGCGTACAGGAGACGCAACCCTCTACCTCGGTGCCCTCAAGCGCACTTTGGCGTAAGCGAATGTAGTAAAGCGTCTTAATACCTTTACGCCATGCGTAAATTTGCGCCTTGTTGATATCCCGCGTGGTGGCTGTATCCGGGAAGAACAGCGTCAACGAGAGGCCTTGGTCAACGTGCTTGGACGCCTCCGCGTAGGTATCGATAATTTTTTCAGGACCGATTTCGTAAGCATCCTGGAAGTAATCGAAATTCGCTTCGTTCAAGAATGGCGCTGGGTAGTAAACGCGACCCAGCTTGCCCTCTTTACGGATCTCGATCTTCGCCGCCACCGGGTGAATGCTGGAGGTGGAGTGGTTGATGTACGAGATAGAACCAGTCGGCGGTACCGCTTGAAGGTTACGGTTGTATAGGCCGTGCGCCATCACCGAGGCTTTCAGCGCTTGCCAATCGTCTTGCGTGGGCAGTGCAATACCGCTGCGCTCGAAAAGCTGACGGACTTTCTCGGTACGCGGCAGCCACGCCTGGTCGGTGTACTTATCGAAGAACGTACCCGATGCATAGGTAGAGTCTGCGAACCCGGCAAAGGTCTCACCGTGTTCGATGGCCAACTGGTTCGACGCACGAATGGCATGGAACGCAACGCAGTAGAAGTACAGGTTCGTGAAGTCCAACCCCTCTTCTGAGCCGTAATAAATATGCTCGCGAGCCAGGAAGCCATGCAGGTTCATCTGGCCAAGACCGATGGCGCGCGATTTGGCATTACCCTCGGCGATGGAGGGAACGCTGCGCAGATTACTCATTTCAGACACGGCGGTCAGACCGCGAATGGCGATCTCGACGCTGGTGCCGATATCACCGGAATCCATCACCTTGGCGATGTTCATCGAGCCGAGGTTACAAGAGATATCTTGCCCTACCTGACGGTAGCCCAAGTCGTCGTCGTACTCGGTCGGCGTGTTGACCTGCAGAATCTCGGAGCACAGGTTACTCATGTTGATACGGCCTGCAATCGGGTTGGCGCGGTTGACCGTATCTTCGAACATGATATACGGGTAGCCAGACTCGAACTGCAGCTCGGCCAGGGTTTGGAAGAAGGCGCGAGCATTGATCTTGTGCTTGCGAATACGCGCGTCGGCCACCATTTCATGGTACTTCTCGGTCACACTGATATCGCCAAACGGCACGCCGTAGACGCGCTCGACATCGTAGGGCGAGAAGAGGTACATGTCGTCGTTGCGCTTGGCCAGCTCGAACGTGATATCGGGAATGGTCACGCCCAGCGACAGCGTTTTGATGCGGATTTTTTCGTCCGCGTTTTCACGCTTGGTGTCCAAAAAGCGCAGAATGTCCGGGTGGTGGGCGTTGAGATAGACCGCTCCGGCACCTTGACGCGCACCTAGCTGATTGGCGTAGGAGAACGCGTCTTCCAGCAGTTTCATGATCGGAATGATGCCCGACGACTGGTTCTCGATACGCTTGATCGGCGCGCCGGATTCGCGAATGTTGCTGAGCAGGAAGGCCACGCCGCCGCCACGCTTGGAGAGCTGCAGCGCGGAGTTGATGGAACGCCCGATGGACTCCATGTTGTCTTCGATACGCAGCAAGAAGCAAGAGACCAGCTCGCCCCGCTGGCGCTTACCACAGTTTAGGAAGGTGGGCGTCGCAGGCTGGAAACGGCCGCTGATGATCTCGTCGACTAGCGACTTGGCCAGCGCTTCATCGCCACGCGCTAGCGTGAGCGCCACCATGCAAACCCGGTCTTCATACCGCTCGAGATAACGTTTGCCGTCGAAGGTTTTGAGCGTGTAGCTGGTGTAGTACTTGAACGCACCCAAGAAGCTCGGGAAGCGGAATTTGTACGCATACGCCTGCTCGAACAGCGCTTTGACAAACGTAAAGCTGTACTGCGCCAGCACGTCGGCTTCGTAGTACTGCTCTTCCACCAGGTAGTCCAACTTCTCTTCCAAGGAGTGGAAGAACACGGTGTTCTGATTGACGTGCTGCAAGAAGTACTGGCGCGCCGCTTCGCGGTCTTTATCCAACTGCAGTTCGCCGTTGGCACCGTACAGGTTCAACATCGCATTCAGCGCATGGTAATCCAGCGTGCGCGCCTCGGTGGCTCCCGCAGCAGGGCGTTGATCTGCCGAGTTTTTTGCAGCTACGTTCTTAGAGACTGAGCTTGACGTTTCCAAAACTCTTCTACTCCTTTGCGGACCTTGGCGACATCGTCATCGGTACCAAACAATTCAAAACGATAAAGCAGCGGCACTTGGCACTTTTGGGCAATGATTCGCCCCGCCAAAGCGTATGCGTCACCAAAATTAGTATTACCAGCAGCAATGACACCTCGTAAGAGGTGTCGGTTGTGCTCGTCATTTAAAAACCGAATAACCTGCTTTGGCACAGCCCCATTGGCCGAGCCACCTCCGTAGGTGGGGGTAACCAATATGTAGGGCTGCTCAATGCGTAGCGTCGGGGCTTCACGATGTAACGGCAGCCGCTGTGCACTTAAACCAAGCTTTTCAATAAAGCGATGGGTGTTGCCTGACTTGGTGGAAAAATAGACCAGCGTACCTGCCTGCTCGGCTTCCACGTCAGCAGCGTGCATGGGTGACGATTACGCCAACGCTTGGATGCGGTCCGGACGGAAGCCCGACCAGTGCTCTTCACCGACGACCACGACAGGCAGCTGGCGGTAACCCAGCGCTTCGACTTCTGCTTGAGCACCCGTTTCGGCGGTAATGTCGATGACGGTGTACTCAAGGCCTTGCTTATCCAGCGCGCGATAGGTGGCAGTACACTGTACACAGGCAGGCTTGCTATAAATTTGGATTTCCATGGCTATTTCCCCTTTTCATAGCGGCAATTTTCAGGTAGTGCGCAG
>VAOY01009642.1_pt1 | contig 10940 bp, 8 predicted proteins | sample 3393881 | NCBI WGS metagenome assembly VAOY01 (sample SAMN08290430, study PRJNA428436) | hydrothermal vent metagenome | isolation source: Deep-sea hydrothermal vent chimney | place: Indian Ocean: Southwest Indian Ridge
GAACATCGATCGTCTGGCCAGACAGGGCATGAGGTTCACCGACGCCTATGCGGCCAGTCCAGTATGCTCTCCGACCAGGGCAAGCATCCTCACTGGAAAATATCCGGCCCGACTCAACCTGACCGACTGGATCGGCGGCAGCCAAAGAGGAGATATGCTGCCGGCCGAGTATACAGATCATATGCCGTTGGAGGAGGTGACGATCGCAGAGGCATTCAGAGAGGCAGGATACTCCACCTGCTTCATCGGCAAATGGCATCTGGGAGGTCAATCCTTCTTCCCCGAATATCAGGGTTTCGATATCAACATCGGCGGACACGATGCCGGACAGCCCAGCTCCTACTTCTATCCCTATAAGAGCGAGGATGAGAGACGGTCGTACTGGGATGTCCCCGGACTCGATGGAGGGCGGGAAGGCGAATACCTGACGGATCGTCTCACCGATGAAGCGATAGAATTCCTTGATCGGAACAGTGATCAACCATTCCTCCTCTACCTTTCCCACTATGCCGTCCACACTCCTGTCCAGTCGAAAGAGTACCTTGCTGAGAAATACAGGATGAAGGCTTCGAAACTGCCGCCGACTGAAGGTCTGACCCACAGAGACGAACAGGGATACGGAACCACCAAACTGCTTCAGGACAATCCTGCATATGCAGGGATGATCGAGAGCGTCGACGAGAGTGTCGGGCGGATTCTCGATAGACTCGACCAGCTCGACCTGACTGAGAGCACGGCGGTGATATTCATGTCGGACAACGGCGGATTGAGCACTCTGGCCCGAAGCAGGAATTCGCCCACTTCAAATGTTCCGTTGAGAGCAGGGAAGGGCTGGCTGTACGAAGGGGGAATCCGGGAACCGATGATCATCAGGTGGCCCGGTGTTGTGACTGCCGGAAGTATCTGCCGGGAACCTGTTATCAGCACCGATTTCTATCCGACGATGCTGGGGATGGCCGGTCTCCAAATGATGCCTGAACAGCACGAGGATGGACGCAGCCTGGTCTCCCTCCTCAAACAGACCGGACCTGTTGACCGTGAAGCCATCTTCTGGCACTTTCCCCACTATCACGGTTCGGGCAACAGGCCGTCAGGAGCTGTTCGAAATGGCGATTACAAACTGATCGAATGGTTCGAGGATGGCCGGATAGAGCTGTACAATCTGAGTGAGGACATCCGTGAAGAGAATGATCTGGCTGTGGCAATGCCTTTGAAAGCAGCCGAATTGAGAGAGATGCTCCACCGATGGCGTAAGAGTGTGGACGCCCGCATGCCCATTGTGCCCTGAATAAGAAATCCGATGTAATTCGTCCTCCGCTGCCTCCGCACCGGCGGTGTTGCGCCTCCTCGCCATAGCCACCGCTATGCCTCGTCGCCGCGCCTGGCCGGAGCAACTCAGCGGAGCCCTCTGTTATGCAACGGACTTCTGACTCAGGACACATCTGATCCCGACAGGTTTTAATATCTCACCGGCTCGCCGGGTCGGCTCTGCCACCCAACCGATACAGTGACGTCTCCCGAACCGGTCTCCTCGAGGGCGTCAGCCGTCGTCTGGTGAGCCAGTCTTCTCAGGTTGTTTGTCTGGGAGAGGTGGGCCAGTACAACATGGAAGGTATCGGGTCCGATGATTTTCGGGAGGAGACCGGCTGCATGTTCATTGCTCAGATGACCGAGCGGGGAGTCGATCCTTTCTTTTATGACGGGAGGATAGGGTCCCTCCCACAGCATCCTTCTGTCGTGGTTTGACTCGATTACTATTATCTCGCAGCCCTTCAGTTTCCGAATGACTTTATCGTCTGCTTTTCCCAGATCGGTCGCATAGCCGATACGTATGCCTTCTGCCTTAATGATGAATCCAACCGGATCGGCTGCATCGTGTGACACTGGAAAAGGTGTTATGCGGAACTCCTCAACCGTGAAGGCCTTCCCATTGTTGAAGGTCTCGCACTTCATGCGCTCCCCGATATATCGCCCGGCAGCATCCATTGTTTTATCATTGGCCAGAAGAGGTGTCGGATACCTTTCGTTGAAAACGCGCAGGCCGCTCATGTGGTCGGTGTGATCGTGAGTCAGCACTACCGCGCCGATCGAACCAGGATCATGGCTGACGCTTTCCAATCTCAGGCAGATCTGGCGTGCAGAGAGGCCTGCATCTATGAGGATCGCGGATTCTGCGGTCCGGATCAGGGTGGAGTTTCCCTTCGATCCCGAACCAAGCGTGACCAGTTCTACCATCGACCATCCCGGTTTTTAGGTGGACTTGAGGAGCCTGATGGAGAAATACTCCGGCTGCGGATTGCGCTGGCCTTCGACCGACCGCGTTGTCCTTCGCGAATTGTCCTCGACGTAGCGCACGGCCACGCCTGCGGGCAATTCGCTCGGACGCCTTATCGGCCCGGCGCCATCGCAATCCTCACTTTCGGCGCTTTCTCCGACAGGCTCCTGAGGTTATCGGTTTTGAGAGATTAATGAAACCATGAGACAAAACAAACATCGTGATGGTATCGATCAGCCGCTGGATGCCCTCCTCGAGCTGGGGCTCACTCCGGTAGATCTGCCTCCTGTTATATGCGAAGTTGAAAAGGTCGGAAAGAGAAAATACAGGATTGTATCCGCCCGCCCTGCAATGGGAACCCTTGTGTCGGTTACCATGATCCACTCCTCCAGGCAGAGAGCGGAGGAAGCCGCCGGAAGGGCCTTCGAGGAGATCGGCCGCCTGGCAGGTATTCTGAGCCGGCACGATGATTCTGCCGCTCTGGGATATCTGAACCGTGAGGGTCTGCTGAAAGATGTACCTGCAGAACTGGATGCTGTGGTGCGACGGGCCCTTCATTATAACAGGGTCAGCAGCGGATTGTTTGATATTTCGGTGAAACCTCTGGTCGACCTTCTGGAAAGCAGAACGGAGCTGAAGGGCAGGGCGACACCTGTACCCGAAGATCTGAAGGCAGCCCTTGAACTGACCGGCCTCGACAATCTGAAAGTGACAGAACATTCAATTCAATTCACCAGGCAGGGCATGGGTCTGACACTCGACGGTATAGCCAAGGGATATATAGTGGACAGGGCTGCAGATGTTCTGAAGAAGCATAAAGTTGGAAACTACCTGATCAATGCGGGTGGAGACATCCGGACTGCGGGGAAGCGGGAGGACCGCAAACCGTGGACGGTAGCTGTCCAGGATCCCTCCAAGAGAGGAGATTTCCCCGATATCATACATCTCTCCAACAGGTCGGTTGCCACCTCCGGAGGTTATGAGATCTATTTCGATCCCCGGATGGAATTCCACCACATCGTCGATTCATCTACCGGAATGTCGCCGACCATGAATCTGAGTGTCTCTGTTGTGGCACCCACAACTATGGCGGCAGATGCACTTGCCACCGCGCTCTTCCTGACCGCACCTGTGCAGGGTATCGTACTGATCGAATCGCTGCCAGGGTGTGAGGCGCTGATAGTGGACGGAACGGGATATCAGATGAAAACAAGCGGGTGGAGGAGCGCTGCCGGATAATCTTTCCCGAAGCAGCTCAGCGGAGCCCTCTTTCATGCAGCGGACTTCCAGCTCAGAACACCTGGATGGGGCATTGACTCAGAAAAAGGTTAAGCGGTACGATGGCGCCCAGACCATCAGATTACTTGACATAAAAGAAGGCAGGAGTGTGATGGACGAAGCCGCAAGACTCGATTCCCTCGACTCATCGAAGTATTCAAACGTACAGCTGACGGCACTTGTGCTTCTGAGGATGCTGATAGGCTGGCATTTCCTCTATGAAGGATTCGTCAAGGTGGTCAATCCCTACTGGTCGGCCGGAGGGTACCTGTCAGAATCGAAATGGATATTCAGCTGGTTTTTCCACTGGATTGCTGACAGTCCGTTTCTGCTGTCGATTGTCGATTTCCTGAATGAATGGGGTTTGATACTGATCGGACTGGGGCTGATCCTCGGGCTCTTCACCCGTTATGTCTCCATTGCAGGCATGATACTGCTGTTACTCTACTGGCTCTGCAATCCGCCATTAGTGGGATTGCGTTATTCGATGCCTCCCGAGGGCAGCTACATCATCGTAAACAAGAATCTGATTGAAGCCGCTGCCCTGTTCGTTCTCGCGTATTTCCCGACAGGAACACATATAGGGCTCGATCGATTTCTTCTGCTGAGGAAAGAGAACTCGTAATCACCTTTAGATATTGTCCCGATTTTCGGAGGAATAATGATGGATCAGGATGAAACCAGAAATCTCAACGAACCGGTAGAGAGTGAACCGGCGGATGCCGGTGCAGAGGCAGCGAGCACTTTGCCTGTCACGACCGGCAGGATGGAACGCCGCGACCTGCTGAAGGCACTGGCGGGAGTCCCGATAGTAGGTGCGCTCTTCTGGAGGGCATTCAGGAAGAAGGGACTGGATGATTTCAGGAGGAACGAGATTCTCTCTGAGCTGGGTGATATTGGGGGTGCGCAGGCGGTTATTCCCGAGATGAGACATGCCGCCGGTGGAAAGATCCGCCTGGGGATTATCGGTTGTGGTGGAGAGGGTAACTGGCTGATGCACTGTGCCGGTTTCGCTCACAAGTGGAGGATCGATCAATGGACAAGGGAGAACAACCGGCGGGCCTTCGAGAACTTCCGGGCCCAGCCCGACCTGAATGTGGAGTTCACAGCCGTATGTGATGTCTATGACATCCGGGCCGAAATGGGCATGTGGGCCTCCGGGAATGCAGAGGGTCCCAACCTCGGCAAGGACCTGAAGCGGGCCCGAAGGTTCCGACACTACCAGGATCTGCTGCGATCCGGTGAAGTGGACGCGGTGATCATCGCGACCCCCGATCACTGGCACACCAGGATAACGATCGATGCCTGTGCTGAAGGTATACCGGTCTACCTGGAAAAGTGCATGACCCGCACCGAGCAGGAGGCCCTCGATATCTACCGGGCCGTGAAGGAGAGCGGGATCGTCTTCCAGCTGGGGCACCAGAACCGGCAGCTGGAGAGCCATGAGAAAGCACGCGAGATAGTCGAGCGGAGTATCCTGGGTCCGGTCAGTCTGGTGGAAACAACCACGAACCGGAACTCGCCGGGGGGCGCGTGGGTATACGGTATGGATGAGGAGGGTACAGCGGAGACAATCGATTGGGATATCTGGCAGGAGGCGGCACCCACCAGGGTACCGTTCAGCAGGGAGCGCTACTTCCGCTGGCGCTGCTGGTGGGACTACGGAACCGGTCTTTCCGGCGATCTCTTCAGCCACGAGTATGACGCCGTGAACCAGATCCTGAATCTGGGGATTCCGGCGACTGCAGTGGCTTCGGGCGGGATTTACTTCTACAAGACCGATGAGTTCTTCAAGTACCACGATCCCGCAGAATATCCCATAAGTGAGAACAGGGATGTGCCCGATACATTTCAGATCGCCTGCGAATATCCCGACCGGAACATGACCCTTCTTTACAGCTCAACGCTTTCCAACAACCGTGACCGGGGCAAGGTCTTCATGGGGCATGACGCCTCGATGGAGGTGGGTGCCAACCTGACCGTCTATGCCGGACGGGAATCCACGAGGTACCGGCAAAAGATCGATGACAGGATCATCGATACTTCCCTCCCGCTCTTCCAGTGGCAGCAGGGATCTGATCGGATCGATGCCGTGACCTCTGCCTCCGACCGGTATTTCATGTCGCGGGGCCTGATGTACACCTTCCGGGGCGGTCAGCAACTGCCGACCAACCACCTGCACATCTCGGAGTGGCTGGATGTGATCCGCAACGGTGGTGAAACCAGCTGCAATATCGAACGCGGTTTCGAGGAAGCGATCACGTGCCACATGGCAACCAGGTCGTACCTGGAGGGCAGGAGGGTTGAGTGGGATCCGGTTAAAAGAAGGATCGTGTAGGGAAGGTTATAGGGCAGGGGGTGATCATCAGGTAATACAGACAGAAAGGAATTACAGCAAGATGAAGCCTAAACACCGTTTCTGGATAATGATGTTCCTGCAGTATGCGATCTGGGGAGCGTGGGCACCTGTTTTATCCGACTACCTGCTCAACAATCTTGGCTTCACGGGATTTCAGGCCGGCTGGATTTTTGCCCTGCTGCCGATAGCTACGATCATCTCTCCTTTCATCGGCGGCCAGCTTGCTGACCGGTATTTCGCAACGGAAAAAGTGATTGCCTTTCTGCAGCTTACGGGCGGAGTTCTGCTGCTGATCATGTCACAGGTGACGAGCTATGGTGCCATAATGGCTCTGATGTTCTTCTACTGCCTCTTCTACGCACCTACCCTGGCGCTGACCAACTCGATAGCCATGATAAACCTGAAGGATTCGGAAGAGGAGTTCGGCCGGATCCGGGTTTGGGGAACGATTGGATGGATCGCGTCGGGCTGGCTGCTCACCGGCTGGCGCTATCTGGGTGTCAATGTCGCACTGGGCGGCGATATGCTCTTCCTGGCCGGTATCATGTCGGTGATCATGGGATTCCAGTCCTTTACACTGCCGCACACACCTCCTCAGAAAGAGGGCGTCAATCCTCTGGCATTCCTGGATGCGCTGAAAATGCTGAAGAACCGGGATTTCCTGATTTTCGTTGGCATCACCTTCGTTGTGGCGACCGAGCTGGAGTTCTACTACCTGCTCACTGCACCTTTCCTTACCTCAACATCGATCGGGATATCATCAGAATCTCTGCCGGCCATCATGACGATCGCCCAGTTTGCCGAGATGTTTGTGATGATTTTCCTGCTATCCGTGTTTCTGAAGAAGTACGGCATGAGGAATACACTGGCCATCGGAGTTATCGCATGGCCCCTCAGGTATATCATATTTGCGATCGGGAAACCGGTCTGGCTGGTAGTGGCATCCCTGACACTGCACGGTTTCTGTTACGTCTTCTTCTTCGTGGCGGCATTCATCTATGTCGATAAAATCGCCCCGAGAGACATCAGGGCTTCGGCTCAGAGCTTCATCGCGATCGTTGTGCTGGGAGTCGGCCGCGGAATGGGCAGCGTATTTGCGGGCAAGATCATGGACATCTTTACGGTTGACGGCGTCACCAACTGGACCAACACATTCCTGGTGCCCTGCGTATTGACCATTCTGTGTGCTGTTGCATTCATCCTGTTTTTCCGGGAGAAGAGCACTGCAGTTCCAACTGTAACACAGGAGGCATAAACCCGGTGCACCGCTCCGTAATTACAGTGTACTGAGAAAGGCGTGAAGTAATATGGGCAAGAAGAGACTGGGCGTCGGTTTCATCGGGGGCGGCTTCATAGGGCGGTTCCATATCCGCTCATGGGTGGGCGTGAGGGATTCCGACATCATGGGGATCGTGGATGTAAACAGCGATACTGCTGAAAGCACTGCGGCTCTGGTGAAGGGCCTGAATGTCGGAGAGCCGACAATTCACGGTTCGATCACCGACATGGTGGCCGACCCGAACATTGACGCTCTATGGATAGGTACTCCGAACTTCACACGCATCGAGGTGATGGAGGAGATCGCTGATGCGGTTGTATCAGGCAAGGGTGAATTGATCGGCGTCTGCTGTGAGAAACCGCTGGGCAGGAACGTGGCTGAGGCAAAGAAGATGCTGGAGCTGGCACAGAAGGCCTCTCTGCTCGACGGCTATCTGGAGGACCAGCTCTTCTCCACTTCTGTTCAACGCGGCAAGTCGATCGTCTGGGCCCGGGGTGCGGCACTGACCGGCCGGCCTTTCCTGGCCCGCTCGGCCGAGGAGCATTCGGGACCTCACATGCCCTGGTTCTGGGAGGGTGAACTGCAGGGAGGTGGAGTCCTGAACGACATGATGTGCCATTCGGTCGAAGTGGCCAGATACCTGCTGACCGAACCAGGTGTACCGAGAGAGAGTCTGACACCGGTGAAGGTCACGGCACACACTTCCTGTCTGAAGTGGCAGGATCCACACTACGTCGAGCAGTTGAAGCAGATAAGCGATGGAAAACTCGACTATGCAAATCGTCCTGCCGAGGACTTTGCCAGGGGTCTGATCGAATACCGGGATAATGATGGTAATCCTCTGATTGTTGAAGTAACCACATCGTGGTGTTTCGTAGGTGCGGGATTGCGCCTTTCCATGGAACTGCTGGGGCCTGAGTACTCCATGTCGATCAATTCGCTCGATGCGGGGCCTAAGGTATTCTTCAGCAGGAACGTTCACGGAGAGACAGGAGAGGACCTGGTGGAGAAGCAGAATGCCGAGATGGGCCTGATGCCGGTCATTGCAGACGAAGAGGGCGAGTACGGCTACACAGGTGAGAACCGCCACATGGTGGAAGCTTTCCTGGCGGGAAACCGTCCGGATGAGAATTTCAGCGACGGGGTCAATGTCACCGAACTGCTGATGACTGCATATATGAGCGCCGAGCAGGGCAGGTCGGTCGAATTCCCGCCCTCCGACCTCGACACCTTCATCCCGGCAGTAGCACAGGGTAAATGGAATCCTAAAGAAAAGAATTGATTGGGAGAGATCATGAAACGGAGAGTATGGCTGTTCACAATAGTCGGTCTGGTGATGATTGCAGTTGCCGTCGGCACCGCTCGCAGTTCAGTTCCGACCTATACCTCTTCTTCAAATCGGGCTGAACTTCAGTATTCCGATGTGAGGATCGCCAAATTCCCCATCGCGGTTCAATGCTGGACCTACAGGGCCTTCACCTTCTTCGAGACCATCGATAAGGTAAAGGCGCTGGGCATCAGCAATCTGCAGCCTTATCCCGGCCAGAGATTGAGCAAAGAAACAGGCGACCTGCGGTTCGACCACAACCTGGATGATGAGCAGATGAGAATGGTCCGGCAGAAGCTGCGGGATGCCGGGATCACTCTTATCGCCTATGGAGTGGTCAATTTCGAGAACGATGAGGAGAGTGCACGCAAGGTCTTCGATTTCGCCCGCCGCATGCGCATCAGGACCATAGTCACCGAACCGGATACCGAGGATTTCTCCCTGCTCGAAACGCTGGTAAGGGAATACGGTATTCCGATAGCGGTTCACAACCATCCCTCCCCCTCCACCTACGCACGTCCCGAAACTGTTCTTGAGCGTGTTGAGGGACGTGATCCCAGGCTCGGTTCCTGCGCCGATATCGGCCACTGGATGCGCAGTGGCGTAAACCCGGTTGAGGCGCTGCGGATGTTGAAGGGGCGGATAATAGACGTTCACCTCAAGGATCTGGACACCTTTGGTCAGAAGCGGGCGCTCGACGTACCCTACGGATCGGGACTGGCCAACGTTCATGACATACTGGCCGAACTGACTCTGCAGGATTATCAGGGGTACCTGACGATCGAATACGAGCACCCCGATGAAGTTGAGAACCCCGAACCTGCCATCCTGAAGGGCCTGGAATACATACAGGGCATCACGTACCGGGAAGGTTACGAGCAGATACTGGGAAAGAAGGGCAGGCTGTTCTGGAAGGGCGGCTGGAACCACTACGGACCCGGTATCTTTGAACTCGATCGAGAGACGGGAGTCCTGACCGGCCGTGGCGGCATGGGCCTGTTCTGGTACGGAAAGAAGTACAGGAATTTCATACTTGAACTCGACTACAGATGTTCCGATCCCTTTACGAATTCCGGAATATTTCTGCGAGTCCCTGAAGTGCCTTTCAGCGACGAGTACATCTATCACTCATTCGAGATACAGATCGCCGACAACGGTGAGGGCATCCATATGTCGGGAGCCGTCTACGATGCCGAGGCTCCCACGACCAATGCCAGCAAACCGACCGGGGAGTGGAATCACATGAAGATCTCATTCGTCGGTGATCATATCGAAGTGGAGCTGAACGGACAGTCAGTGGTGCAGTGGGACGCTGAACCGCGGGGCAAGATCGCCGACTTTGCAGAGGAAGGTTATATCGGCCTGCAGAACCACGACTGGAATACCTCCATCCAGTTCAGGAACATCTATGTGAAGGAACTGCCCTGAATAATGTGGTTGAACAACAGGTTGATTCACCTGACTTGTACCTGGAAGTTGCGGGATGTAAGATTTAAGAGTTCAGAGTCGTTTTTACACTTGAATTCACAAGTGATTTATATCACTATATCGATTGACGATTTGTCTGTGGTCAATTCAAACCCATAACACACGAGCAAATGTCCGATCGGAGAACTCAATGAATCATCGATGGCATAGACTTGTTGCTCTGTGTCTCGTTCTGGCAGCAGGTATTCTGGTCACCGGGTGTGAGGAAGATGGCCCTACCGAAGTGATCCCAGAACTTGCCTTTGTCGGCATGCAGGCATGTGCGGAATGTCACTCTACGATTGTTGGCTATGTTGAATCATCCGGGCATCCCTGGAAACTTAACAAGGTAGTAGGTGGACAGGCTCCAACCCTTGCAGGTTGGTCCTCTCCGGTTCCGCCAGAAGGATACACCTGGAATGATATCTCATATGTCATCGGCGGGTTCCACTGGAAGGCCCGCTTTATCGACTCAAATGGCTACATAATCACCGGTACGGCGGTTCAGTACAACATCGAGACCGATGCCTGGACCGGATACCACTCTACTGAAGCACCCGGTACGAAGCAGTACGACTGCGGTCGCTGCCACACTACCGGATGGGTCTCCTACGCTGATGGTGGAGTACGGCAGGACAACCTTCCGGGCATGGCAGGTGCATTTTCAGAACCTGGGGTCCGCTGTGAGCGATGTCACGGAAAAGGATCCCGCCACGTAGAAACCCAGTCGGCCGATGATATCTCAATCGATACCCACTCCAGTCTTTGCGGTGAATGTCACTACCGCAATGCCAACCATCTTATCGATGCAAAAGGTGGATTCATAAGACACCACGAGCAGTACGACGAGATGCTGGCGGCCGGACACCGCGGTCTGGAGTGTATCACCTGCCACGATCCTCACAAGAGTGCTGTGGGTACGGCGGGGGGGGGGGGGGTTCAAGGGGGATGATTC
>VAOY01034873.1_pt1 | contig 10916 bp, 13 predicted proteins | sample 3393881 | NCBI WGS metagenome assembly VAOY01 (sample SAMN08290430, study PRJNA428436) | hydrothermal vent metagenome | isolation source: Deep-sea hydrothermal vent chimney | place: Indian Ocean: Southwest Indian Ridge
ATTAGAGATGCTCGACCAGCGCCAAACAAGTTTGGATTTTATATTTGTTTTTGACCAATAGTTAATTGTATGAACAAGTTAAAGTATATCAAATTACGAAGTCGACGTTCGGTCGACGCTGGATCACGGAGGCGTTGCATCCGCCTTTTTTTAGTTTTGGCGGAACCGTCTATATTATTGTCCCTTTTCAATTTTTCAACAATTCTCTCTCTTAAAGCTTGCAAACCGGAAGTTTCTAAATATCCGCCGATTTTGCCGCTCTGAATTGCTGTTGCCGCGGCCTGTTTAATATGTTCCGGGGTATCTGATGTCGGTTTTGCCCATGACAAAAATGCTACATTTTGGGTGTACCTGAACACGAATATTATTAAGTTTTTTTTGTCATAACATTCTTATTTTTGTAATAGGAAATCTGCAATTGCTTTGTATAGTGTACTGACTGCGAGAATCGCACAGTGCCTTCCATTTTCTGATATTTGTGACTTTGAAGAGTTGAAGTAATCAAGAGCATCGAGTACTTGTTTCGGATTGACCGCAAGGGCATCCATGACATCTTTTTTTTCTGCAAACTGTGCAACTTGTTCTCCGGCTGTTTTGGTGTCAAAACACCCATTGCCCGTATAAAACTTTATTTTTTTAATAATGCCATCTTTGATATAGAGATAAAATTCCATTTCATCATCGCAAATTCCTTTTAGCAATGCGGATGCTGTAGAATCATTCATCCTGCCGAAATGTTCGAGGTCGTTTTTCATACTAATCTCCATGTTTTGTTGATGTTTCCCTGATTTTATCCCAAAGTTCTGAAATTATTTTCGCGGCCTCACCTTTTCCGTATTCAACTATGGTTTTTTCCGCCATCAAAGAGTCGTGTACATTTCTGTCAAACGGTATTTCCGCAATAACTTTACTTCCGTTTTTGTCGGCTTCGTCATGGATTTTTTTTGTCATTTCAGCATTCAGATCTGCTTTATTAATGATAACCAGAAACTGAATCCCGAAATGTTTTACGAGTTCAATAACTCTCTGTAAGTCATGTACACCTGAAACAGTAGGTTCGGTAACCATCAGAATCAAATCCGCCCCGGTCACAGAGGCGATTACCGGACAGCTTGTTCCCGGCGGGCCGTCACCAATAATATATGGTTGCTGTAATTCTTCTGCGTAATTCGCAGATTCCCTGCGAACATGAGATACCAATTTACCTGAATTTTCTCCGCCGGCACCAAGTTTGGCATGAAGCATTGCCATATTATTTATTACTGAAAGATAAGAATCTCCGGTATGAGCGGGTTTTGAGGAAAACGCATCGACAGGACAAACTCGCTGGCACAGTCCACATCCTTCACAAACCATGGGATTAACTTCGTAAGTCATTCCGATAAAATCATTAGCGGGGCCGGTTAAATCAATCGCATCAAAATGGCAAAATGATGCGCATTTTCCACAGCCGAAACACTTGTCCGGGTCTATAATGAATTCATTGCTTCCCGAGAATTCTTCTGTCTTTACTATTGCCGGCTTCAGGAGCAAGTGCAAGTCAGCTGCATCAACATCAGCGTCAAAAACCACATTCTCGCGGCATAGATATGCAAGAGATGAAGTGATGGTTGTTTTTCCTGTTCCGCCTTTTCCGCTAATTACTACAATTTCCTGATAATCCTGCGATCTGCCGGTTTTAAAATCGGCATCACGAAAAGATTGTGTCCGGGTATTTGAAATTATTTTCCCGGAAGGTTTGCGTCCTTCCAGCTTTTTAATATTCATAAAAATATCGGCAAAGATATCTGTCAACTCAGGATGATGTTTAATTAAAATACCACCGTAAGAGTATGTTTCAGCATATTTTCTGTCAAACGGGATACGTCCGAGAATTGGAATATCGTATTCTTTCGCAAAATCCGCGATAATTGCATCATCTCCATCTGAACGGTTTATCACAATGCCGGTGGCATTGCCCATATTCAGCGAAAGTTCCACAGCCAGTTTAAGATCATTCAAGCCAAACGGTGTTGGCTCTGTTACCAGTACCGCAATTGTATCAGTTCCGCTTAATGCTTCAACAACCGGACATGCCGTTCCGGGGGATGCGTCAAGTATATTATATACAGGACTGCTTTCGTGTTTTTCCGCTGTTTCAACAAGCATATGTTGTTTTAACTGTTTCACAACCGCCGGTGCCAGTGATTCACCAATATTCAGAATTCCATAAGCAAAATAAAATGGTCGGTCTTTCGCAGTTTCGGAAAAGAATACTTTCCCTAACGGAGAAGCTTCTTCTGTTAACGCGGCATTTGGGCACACGTAAGAGCAGGCGCCACAGGCATGACACAATTCATTAAAAAACAACCGTTTCTTGTTTACTAAAGCCAATGCGTTATATCCACATGCCGCGACACACTTCCCGCAGGCAGTACATTTTTCCGGATGAAGTTTCGGCTTCAACACTGTCACGTTTTCCTCTTTCATATTCTCTGACGGAACAAACAGGTGATCATTCGGCTCCTCAACATCTCCGTCAAGCAACCTGACAAGATTACCGGTTTCATTCAGGTGATAAGCCAGGTTAACGGCAAATGTCGTTTTCCCTGTACCTCCTTTACCACTTGCAATAGTTATATTCACAGATTAAACTCCAATATTTCGCCAGTATGTCCCATGTTAAAGATATCCGGTAAAGCATGTTTTAAATAAGCAGCCGCATAAAATCCGATACAATGAGTTGCCCGGAAATAGCTTATGCCGAATTTTCTGATAATATCAATGGTAAAATCAAGCCGGGAATCATTAACATTGCGTAAATGAGTGCCGCCGATAACAGCAAAAATATCGTCGGAACCACTTAAAAATTTAATATGTTCAAGAGTATTACCAAGACCGCGATGGCAACAACCTAAAATAACGATGATGCCCATGGCGGAACGGATAAATATTGCCTGGTCATCAGGAAGAAGATCAGGTTTTGTCAAGCTGCGGTCACAGTAAAATCTTGATGAAAGATTTTCTTCCGGGTATTTCAGTGGAATTTCGCCGGTAGCTGCAATTAGCGGAGTAATTTTTGAAGACGTCTTTGAAGAAAACAGGTTACGGTCTTCTTGAAGCAGGAGATTTTTGTTTTTTTCTGAAATGCCGATATATTTCGGCCCGTCCGATTCTTTTGCATATTTTTCTTCTAAAACAGCTGGATGAATATAAATCTTCGGGCGGCAAAAAGGGTCTTCAAGAAGAACACCAATTCCTCCGGTATGGTCATAATGACCGTGACTGATGACAAGATCAGTGATTCTCTCAGGATTAATACCCAGTTGCCGCATATTATGCTTCAGACAATATCCCTGTCCTGTGTCAAACAGAATGCAATTATTATCATATTCAACCAGGGTCGACAATCCATGCTCACCGAGAAGTGCTCCTGATGCGATATTATCCACTATCAATTTTATTTTTAGTTTTTTCATAAGATGTTTTTAAAGTTCTGCTTTCATTTTGTAAACCTGTCATCTGATTTCTGTTTACGGACTTCTCCTTTGTGTTTTTCCTGCCACCCGGCAATAGCATTCGGATATGCGTCAAAATCCGGAATGTATGGTTTTATGTCAAGCAATGGAGTGCCGTCAAGCATATCCGGGTTGTCAATATAAATAATATTGTCCTCTCTTTTAAGCAACTTCACAATAGATATGCCGATAGGATTGGGCCTTTTCGGGGCTCGAACCGCGAATACTCCATGAACTTCATTTTCGAGAAATGGAGACACCTTTAACTTAAAGTTTTCCGACTTGTTAAAATGAAAAATAAGAATTATATGAGAAAAACCTTCAATATCCTGCAAGCCATCACTGAATTCCGGAAAGATTTCCACTGTTCCTTTAACGCCATGCGCACCGGCAGGCTGTATAGGCATTCCGGCAGTTTCTTTAAAGGGTGTATGGATTACACCAATGGGATAAAATGTTATTTTGTTTTTATTCATATTTTAGGTATGATTTTTGTTAAATGTTTAATATACGCAGCTTAAAAACACAAAAGCAGGGCATTCATGTTTCAGAATGCCCTTTTGATAAATAATTGACAGAGACAACTATTTATCAGCTAATTCATCCAAGCGCTTTTTAATTGCTTCCAGATCATTTTCAAGAGCCATCGCTTCATGCGCAAGGTACTCTTTTTCCTGATTAGCGGTCATTACTGGCGCCTGCATGGGTACGGGTACGGCTCCGGGTGCATAGAAACGGTTTCTAAAACCGAAACCTCCGCCGCGGCCTCCGCCTCCGATACCTCGTCCCATTCCCATTCCCATTCCACGTCCTAATCTGCCGCCTCCAATAGAATTAGCGAATCCGGGTGTTGCGAAACCTGCACAGTAACTAGCTGCCCTTCCGGTCATTGGTCCTGCGCCAATCGGTCCTGTTCCACTTCCTCCAGGCATAATTTACCTCCATTTGAGGATGTTATTTGTTATGTTCTGTAAACATTGCAGAACTGACGATAATTATTTTTTACTAATTTATTATTTTTTCACTCTGCCAAACTAAAAATCAATTTTAATGAGTATATTCAATTATTTCTATATCCGAGCCAACCTTTTTGATAATTGCATCTCGCATATTCGCATAATTTGGACATGGATAACCAATAGGATTCCCCCTTGAAATGCACGAGCTAAGCACAATAGCTTCAGCACCTCTATCAACCATAATTTTTGCCCTGGCAATGGCACGTTTCCCGGGACAGCCTCCGCAACTGACAAATCCCACAATCTCAACTGGTCCAGTATGCACAAATGCAAGTTTTCCTTCGTTTGCAACTTTGAAGTCTGTTGTACCTGGACACAAGTCTTCAGTTTGCTGACAACGAATAATTCCAATTTTTTTCATACGGTCTTCCTTCAATAGAGCCAATTTCAGAACTATTGGCTTCCTTTTGTTAAAAATTTTATTTTACACGCGTTAAAACAATTTTGACACGTCTATGAAAAACAATTTCTCCAAAATTACCATCTTATCAACCTCAACCGCTCCACTTTCCATTAAATGATTTGTGAGTTCTGGAATGATGAATGGAAGAACGATCACAGACATTATTATGCTGGCGCTCACAATCGCCATAACCGAGGGCATATCCCCCTTAGCATGGGAGAACTCCTTAAGTCCCTTGTCAAACTCCAGATTGATAAATACCGGAAAAATCATTACCAACAACGCGCTAACGCATATAACTCTGGAATATTCCATCGGCCACCAATGTCCTTTCAGCAAACCCAGAATTAACATCACCGGAATCAAGACCGCCAGATTTCTTCTTACAAAATTTAGAAATTTCATACTATACCTCTATTTTCTGTTGACAAATTTAGTTAATATAATAACACAAAAAACACACTAAAAGCGTAATTGATTCTAGTTTAAATCATTCATATGCACGACATCTTGAGAACCTAATAAACCTGCGTTCCCAATTTTAGCCCATGATTTTATTATAAGGCCACATCAGGATACCACCGTCCATGACTTTAACATTTTTATAACCATTTTGTTTTAAAATCAATGCAGCTTCATAGCCACGCAGAGATATTTTACAAAATGCGACAACTGGTTTTGTTTTATCAATTTTATCCAGACTGGTTCTAACCGCACCAAGTGGAATAGATAATGAACCTTCGATGCGCATCTGCTCAATTTCGCCTGGCGACCTAACATCAAGGAAGGTAAAATCTTCGCCAGCATCAAGCATCGCCTTGACTTCCTTAGAACTTATCCCTTCCATTAAACCGGCAATTTTATTGCGGATAATATTGGCAGCAGTCAGAATATTATCAACCGCCGGTGCGTAAGGTGGCGCATAACTAAGGTCAAGGTTAGCCAATTGATCAACCGTCATGTCGGCGCTTATTGCAGTTGCGGCAACATCAATCCGTTTGTCTGCAACTCCCATGCCAATCCCTTGCGCGCCGAGCAATTTACCAGTTTTTCGATCAGCGATAAGTTTAAGCATCAAGGGCTTGGCATCCGGCATAAAATGTGCTTTGTCAGGAGCTGGAGACAGACAAGTTACAACATCATAACCGGCATCTACAGCCTGTTTGGTACCAAGTCCAGTACGAGCAACCGAAAAATCAAAAATCTTACAGACAGTACTACCTAATACGCCAGGAAATCGATCATCAATACCGCAAATGGCATTAGCCGCCACGCGTCCCTCTTTATTGGCAGTTGAGCCAAGTGGAATATAGCAGGGTTTATGAGTAATTATATTCATTTTTTCAGCGCAATCACCGACCGCAAAAATATCCGGGTCGCTAGTCTGCATTTGCATGTTAACTTTTATCGCCCGGGTCGGACCGATTTCAAGACCGCAGTCAAGCGCCAGTTTCGTTGATGGCGAAGCACCAATTGCCATAACGACCATATCAACCGCAATATCACCATTATTGGTAATAACTTTATTGACAGTATTATTCTCGCCGCTGAAACCAGTAACTTTGGTTCCGGTCATAACTTTAACCCCTTTGCTGTTGAAATATTTTTCAACCAGTATCGCCATTTCAGGATCAAGTATCGGTAGAATATTCGGTAAAAACTCGACCATCGTTACCCGGCAACCGGTTTCAACAAAAGCCTCCGCAACCTCTACGCCAATCAGTCCGCCGCCGACAATTACTACGTTAGGCGCACTGTGCTCAGCCAGTTTTGCTTTAATCGCTTCAGCATCCTCAACCCCTTTCAATGAAAAAATATTTTTCATATTCAATCCGGGAATTGGCGGTTTTACTGCATTCGAACCAGTTGCCAATACTAGTTTGTCATAATCAAGTTTTTCTTCACTGTCATCAGATTTACGAATAGTAACTGTCTTATTATCACGATCAATTTCCATTGCTTCTGTATGGTTGAGGACATTGACGTTTTTTACTTTCTGAAAAAACACTGAATCACGTACAGTCCCAACCGGCGTTGCCATCAACTCTTTTTGTTCCTTAATCACGCCTGAAATATAGTAAGGCAGTCCACAACCAGCATAAGAGAGAAATTCACCTTTCTCAATAATACTGACTTCCGCATCCGGACATAAACGATTAATTTTTGAAGCTGCTTTGGGACCAGCCGCGACACCACCAATAATCACTACTTTCATTTTCTTATCCCTCATAAGTTCTTAGTTGTTGGGTTTTGCGAAATAACTTAACCCGTTTATTTTTCATTATTCTTATTTGTTTTTTAATGTTAATTATTTAAGACTATGTTGTCTGAAATATCTCTGGTCCATTGGTGCCGAAAGGATAATCTTCCGGTTCTATTTTTTTTGATTCAAGGTAATCTAAAACCGGCATAATAACATCCCATGATGCGCGCAATTCGTCATCACGAACGAAAAGTTCACTTTTCCCGGCAATTATATCCAATAATAAGTTTTCATAAGCATCCGGCAGTATAAGGTTATCAAAAACACGATTGTAGCTCAAATCCAGATCTTTAACTGTAAATGCCAGTTTGTTTCCGGGAGTTTTTGTTGTTATTTTGAAGTGGAATCCTTCATTGGGCTGTATACGTATTATAAGCTCATTTGGTAAAGGACATTTTTCATAATCACAAAAAATTCCGGTGTGCTTGGATTTAAATTTGATATGAATTTCAGCTTTGCTTTCTTCCATCCCTTGCCCGGCAGTCATCACAAATTGTGTCCCATGCCAGCGGTCATTATCTATTTCAAATGGTATTCTGGCAAAAGTTGGCGTTAAAGAATCATTTGGAATAGATGGGTCATCTATATAGCCCGCGACTTTCGCTCCTTTATAAATAGCTCCGGAATATTGACCCGTTTGTACATTTTCTGGAGCAATAATTTTCGCTACTTTGAGTACCTCGACTTTACAATTACGGATATCATCAGAACGTAAAGACGCCGGTTCTTCCATCGCTACAAGCGCGAGTATTTGTAATAAATGGTTTTGCATAACATCGCGAATTATTCCATATTTGTCAAAATATTTACCTCTACCGTAAATTCCTCGGTCTTCTGTCCAAAGCAGTTCGATTTTTTCAATATATCTGGAATTCCACAATGGCTCAAGAAACTGGTTTGCAAAACGCAAAACCAAAAGATTCTGTACCATTTCTTTTCCGAGATAATGGTCTATACGATATATTTGTTCTTCTTTAAAACTATTCAATAATCTTTCAGTAAGAATATCGGAAGATTCCCGATCCTGACCAAAAGGTTTTTCTATTACAAGTTTAGCATTTTCTAATGATATTCTGCCGTTCATAGCTGCATTAAGATTGGAGGCAATATCTATAAATACGCTGGATGGAACCGCAAAATAAAAAATAAATTCCGAATCTTCTTTATCGTTTATAGTTTTGATACAATCAAGAAGTTCACAAAAATATTCCCGCATGTCATATCCCCCGGAAATATAATAACAGCTCGAAAGAAATTTCTTTATTTGTTCATCGCAAACATCTTCGGAATTATAACGGCAAGCTAAGTTAGTAGAAATTTTATGCCTGAACATTTTATGAGTCAATATACTGCGTGCAAAAGCAAAAAAATGAACATTTTCAGGTAAAAATTTTCGTCCATACAAGGAAAATAGAGCAGGAAAAATTTTACGTTCTGCCAAGTCTCCTGAACCGCCAAAAACGACAATATTAAGATTTTTTTTCATGATTTTCTACCCAGTCCTTGAATGTGTTTCCTAATTCATCCTGTTTTTACTGATTTATAATTGTTCCAACTTTGCATGTTTTGTAACTTTCAGGAAATTCCTGCAATAAGCGCGCGCTTGCATTGAATCCTGTGCAATGAGCAGGATAGAGATTTTGTATTTTAAACTTTTTTAATGCTTCAACAGTTTTATCCATACACTCTTGTGAAGCGGAGACTAAATGCATTCCGCCTATGAGAGTGTGAATATTGCGTGAGTCTGCAAGTTTGCTTATATACTCCAAAGTATTAATAACTCCTGAATGAGCACAGCCCAAAATCACACATAATCCAGCGACAGTTTCGATAAAAGCCGCCTGATCATCAATGAGATTATCAACTTTTTGACATTCTTTATCGCAAAAGAATTGTCCTCCCGTATCTTCAAAATCAGTGACTCTGGGAATAGCTCCCGTTAGATGAAAACCTTTGTGCAACTCTACCGGCTTATCGTTAAATTTGAGATTTAATTTTTCGTCTGCCAGGTTTTTCATACCAATTTTATGAACACTACCGTCCGGGTGTCTGGAATATTTAGGCATAAGAGAATCTTTATGAGTGAATATTGGGGTTTCATCTAGATTCTCAAGCGTAAACAACCCGCCTGTATGATCGTAATGCCCGTGGCTCAATACTATTCCATCAGCATTTTCAATGTCAATTCCTAGCAGCTTGGCATTGCCCGTCAGCACATACCCTTGACCAGTGTCAAAAAGGATTTTTTGATCATTGTGCTCGATCCACAAAGAAAAACCGTGTTCCGCCAGCAAGCCTTTGCGACCGGCAGTATTTTCAACAAGAGTTGTTATTCGCAAAATATTCATAATTTCACTAAGATTTTTTAATTTGTTCCATTAATTTATCAACAGCCTTGGAAAAAGCCTGTGCTGCCGGTTTATGTTGAGAATGATATATAAATGGACGTCCGGTATCACAGGCCATTGCAAGGTCAGGATCAATTGGAATTTTTCCTAAAAATGATACATCATTGTCTTTTGCCATATTTTCTCCACCACCGGAACCGAAAATGTCAAACACTTTATCGCAGTCAGGACAAGCAAAGCCGCTCATGTTTTCCAAAACCCCTAAAACCGGCAGGTTAAGTTTGCGGCAAAACGATATACAACGCCTGCAGTCCACCAGAGAAACTTCCTGTGGAGTGGTAACGATTATGCCGCCGTCGGCATCGCTGACAAGCTGACAGGCACTAAGAGCTTCATCGCCTGTACCTGGAGGAAAATCCATAATTAAATAGTCTAATTCGCCCCAATGAACATCTTCGAGTAACTGTTTCAAAACTCCTGCTTTCATCGGACCGCGCCAGATTATAGCGTCATTCTGGTTCTCTGGCAGCAGCATGGATATTGAAACAACTTTCAGATTGTGTATTTCCGCAGGTATAATACCGGTTTCATCAGTATCTAATTTTATTTTTTGTAAACCCAGCATTGTTGGTACGCTTGGACCATGAAAGTCCATGTCCAGTAAGCCGACTTCCATGCCGTCCATAGCCAAGGCTACCGCCAGGTTTACTGACACAGAGCTTTTGCCGACACCACCTTTGCCGGAAAGCACCATTACTTTGTGCTTTATGGCAGATAGCTTGTCTTTTAGTTTTAAATCACAGGTTCCGGCAGATTCGCAGGAACCGCATTCATTATTACATTCAACCATTATTATATCCCTTATATATGATTAATGATCGCAGACGTTATCGCCTGTTTCAAGGGTATTGGCAAGGAATGCTTCTATCACTTTTTGCGGATCATCGCCGGAAGCTCCGGTCAGGACTTTGACTCCGGCTTGAGCAAAAAGCTGTTGAGCGCGCACTCCCATGCCGCCTGCGATAACCAAATTTACATTTAATTTGCCTAACCATTTAGGCAGGACTCCGGGGTCGTGCGGCGGCGGAACTTTGTCCTCAACCTTAACGATTGTGTTATTATCATCCACTTCGAAAAGCCGAAATATCTGACAATGTCCGAAATGCATAGCAAGTTGACCGTTTGCTGTTGGTATCGCAATTTTCATAAATTTATTCCTTTTTAATTTTAGGGTTCTGGTCAAAAATTTTGACTTAAATTTACTTTATCTTATTAATTGTTAACAGTTTATATAATTTTCTCAGTTTTCCCCCTAAAGTAGAGTTATACATAGGGCGCACTTTGACGAGAATGGGCCACAGCCCAGAGCTCGTCGGAGTCAAAGTG
>VAOY01003977.1_pt1 | contig 10907 bp, 12 predicted proteins | sample 3393881 | NCBI WGS metagenome assembly VAOY01 (sample SAMN08290430, study PRJNA428436) | hydrothermal vent metagenome | isolation source: Deep-sea hydrothermal vent chimney | place: Indian Ocean: Southwest Indian Ridge
CCATGATGTTGAGAGAGATGCTGAAATTACAGTAAAGCTTACTGGTGAACTCAGGCGGTTCAAGGCTGAGAGAAGACTTGCTCTAAACCACCCGATTAAAAGAGTTGTGATAAGCTGTCCTGAGCATTTGAAGGATATTCTGACAAAGGCGGAGAAGGATATTGCCGGGACTCTTGTGATTCAGAAGCTGAAGATAACCACAGAACCTTTGAAAATAGAGGAGAGGATAACTGAAATAGTGCCGGACTTTTCAGTACTCGGGCCCGAGTTCAAAGGTGATGCAAAAATTATAGTTAGCTATCTTAAGGGTTGCGATGCAGAAGCCTTTGCAAGAGAGCTTTTAGATAAGGGCGAGATTAATATTGAAGTAGAGGGCAAGAAATTTACCCTGGAGAAAAAACACATTAAAGAGGTGAAGAAGGAGATAAAGGGAGAAGGTAAAGTTCTCAACTCAGCTATTGCAGGTTTGAATGTCCTTGTCGAGATATGAATTTGAAGAGCTAATAACATGTAAAATATAGACATTAACTTTATATCTCGGGGATGTAATCTTACTTGTAGAGATACAGTATATTACCATGGGATTTTATTCTCGTGGGAGAATTGTGAAGGGGTTATGTGGAGGATTCATATTTGGGCTGGAGTAATAATCGGTGGTGAAGTATGGAGGAGATAATATGGATTTCAGGAAGGGAAGTTAAGGAGCTTGTTGACATCCAAAGTGTTAATCTTGCAGTTGAGGGAGCCTTCAGGCAGCATGGTTTTGGTAATGTGGAGATGCCCTCGAAACTCTATATTTATTTCAGAAAATTTAACGGTGACCTGAGATGTATGCCTGCTTATCTTCCTGAGATAGATATGGCCGGGGTGAAGGTTGTTAATGTTCATCCTGCCAATCCTTCTATAGGCCTTCCTACTGTAATGGCAACTTTTGTGCTTGTTGAGCCAGAAACCGGCAGGCCCATATCTATTATGAATGCCACATACATGACTGATGTACGGACCGGGGCTGCAGGTGCTATTGCATCTAAATATCTTGCGAGAGCTGATTCTAAAACACTTGGACTGATTGGTTCTGGAAGGCAGGCAAAAACTCAGCTTCTTGCGATAGCAGATGTTTTTGAGCTTGAGAAGGTGCTTGTGGCAAGCAGGCATATTTCCAATGCAGAGAAATTTAAAAAGATTTTTGAGGATTCTCTCGGTATAGATATTGAAGTGTGCGAATCATACAGGGAGGTATGCAGAGCAGATATTATTTCTACGACAACACCCTCAAGAAAGCCGGTGATTAAAGGTGAGTGGATAGAGGAGGGTACTCATATAAATGCAATAGGTGCCGACGCTCCCGGAAAGCAGGAACTTGCTCCAGAGCTTTTGAATAGAGCAGAGGTTGTTGTTGATGCCTATGAGCAGGCAGTGCACAGTGGAGAGGTCAATGTTCCAATAAGTACAGGAGAATTTTCAGAGGATAGGATATATGCTGAGCTGGGAGAAATTGTGGCAGGATTGAAGAAAGGCAGGGAAAATGAGGTTGAAATTACTATTTTTGACTCCACAGGTCTGGCGATTCAGGATGTTACAGTTGCAGCTCTGGTATATGACCTTGCCATAGAAAGAGGATATGGTAAAAATCTTGAATTTTAGGCGTTATCGCAGGAGTAAACTTTTTGTGTATATAATGCATAATATATATTATGAGAATGGAAGCTGTCGCCGGTCAGTTTTACCCTGCCTTAAAAGATATGCTTATCGAGCAGATTGAAAGATGCTTTCTTCATTCGCCTGGTCCTGGAAAGCTTAGTCCAACCCATGCAGATAAGAAACCGAGGGATATAGTAGGGGCGGTTGTTCCGCATGCAGGTTATATTTACTCTGGCTATGAAGCTGCACATGTTTACTATTCTCTCGCAGAGCAGGAGAAACCGGAGCTTGTTGTTCTTATTGGCCCCAGTCATCAAGGGTATGGAAGCACTGTCTCTGTATCCGGTGAGGACTGGAGGACACCACTTGGTGTTGCGAAGTGTGACAGGGACGCGGCTGAAAAGCTTTTCAGAAAATGTGAAATTGTAACTCTGGATGAGATAGCTCATACCTATGAACATTCAATTGAGGTGCAATTACCTTTTCTTCAGTATATCTATGGTGATTTTAAATTTATTGCCATAACTCTTAACCTTCAAACAATTGAAATTGCAAGGGAACTTGGAAAATGTATTGCAGAGCTTGATAGAGATGTTCTTGTTATTGCATCCAGTGATTTTACCCATTATGAGAGTGCTGATGTTGCGAGAAACAAAGACTTAAATGCGATAGAGGCTATCCTCGAAATGGATGAGGAAGAGTTTATGGAAAGGATTTACAGGAATAATGTTACTGCCTGTGGTTATGGAGCAATAGCAACAGCTATGGTAGCAGGTAAAGCTCTCGGTGCAAGGAAAGCTGAACTTTTGAAGTATGGTAATAGTGGTGATATTACAGGTGATTATTCTGAAATTGTGGCCTATGCCGGCATAGTCTTCAGAAGGTAGTTTATTATATGATTTATAAGCAAACCCTCTATAACAGTTTAGAGAAGCTAAAATACATGCGTTTTGTTATTTTGTTACTTTTCTTCCTGGTTATACCTTCAGTTCATGCAACCCAGAGCTCAGATGTAATTATAGTTAGAAGTGATATCCCCTATGAATTCGCCATAGCACAGGGTTATTCCCATCTTACAGGAATACCTATAGTTACAACTACGCCAGATAATCTGAGTAAGGTTGATGTTGAGCTTTTAAGTGGCTATATTGCAAAAGGCTACAGGTATGCTGTTATTCTCGGAGGAGAGGATGCTATTTCTCTTGATGTTCAGAGGAATCTGGATGGAATGGGATTTATAACAAACAGGGTTGCAGAGGCAGATAGATATGGCACCAGTGCAGCTTTTGCTGGAGAATATTATGTTAAAAGCAATGCTGCAGTTCTTGTTGCAGGCCAGGAGCTAAAAAACCTTCTTTTAGCTGAAAGACTTTCGTCATATCTTGGTATTCCTCTCCTTTTTACAAAGAATAAGTCAGTTTCTCCTGCTGTTTTAGAAGCTCTTGAAAAATTGAGTGTGTCTAAAGTTTATGTGTTCAATAATGAGCTCTCAGGTAAAGCATTAAAACAGCTACATCAGTTTAAAGTCATTCAGGTTAATGAGGTAAAGATGCAATCTAAAAAGAATAAAAACACAATTTTTTACATACTTGCTCTGTTCATTGGATTTATTGCTGGAGCAGGCACTTTATATAAATATGTCGGTTTAAAGGAGAGAAAGGGGAAGGTTTCAATTACTCTATTAACTGATGATGAAGAGAAGATAGTCAGAGCTGTGGAACAGGAGGGTGGAGTTATAACCCAGGATAAATTACCAAAAATAACTGATTTTTCAAGACCAAAAATAACGAGGCTGGTTTCAGAACTTGAAAAGAGAGGTATAATAGAAAAGACTTCAAAAGGTAGGACAAATGAGTTGAAATTGAAGAAAGAAATCAGTCAATAGATTTAAATACTTATTTTATTGTGATATAACGTTGATAATTACCTATGGAATCGTTTGGAAAGGTTTTTAACGTTAACATGCTTTAAGCTTATCATTGGGACGTTTGGGGACATAAGTCTGAAATACTTTCATAGGAAAGCTTAATATACTCCAATAATCTATGTTTCATGTATAAGAGGGATAATCAGTGGAATATAAAAAACTTATTGATATAATAAAGAATAAAGAAGCAAAAGTAGCAGTGGTAGGTCTGGGTTACGTCGGTTTGCCCATGGCAGCCATAGTTGCCTCAAGAGGCTACTTCACTACTGGTATTGATATAAACCCTGATATTGTAAATAAGGTGAATAATAAGAAATCCCCGATCAATGAGCCTGGGCTGGAAGAGATAGTTTACAAGACTGTTGAAGCTGGCAAATTGAGGGCTACGGTTGAAGCTTCAGAAATCAGGAATTCAAATGTGGTTTTAATAATTGTTCAGACTCCGGTGGATGAAAATAAGGAGCCACGTCTTGAAGCTCTTATGTCCGCCGCTAAAGCAGTGGCTGAAAACCTCTCTGAAGGTACGCTTGTTGTTGTTGAAAGCACAATACCTCCGGGTACAACGAGAAACGAAATCCTTCCGGTTCTGGAAAGTTCTGGTCTGAAAGCCGGAAAAGATTTCTTTCTTGCCAATTCACCTGAGAGGGCGATACCAACAAGAACTCTTGAGGAGATTCAAATAAATTCAAGAGTTGTTGGAGGTATAGATGAAAGAAGTGCGGAACTCGCAGGAGTTTTTTATGAGAATATAACTTCCGGAGATGTTTATAAAGATGCTGTGGAGATAGTTGAGGTTGTTAAGCTTATAGAAAATACCTTCAGAGATGTGAATATTGCTCTTGCCAATGATGTGGCACTGTTATGCGAAGCTATCGGGATTGATGCCATTAAAGCCATAAATCTCGCCAACAAGCATCCTAGAGTTAATTTTCATATGCCAGGTGCTGGCGTTGGCGGTCATTGTATACCCAAGGACCCATATTTCCTTATCAAGGAAGCTGAGAAGCATGGGGTTAATCTCAGTGTAATAAAAGCTGCCAGAGAGAGAAATTCTGACATGCCGTTTCATGTTCTTGAGAAGCTTGAAAACGCTCTTAAAAAGCAGGGAAAGGATATAAAGGAGTCAAAAGTTGCTGTTCTTGGTATTGCCTATAAAGGCAATGTAGATGATGTCAGGGAAACACCTGCAGAGCCGATAATTAAGACTCTCATGAAAAGTGGTGTTGATGTATTTTCTCATGACCCCTATGTGAGTCAGGATTTTGGAGGCAAATTTTCCAATGAAATTAAAACTGTGATTAAGAATGCCGATGCTCTTGTTATAGTCACAGACCATGACGAATATAAAAAGCTTAATTTTGAAGACCTCAGATTGCTTATGAAGGATAAGGCGATTATTCTTGATGGAAGGAGGATTTTAAATCCCGAGGATATAAAAAGGTTGGGATTCACATACTGCGGTATAGGATGCTGAGGCAAAAAAACTTTAATTCTCCAGTGCTTAAGTTAACTCATGAAAGCTGAAATGTCTCTTGTGGGCCTGCTGATTGTAGTACTCTGGGGCTTCTGGGGTTTCTTGTATAAATATGGAGTGGCAAAGGTTGGCCTGTTACAGGCTCTTCTTGTAACAAATATATTTTACTCTATCACCAATATTGTGATTATCATCTTTCTCATTCATCGTGGGGTTAATATTCCAAGAGATACCAGTCTTGTAGTTCTCGGTCTGGGAACACTATTTGGGACTATCGGTTCTATTGGTTTTCTCTATGCTCTGGAGCGTTTTCCGGGAAGTGTTGTAATTCCGTTTACTGCTCTCTATCCGGCAGTCAGTTCTATCCTTGCTGTTTTAATCCTTCAGGAAAGGATGGAAAGCAACACTGTAATTGGTATTATTCTGGCAGTAATAGCAGGCTATTTCCTTACAAGGTGATTGAATGTTTTTTCTCTTTGAGTATACCACATGTACAGAAAATGGGTTTCCTGAGAGCATTGCAGTTGAAGGGCTTGCTATGTTTAAGGCTCTCAGCATGGGAATAAGGGAAGAGGTATACAGTTTTGTTAATCCCGAGCACACAGCCCAATTCAGAAATTTTCCCATTGCAGAAAAGCTTGATGAGGATTTTTCAACTGCCCTTGAAAAGTGCGATAAAGCTCTGATAGTTGCTCCGGAAAGTGAGAACCTGCTATATATTCTCACAGAACAGGTTGAGAAGGCGTGTGTTGAAAATCTCGGACCTGGTAGCAGGGCAGTCAGGACATGCAGTGACAAGTATGAAACATTGAGGAGAGTAAAGGGCTTGAGAACACCTGAAACTGAAGTTTTCAATGGTAAGACTTCTCTTGATTTTCCTCTGGTTGCCAAACCAAGAGTGGGTGAGGGTGGTGAAGGAATATTTTTTATAAGAAATGAGGAAGAGCTCGGGAGAGTACCGGAAAATTATATTGTCCAGGAATATATTCCGGGGCAGGCTGCAAGTGCCAGCCTGTTTTCTTCTGATAATAAAACCGAGCTGGTGAGCCTTCAGACCCAGATAATGGAGGGCTTCAGATATACGGGTGCGGATATCCCCTTTGAAATTGAAAATAGTGAGGAGCTTATTGAGGCTTTGTATGGGATAGAGGGGCTGAAGGGTTTTTTCGGAATGGATTTCATTGTAAATAATGGCGAGATTGTTCTGCTGGAAATAAATCCGAGGGTTACAACACCTGTAATAGCCTTTGAGGCCGCCTATGGTATAACCTTTTACGACATTCTGAATGGAAAGCTTCCTGAAAGAACTGTTAGAACAAGGATCAGAAAAATTGATGGGAAGGCTGAAAACCCCTTTATCTCCACTGGAAATTATTCAATAGTTATCAGGTGACCAATATGAAGATTTTAACTTTTGACATTGGTGGAGCCAATACGAAAAAGCTTCTATATGATTCTAAAAGTGGAAATATTTTAAAGAATGAAATATATTACTTCCCTTTCTGGAGGGAATTTGGGAATTTCTCCACATTTTTATCGAAATTAAAAGAGGATGCCTCAAAGGTTGGCTTTGTTTTCACTGCTGAACTCAGCGACGCTTTCAGAAGTAAAAGAGAGGGTATAGAATTTCTACTGGAAGTGTGCAGCAGCATTTTTCCTGAGGCAAGATTTATGGATATAGACCAGAGGCTTCTGGGCTATAAGGAGGTAGAAGAAACCCTGAATCTCGCTGCTGCCAACTATGCTGCCAGCCTGTATTATCTCAAGAGGAATTTTGACGAGGGTGTGTTGCTTGATATAGGCTCCACCACCACAGATATCGTACCGTTCAGACATGGAGAAAAGCTATATGCAAAAAATGACCTTGACAGAATGCTTGCAGGGCAGCTTCTTTATCATGGTTGCCTTCGTACTCCTCTTTCTGCTCTCGCATGTGAAATTAGCTTCAGAGGTGGTAGAATAAAGCCTGCTTCAGAGCTTTTTGCCATTACTGCAGATATATACAATATTCTCGGCGAGATTGAAAACTACAGCTGTGAAACCCCTGATGGAAGAGATAAAAACCCTGCAGAATCAATGCAGAGGGTGGCAAGAATGCTATGCTCTGACCCTGATGAGCTTGGAGAGGATGAGATAGTAAAACTATGTGAAGCTTTCAGGGAGGTTCAGATAGATAGCATAAAGTATAATGTTAAAAGGGTTATGGAGGATTTTGAAATTGACAGGGTTTTTCTGGCAGGCATAGGAGACTTTCTTGGCAGAAGGGTATGCAGCAGGCTGAAAGTTGAATTTAAGCTTCTAAAAGAAGTGACGGAAGTTTACAATAATCTTCCATGTCTTGGACTTGCGGAGGCTCTCAACGATGAAGGTGATTAAGATTGGAGGCAGTCTGATAGATAAGGCAGAGGAAATTCTTAAAATTCTTAAAAATGAGAAAGTGCTGATTATTCCCGGAGGAGGGGTTTTTGCTGATGCTGTCAGAGATGTATATAAAAATTACAATGTCGGAGAGAGGGAAGCTCACTTTATGGCTATTATGGCTATGAATATATTTGGTATTTATCTTGAAGGCAAGGGTGAAATCTCTGCAAGAGAAGAGCCTGAGGGAGAACTCCCTGCAATTCTCCTTCCTTACAGGTTTATTAAAGATAGGGATGAACTTCCCCCCACATGGGATGTAACTGGTGACAGTATAACCTGCTATATAGGAGCAGAGCTGAATGCAGAAGAAATAATTCTCCTCAAGAGTGTGGATGGTGTATTTGGAGATGGTGGACTTATAAAAAATATTGCTGCCTCTGACCTTGAAATAATGGAACAGAGTGTTGTAGATAGCTTTCTGCCAGAGGTTATAAATAAATACAAAATAAGATGCAGAATATTGAATGGAAGGAAAATGGAAGATTTAAATTATATTTTTAAGGGAGATAAGGGGACATATATCAACCCTGATATTTAAAAGGGAGGAATGCATGGTGAGAACCAGACTCTTATAGATGTTACTTGATTTAAAAAATATATGCTTGGAATCACTGCTCTTGTTCCAGCTGAAGTAATTTATGCCTGTAGAGAAACTGCAGTTGATTTAAATAACTTTGTTCCATTCTCAGAGTTTCAACCTGATGATAAACTCTGTGCATGGAGTGCTATCTGGCGTGAGCTTATACTGAGAAAAGAGGTTGAGGTTGATAAGCTTGTTGTTGTTGCAGGAGGGGACTGCTACAATGCGCTTGTAGATGGTGAAAAGATTGAACTTTCAGGCATGCCTACTCTTTATTTCATCTATTCCTTCAACAGAGATATCAGGCTTATGGAGGAGAATCTCAATTCTCTGGCGGAATTTGCAGGAGGGATAAAAAATGAAAAAGCCTTTGGAGAAATAGCAGATTTGAAACAGAGAGCTATGGAAGTTGATTCTCTCCGCACAGAAGGAAAATTGAGTTCAATAAAGGCTTTTGAGATAGAAATTTCCGGAAGCGACCTCATGGGCTCTCCTGATAAATACGGAAAGGCTATTGAAGCTATTGAAGAGGAGGACGTGGATTTTGACTACAGGGTTGCTATTCTGGGCATACCACCTATTTACAGAGATTTTCACGAGTTTCTGCAGAGCATAGGTTTGCATGTTGCCTATGATGAGATGCCCTTTGAATTCATAAGGCATTCTGGAAGAAACCTGGGAGAGGTGGCGGAAAGTTATGTGAATTATACATTCGCAGGAAATATCTGGAGAAGAATGGAGTTTGTTGAGAGGCAGTTGAAGGAAAGGAAAATAGATGCCATAATACACTTCCAGCAGTTTTCATGCCACCACAAGCTGGAGGATATTATTTTAAGGGAGCGCTTTGCAGATAGAGAGGGATATCCCTATATAACAATTGAGGCTGACCTTCCGGGGAGTACGCCTGAACAGGCAAGGCTGCGTCTTGAAGCCTTTGCAGAGCGCCTTGCTGGGGTGTAATAATAATGATTATAGGTCTGGATGTGGGTTCGAGGGCGGCAAAGGCAGCCTATTATACTGATAGTTATAAGTACAGAATAGTGAGTTCTCATTCATGGCAGGATTTGATAGACAGGGACGGTATAATAGTTTCCACTGGATATTTCAGAAAGAAAGTACCTCATGAGCTGGATGTCACAGAGATTACAACAGCCATTTATGGAGTAAGGCACTTTTTGAAGGAAGATGTTGATGCCATAGTGGATATAGGGGGGCAGGACACAAAGATGATTGATATGAGGAGGAATGACTTCAGAATGAATGACAAGTGCAGCTCCGGTACTGGTACGTTCCTTGAGTATATAGCTAATTACTTTGCTCTGGATGTTTCTGAGTTGCAGAATCTTCATTTCAGGGCAAAAACCAGTGCGAAAATAAATTCTACCTGCTCTGTTTTTGCCCAGAGCGAGGTTGTTTCAAGGCTTGTTGAGGGTTATTCCAAAGAGGAGATTATAAATGGTATACATCATGCCTTTGCAAGGAGAATTGCTCAGATGCTTCCGGGAAATGCCAAAATGATAGCTCTTATTGGAGGTACAGCAAAGAATAAAGGGGTTGTGGATGCTTTTGAAAAAGAGCTGGGAGTTAAGGTTCTTGTACCGCCAGACCCTCAGGTGGTTAATGCTGTAGGGGCTGTTAAGTATTATCTTGCCACAGAGGGGGATGGTTAATCATAATAATGGAGGGTGAGAGTTGAAGGTTTTTATTATATCTCTCGGCAGTGTTGATTCTGTTGTTCTTGAAAACCTCGCAGAGGATTTGAAGAAGGTATTGAAAATTGATGTGAGTATACCTGGGAGCATTATTCTGCCTGAGAAGGCTTACAGTCCGGAAAGAGAGCAGTATAGTGGAGATTTCATTCTCAAATATCTGAACAGAATTATTCTTTCAGAAAATTGGAAGCTTCTCGGTGTGACTGAAGAAGACCTGTATGCTAAAGGGCTCAATTTTATTTTCGGAATTGCACAGATTTCAGGGAGAAATGCTGTAATATCATTAAGCAGATTAAAGGGTAAAATGCGAGAAAGGGCGTTGAAGGAGGCTGTTCATGAACTCGGGCACACTTTTGGCTTGCTGCACTGTAAAAATAAAAGCTGTGTAATGAGCTTTTCCAATAATCTGGCTGAAGTGGATGCTAAGAGCAGTGACTTTTGCAGTGAGCATGACTTTTTAATGTGAATCGGGTATGGACTTGCCGGGATTCGAACCCGGGGCTTCCGCCTTGCGAAGGCGGCACTCTACCTGCTGAGCTACAAGCCCTTAATTAAAATTCCACCATTAACGTAATTAATCTCTCCTGAAGTTATTATTTCTATGTTGATTATGAAAATAAAATTGCTCTATGATAGAGGAGAAAAGATTATTGAAGTTGATAAAGATGTAAAAGTAAGAGACATACTTGAGAGAGCAGGAATCAATACTGAAACTGTAATTGTGAAAAAGGATGGGAATATAGTTACCGAGGAGGAAGAACTTAAAACAGGAGATATTATTGAGGCTGTAAGGATAATTTCTGGTGGATAGGAAAGCCTACCACCCAATAACGGAATCAGTCAAGCTCCTTCTGTTTTATTCCCAACTTCTCAAGCTCATTATTAATTAAATCCACGGATATACTGCCCACAAACTTGAGAATTTCATTGATTGTCACTATTGGATATGTATTATGTAGGCCGATATATTCATTAACCTCGGGATAGCTTTCAAGTTCTGGACTTAAAACATCCACCCATTTTACTTCTATAACTCCCAGGCCATACTTTCTGTTGAAATAGTGCTGAAGTACTTCAGCATCAATATCGATACTTTCAGGTATGTCACATCCTTCATCTGTACACTCAACAGCTATCTTAGACCCGAAGAGG
>VAOY01008633.1_pt1 | contig 10870 bp, 8 predicted proteins | sample 3393881 | NCBI WGS metagenome assembly VAOY01 (sample SAMN08290430, study PRJNA428436) | hydrothermal vent metagenome | isolation source: Deep-sea hydrothermal vent chimney | place: Indian Ocean: Southwest Indian Ridge
AACCCGCTATACGCATAAGAGGTTCCAATGAGTATTGAAATTAATGTACCAGATATCGGTGGCGATGAAGTTGAAGTAACCGAAATCCTTGTTAGCGTTGGCGATAAGGTTGAGGTTGACCAATCATTATTAACGGTTGAAGGCGACAAAGCATCAATGGAAGTACCTGCTGCACAAGCAGGTACGGTTAAAGAGATTAAAGTTGCTGAAGGTGACACGGTGACAACCGGTTCACTTATTATGATCTTCGAAGGTGAAGAGCAAGCTTCTGCATCTTCTGAAACAAAAGAAGAAGCTAAAGCAGAGCCTGCTAAGCAATCTTCAGGTTCAGCGTCACAAGAAGTAACTGTGCCAGATATCGGCGATGATGAAGTTGAAGTAACGGAAATCATGGTTGCGGTAGGTGACACAGTTGAAGAAGAGCAATCTTTACTAAGCGTTGAAGGCGATAAAGCATCAATGGAAGTACCAGCACCATTTGCAGGTACTGTTAAAGAGATCAAAATCGCCACTGGCGATAAAGTGAAAACGGGCTCTTTAATCTTCGTTTTTGAAACTGCATCAAGTGGCTCTGAGGCGCCTGCTGCTGAGTCTGCACCAGCAGAAGAAGCGCCAGCTGAAACGGCATCAAGCACTAAAGAAGTAAACGTGCCTGATATCGGCGGTGATGAAGTTGAAGTTACCGAAGTGATGGTATCTGTAGGTGATAAGGTTGAAGAAGATCAATCAATCTTAAACGTTGAAGGCGATAAAGCATCAATGGAAGTACCTGCGCCATTTGCTGGTACGGTTAAAGAAATTAAAGTAGCAGCGGGCGATAAAGTATCAACTGGCTCTCTTATCTTTGTATTTGAAGTTGCTGGCAGTGCTAAAGCAGCGCCAGAAGCTAAAAAAGAGTCAGCACCAGCGGCAAAGGCTGAATCTGCACCTGCTGCAAAACCAGCTGCGGCTAAAGCAAGCAAAGAAGAGTTTGCTGATAACAAAGCGTATGCTCATGCATCGCCTGTTGTACGTCGTTTAGCGCGTGAGTTTGGTATTAACCTAGCAAACGTAAAAGGCACAGGTCGTAAAAACCGTGTTGTCAAAGAAGACGTGCAAAACTATGTGAAAGAGCTAGTTAAGCAAGTTGAATCAGGTAATGCTGGTAAAGGCAATGCTGGTGGCGGTGAGTTAGGTCTTATTCCTTGGCCGAAAGTTGATTTTGCTAAATTTGGTGAAATCGAAGAGAAGAAACTTTCTCGTATTCAAAAACTTTCAGGTGCTAACTTACACCGTAACTGGGTGCAAATCCCGCACGTTACACAGTTTGATGAAGCGGATATCACAAGCTTAGAGGCATTCCGTAAAGAGCAAAACGCCCTTGCTGAGAAGAAAAAACTCGGTGTTAAAATCACGCCACTGGTATTTGTGATGAAAGCGGCGGCTAAAGCCCTTGCTGAATTCCCAACGTTTAACTCTTCACTGTCTGAAGATGGTGAAAGCTTAATCTTGAAAAAGTACATCAATATCGGTGTTGCCGTTGATACGCCAAACGGTCTAGTTGTTCCGGTATTTAAAGATGTTGATAAGAAAGGCATCATTGAACTTTCTCGTGAGTTAATGGAAGTGTCGGCTAAAGCACGTGATGGCAAGCTAACGTCATCTGATATGCAAGGCGGTTGTTTCACTATTTCAAGCCTTGGTGGTATCGGTGGTACAGCATTTACACCTATCGTGAATGCACCTGAGGTCGCAATTTTAGGTGTCTCTAAATCAGAGATGAAGCCTAAGTGGAATGGCAAAGAATTTGAGCCTAAGTTAATGGTTCCATTATCAATGTCATACGACCATAGGGTAATTGACGGTGCCTTAGCAGCACGCTTTACTGTGACGCTAGCAAGCTACATGAGCGATATTCGCCAGCTTGTGATGTAATCGCTTCATAATTTATAAGAATCAAATCCCAGCAAGTTGTTTTTTGCTGGGATTTTTACCATTGGCAATGATACAATCTTTGCTATAGAACAATCTTGGTATAGATATCTGCTCTCCCTTTCTGCCTTGCAGAAACATGGCAGTTAAACTTAGGGCAGTGTCCCGTTCAAACATTTAAGGTAATAGCATGAGCAACGAATTAAAAACTCAAGTTGTTGTACTAGGCGGTGGTCCTGGTGGTTATTCTGCGGCTTTCCGCGCTGCTGACTTGGGCTTAGAAGTTACATTGGTAGAATCTCGCAACACATTAGGTGGTGTTTGTCTTAATGTGGGTTGTATTCCTTCAAAAGCACTTTTACACGTAGCTAAAGTGATTGATGACGCGGCAGAAATGTCATCTCACGGCGTTACTTTTGGTAAGCCTGAAATCGACCTAGATAAAATCCGTGATTGGAAAGAGTCTGTAATTGGTCAGTTAACTGGCGGCCTAGACGGCATGGCTAAAATGCGTAAAGTGAAAGTAGTAAGTGGCTACGGTAAGTTCACTGGTAGCAACACACTTGCTGTTGAAGGTGAAGACGGTACAACAACTATCACATTCGATAATGCTATTATTGCAGCGGGTTCTCAGCCTGTTAACTTACCTTTCATCCCTGAAGATGACCGTGTAATCGATTCAACTGGCGCGCTTGAACTTAAAGACGTACCTGAGAAACTACTTGTTTTAGGTGGTGGTATCATCGGTCTTGAGATGGGAACTGTATACCGTGCACTAGGTTCTGAAATCGACGTCGTTGAGTTTGCTGATCAATTAGTTCCAGCAGCTGATAAAGACGTTATCAAGATTTACCAAAAATACGTTAAGAACAAGTTTAACGTAATGCTATCTACTAAAGTAACTGGCGTTGAAGCAAAAGACGACGGTTTATATGTAACATTTGAAGGTAAAAATGCTCCGGCTGAACCTGTTCGTTACGACAAAGTACTTGTTGCTGTTGGCCGTACACCAAACGGTAAACTACTTGATGCTGACAAAGCAGGTGTTAATGTTGATGAGCGTGGTTTCATCAATGTTGATAAGCAGCTTAAAACAAACGTTGATCACATCTTCGCTATCGGTGACATCGTTGGTCAACCTATGCTTGCGCACAAAGCGGTTCACGAAGCTCACGTTGCTGCAGAAGTTATTTCTGGTCAGAAACACTTCTTCGATCCTAAGTGCATCCCTTCAATCGCATACACAGATCCAGAAATCGCATGGGTTGGTGTAACTGAGAAAGAAGCGAAAGAGCAAGGCTTAAGCATCGAAACAGCTGTATTCCCTTGGGCAGCTTCTGGTCGTGCAATCGCTTCAGCACGTACCGAAGGCCAAACTAAGCTAATCTTCGATAAAGATTCAGGTCGTGTTATCGGTGGTGCTATGGTTGGTATCAACGCAGGTGAAATGCTAGGTGAAATCGGCTTAGCAGTTGAAATGGGCGCAGACGGTGAAGACCTAGCGTTAACTATTCACGCTCACCCAACGTTAAACGAATCAATCGGTCTAGCTGCTGAAATCTTCGAAGGTTCAATCACTGACCTTCCAAACAAAAAAGCAGTTAAAAAGAAGTAAGTTCTTTTGACTAATCGTTTTAAAAACCCAGCTTTGGCTGGGTTTTTGTTTTTTAATCACAGATTTCTATTCCCCATATTTTTAGCTACAATACGCGCCGTTCAACTTTCTGGTAAATGCAGTGGCTACAATCCCAAATAACTCCGTTTTAGAACTTCGCGCAAAACAAATGGCTGAGTCGCGTCGTGAATTTAAAGCTCGTGGCGCAAAGCTAACACGGTGTGAGCGCTGTCTGCTTGCTGAGCATTATTGTATTTGTGAAGGTGTTGAACAAGCCGAGTGTAATGCGGCAGTCTGCTTACTTATGTATCACAATGAGAGTTTTAAGCCGTCAAATACCGGCCGTTTAATTGCTGAAATCGTGCCAGATAATCATGCCTTTAAATGGGATAGAACAAATCCAGATGAAGCCTTATTAAGTTTATTGGCAGATCCTCAGTATCAGCCTATGGTTATTTTTCCTGCCAGTGATGTAGATGATGAAGAGCGCGTGATCACCGAAGTAACCCCTGTGGATGGCAAGCGTCCATTGTTTATCTTCTTAGATGGTACTTGGCGCGAAGCAAAGAAGATGATCCGTAAAAGTCCTTATTTAGATAATTTGCCTGTGCTTTCGATTACCCCAGAGAAGCTCTCGGATTACCGATTGCGTGTTGCCCCACATGAACATCAGCTTGGTACTGCAGAGGTGGCTATTATGGTACTTGCGCTTGCAGGTGAAGTGGCTGCTACGCAAAAGCTAGAAGAACATTTTATTAAGTTTAGAGATGCCTACCTGCTTGGTAAGCGAAATAAGGGACGCCCAGAGTAGTACCAATCCGCAATAATACTTAATCATTTTGAGGGATTAAACCTGTCGCTACCTGCGTTAAAAATTTCTGATTTAGAACAACTAAATAACGAAATTTTTGCCTTGTTATCAACGAGGTTTTATTGCCTCAAAATAGACCACTTAATTAAGCGAATTGGTATAACCTTTTACTTAATTTTAGGCAAAAGAAAAGCGCGTACTATCGCTAGTCGCGCTTGCGGAATCTTCTTAATTTTTTGCATCCTGCAATTGAACCTAATCAACTCCATAAACTTTGCCAATCCATGCCATTGCACTTTACTTATTGGTTCTGTGCAATTTAAGGCAATCCTGCCTTACTTCCTTTTTAGTCCTTTACATCCTTGCTGGTAAATTCTTTACCTGTCCTTTACGCGTCATCCTAACGCTATCCTTTTATTAGCAACTCCGTTGCGATGCCCTTACAGCCTGTCCCTTGTTCCACTTTTTAACGTCCTGTATAACAACATCCTGTTGTTATGCCTTTCCACATCATCCTGATGCTGTCCGTAGGTTGTCATTCCATTGCGTTACTCTTCCTGAGCCTGTCCTTGTTTCCTTTATTTCCTTATGAACCTAAATCCTCGGTTTTATGAGTAATGTATCTTTTTCCGTTTACTCATTAAGCGTCTTGCTTAGTTGATGTAAGTAATTATAGAGAGTTAGCCAAGCCTTGGTAGGTTAAAATCATGCATAAATAGAGCGTTATTTTATTGCAATAAATATAAATTCCTTTATTTTCAAATGTTTGCTTTTTTATTTGCAGTGTTAACCTGCGCTTTTTACTCAATAACTGTCATGCAGGTGAGATATGTCTTACAGGTAAATTCCTAAATAGCGATAGGCATAACTTGATTGTGAGTAAAACAGGTGTAATTTCGCTTCAGTCTAGGTAAAATACTTGAGAATCGTTATTATTTAGGTGCTATAAAATGAGAAAGAAAGCCTTAGTATTATTAACAGCTTTGATAAGCATACCTGTGTTTGCAGCTGATGTTGTAAATATATATTCGTTTCGTCAGCCTTTTTTGATTAAACCTATTTTAGATGATTTTACCAAGCAAACAGGTATCAAAACGAATGTCGTGTTTGCGAAAAAAGGACTCATCGAGCGTGTGAAGCGCGAGGGCAAGCATAGCAAGGCTGATCTTGTGCTCACTTCAAATTTTAGTGCGCTTATTCAGTTAGAAGATCTTAACTTAACCCAAAAGATTCAAAGCGATGTTGTCAGTGCTAATGTGCCAAGTACATTTCGCGATAGTGATGGGCAATGGGTTGCGCTTACAAAGCGTGTTCGTAATGTTTATTCATCTAAAGAACGTGTAGGGGCATTACCTGAGCTAACTTATGAAGACCTTGCTGATCCTAAATACAAAGGTAAGCTATGCACACGTTCGGGTAAACATCCTTATAATTTAGGCTTAGTGGCTTCTATGATTGCTCATCATGGAGAGGCAGAAGCAAAGCAGTGGCTGGAAGGTGTAAAGGCGAATCTTGCTCGTAAGCCTCAGGGTAACGACCGTGCTCAAGTAAAAGCTGTAAAAGAAGGTTTGTGTGACATCGCTTTAGGTAACAGTTACTACTTTGGCAAAATGATGCAAGATGAACAGCAAAAATCATGGGCAGAAGCCGTTCATATTAACTTTCCTAACCAAACTAATCGAGGCTCACATATTAATGTCTCGGGTGTGGTAATGACGAAATACGCCAAAAACCCTGAAAATGCCTTGAAACTGATTGAGTATATGACCGACAATAAGGCACAAAATATGTATGCCTCAGTCAATATGGAATACCCAGTAAAAAATGGGGTTGAATTATCTGAGATGGTTGCATCATGGGGCGAGTTTAAAGAAGATAGTCTTCCACTCGATGAAATTAGTAAATATCGTCCAGCGGCACTGAAGCTGATTGATGAAGTGAAGTTTGATTTATAACGAGGATATTTCTCGTAACACATTTTATAAAAGCTGTTTTTTAACAGCTTTTATTTTATCTGGTATTAATCCACTTATGCATGTGAAGTTTTCGCTGTCGCGTTGGCAGCTTTTAGCTTGGCTAATTGGCCTGTTGCTTGTTACACCTTTAGGTTTTTTGTTATTTGAATCTCTACAGGGGGATTCGGATGTATTTCAGCATCTTTTCGATACGGTGCTGTGGGATTATACCCGCAATACGTTATTGCTCATCCTAGGAGTGGGGCTTTTAAGTTGTGTTATTGCGTTGCCGCTAGCGTGGTTAACGGCTTATTGTGACTTTCCTGGGCGAAAGCAGTTTGAATGGGCGCTAATGCTGCCATTAGCAATGCCAACTTATCTAATCGCCTATGTGTATACCGACTTACTTGATTACGCAGGGCCAGTACAAATAGCCCTTAGAGACTGGTTTGGTTGGCAATCACCAGACGATTACTGGTTTTTTGATATTCGTACATTAACTGGGGCTATTATTATGATTGCCTTGGTACTCTATCCTTACTTATTCCTTATTTTTAAAACGGCACTCAGAGAGCAGTCTTTTAAACTAGTACAAGCTAGTCAGCTAATGGGACTTTCGCCAATACAAAGCTTTTTAAGGGTGAGCTTACCGCTTGGACGCGGTGCGATTGTCGCGGGTATTACCTTGATCAGTATGGAAGCAATGGCCGACTTTGCTACAGTTAACTACTTTGCCGTGAGCACACTCACGACTGCTGTTTACGATACGTGGCTTGGTTATTACTCTTTAACCGCTGCAGCGAAAATCTCGGGTATTATGCTGCTCATTTTATTTTTAACTATCATGGTTGAGCGCTTTAGCCGTCGCAATCAAGCCGTGTATGAGCGCCAATCTAGCGTTAATAGCGCAACACTTTATCGCTTAAAAGGCGGTGCTGCATGGGCTGCAAGCTTAGCTTGCTCAGTCGTACTGGTACTGGCTTTTATCTTGCCGGTTGGGGTGTTAGTTAAATACGCCGTTGTGTATGCGGATGAAGCATGGAATGGGGCATTTTTTAATTACGCTTGGCAAAGTTTTAAAGTAGCGATTGTGGTGAGCCTAGTAACCATTTTACTGAGCTTACTGGTCTTGTTTTATCAGCGGATTGCTAAACACGCTTACCCTTTGATCCCAGGCCGTTTAGCAAGTACTGGCTATGCTCTGCCAGGAACCGTGCTCGCCATCGCGGTATTGTTGCCTCTAACGCAATTAGATGATGCATTAAATAACTGGCTTGAGCCTTTTGGCTTATCGCCTGGGTTACTTTTGAGTGGCACTTTATTTGCGATGATATTTGCTTATGTTGTGCGGTTTTATGCGATTGCGCATGGGGCACTTGAAAGCAGCTTCTTACGTATAAGCCCATCGTTAGATATGGCAAGCCAATCAATGGGGAAGGGGCCATTGCAAACTTTGCGTAAAGTTCATTTACCCTTGTTAAAACGCGGCATTCTTACCGCTGGCTTGCTAGTCTTTATTGAATGCATGAAAGAGCTGCCTGCCGCATTATTATTAAGGCCATTTAACTTTGAAACACTGGCAACCCATGTCTTTCAGTATGTTAGTGATGAGCAGTTGGAGCTTGCCTCAATTTCAGCGTTATTGATTGTTTTAGTGGGGCTTATTCCTTTGTATTTCGTTAATCGTTCGATGGAGCAAAATCACTCATGAGCCATTTAGTAATTAAAGACTTAGCTTATCAGTATAATGGCACTAAAGTCTTGAGTGGGTTAAACCTCAATGTGAAGCAAGACGAAATAGTGTGTTTATTAGGGGCCAGTGGCTGTGGCAAAACCACAACCCTAAAAGCAATCGCGGGGATTTTGCAGCCTGAGCGAGGTTACATGAGTATCGATTCTAATGTTGTGAACGATAATGGTTTTTTTGTTGCACCCCAAAAGCGCAATATCGGCATGATGTTTCAAGATTATGCGCTATTTCCTCATCTTACAGTGAGTGACAATATTGCGTTTGGTCTCAACAATATGAGTAAAGAGCAAAAACGTGAGCGAGTGAACGAGATGCTCACTTTAGTTAAGCTTGATGGTTGTGCCAAGCGATATCCTCACCAGCTCTCAGGTGGTCAACAGCAACGTGTCGCGATTGCCCGTGCACTTGCCTACAAACCAAGCTTATTACTTCTTGATGAGCCATTTTCAAATATTGATACTCAAGTAAGGTTTGAGCTGATTGCCGACATACGTCGAATTATCAAAGCGCAAAAAGTTTCTGCGGTATTTGTTACCCATTCAAAAGAAGAGGCGTTTGCCTTTGCTGACACGCTTGCGGTTATGCATGGTGGAAAAATAGCCCAACAAGGCTCTGCTGAGCAGTTATTTAGCCAACCTAACTCAAAGGTGGTTGCAGAGTTTCTTGGTACGGGCATATACTTAACGGCAAAAGCATTAACCGCAACTGAATATGAGACGGTGTTCGGGATTGTATCGTCAATCAATGCAGGTAACTATGATTGCGTACAAGGTCAAATTTATGTGCGCCCTCATCATATTCAATTGTGTAAAGCAGAAAATGGCGATGCTCAAGGCTTAACTATTTTGCAAAGACGTTTTATCGGCACGCGTTATGTGTACCGTATTAATATTGCAGGGCAGGAGCTCGAAGTGGCCGCAGAGCAAGACCACGTTTTCTCGGTCGAGCAGCCAGTAAAAATAAAAATAATGCCGCACACGGTCAATTTTTTTCGAGATTAAACATGATGTGAAATCCTAAATTGTTGATTGTGTGCCTGATAATGAATAGCTAAGGATTCACTATGGCGCAAGCGCAATCTGGGATTTGTGCTGAAGCAAACTTACATGGTTTGCACCTGTTTTTTAACGTCTATGATGGCCACGATGAGTCATTACGAAAAAAACTAAAGCGTGTAAATGTAATACAAGACGAGTTTTCTGATCAGTTTTCTGAGGCTATGCTGTCTTGTGTTGTTGCTGTTGGGGCGCAATATTGGCCGCATATATTGCCTGAGTTTATTCCAAGTCAATTACAGAGCTTTCCTAATGTCACACACAGTGAACATGTTATAAGCGCACAGCCGTTTGATTTATTTGTGCAAATCCGCTCTGACCGTGAAGACGTCAATCATTTATTTGCCCTGCAAATTTTAAAATTGTTTACACCGGATGTTGAGCTGGTGGAGCAAGTTCGTAATTTTCGTTTTTTAGATGGGCGAGATTTTAATGGTTTTATCTACGCCGGCGACACGCCCCACGGAAGACAAAAACGCAGTACGGCACTAGTCAATAAACCAGGGCATTTTGAAGATCAAGGTAGTTATATTCATGTGCAGCGGTTTGTCCACGACCTAACGGTGTGGCAGTACTTGTCTTTATCAGAACAAGAGCAAATAATGGGGCGTACTCGCCTTGATAATACCTTGGTTGTGCCGGCAATTGAGACGAGCCATGCAGTGAGATCAGAGCTTAAAGACGAGCATGGTCAGCCGCTATTACTCAATCAGAGTATGCCATTTGGCGACGTTCACAAACAGGGCATACTTATGGTGTCGTGTGCCGCGCAAGGTGACTCGTTTGAACATGTACTGAAAAGTCGTTTAGGGCAGGGCGAGCATTATGATCATTGGCTTGATTTCACACAAGCTGATATGGGATCGGCATTTTTCGCCCCGTCAGTGAATTTTCTAAAGCAACTTTAAACTGTATCGAATAAGGTGCGAACACGCTCAAGCGTAACGTCAATTTCAGAGACCTTTGCAGGGGCAATAAAAATAGTATCGTCACCTGCAATGGTTCCCAGCACACCGTCTGCTTTACCTAATGAATCAAGTAAACGTGCAATAAGCTGTGCAGCACCTGGACTAGTGCGAATGATGATCATCATTTCGTTATGCATAATGTCAATAACAAGCTGACGTAGTGGGCTTTTCGCTGTTGGTACGCCCATTTCAGCCGGTAAGCAATACACCATTTCTTGTTTCGCGTTACGAGTACGTACCGCACCAAATTTACTCAACATGCGCGAGACTTTACTCTGGCTGATATTATCGAAGCCTTGCTCTTTTAATGCATCTACAATTTCGCCTTGTGAGCCGAAGTTTTCTTCTTTTAATAACGATTTAAACGCTTTGATTAGTGCTTCTTGTTTATCTTGAGGTTGCATGCTGTCGTATCTTTATTCATAAAATGTGAGGTAATTCTACACAATTATGCATACTTATGCAGTATTTGTTTGAATTTGTCGGCCAAATGAAGACACTTTACAGCATAGTTTACAACTATGGTCGAAATTATATGCGAAATAAGCAGGATAAATTTGTTTTTAGTCGCTAATTTCATTATCTTTAGGGCCACAAGTATTTCCTACCTCAAATTACGGAGAATTCCAATGAAAGTTGCTGTTTTAGGCGCAGCTGGCGGTATCGGCCAAGCATTGTCTTTATTATTAAAAACAAGTTTACCTGCAGGTTCTGAATTATCGTTATACGATGTTGCCCCTGTTGTTCCTGGTGTAGCGGTTGATCTTTCTCACATCCCAACAGACGTTAAAGTTGAAGGCTTTGG
>VAOY01015518.1_pt1 | contig 10868 bp, 10 predicted proteins | sample 3393881 | NCBI WGS metagenome assembly VAOY01 (sample SAMN08290430, study PRJNA428436) | hydrothermal vent metagenome | isolation source: Deep-sea hydrothermal vent chimney | place: Indian Ocean: Southwest Indian Ridge
CAAAGTCGCTCGGCATCAAAATGATCGCCTGTTTGCAAACCCTCGGACACATGGAGCAAATCCTGCAGTGGCGCGCTTACGGCAAGGTCAAGGATACTTCCTCAGTATTACTGGTGGATGAAGAAAAAACCTATACTTTAATCGACAAAATGCTTGCGTTCTGGAGCGAAGCGCTGTCCGGTAAACGCATTCATATCGGTATGGATGAAACCCACGACCTCGGGCGCGGTAACTTCATGGATTTATATGGCTGCGAGCGCGGCTTTGACATTTTCAACCGGCATTTCGCCAGAGTCGAAAAAATGTGCGGGAAATACGGTTTGCGCCCGATGATCTGGTCTGACATGTATTTCCGCATGTGTAATTCCACCCGGGAATATTATGATTTAGATTCTGAAGTTCCACAGGATGTTGTTGATATGATCCCTGAAAACAGTGATCTGGTCTACTGGGATTACTACCATGACGACAAACAATTTTATATTGATTTCATTGAAAAGCACCGCAAGCTCGGTTATGAACCATTGATGGGAACCGGTTTGTGGACCTGGGGACGCATTTGGAATGACCACGACCAGGATGTAAAAACTGTTAAACCATGTCTCCAGGCTTGTCGCGAAACTAAACTTGACGAAGTATTTTTCACCTTATGGGGCGACAGCGGGGCATTCTGCGAAATAGATTCCGTATTGGCCGGACTTTGCTGGGCGGCCGGACTCGCTTATGGCGGCAGCGAAGACACCGCGCGTCTTGAGGCTCAATTCAAAGCGATTACCGGCGGCAGCTACAAAAATCACCTGACGGCCGCCCGGCTCAGTGCGCATATACTGAATACGAAAGAAGGTACGCGAACGGTTGGTACTCCATTCCTTCTATGGGACGACCCGCTGTTGGGAATTTGTTGGGACAGCAAGCGGAATACTGATGCTGATTTTGTCGGCAAAGCAATTGAATTATATGAATCAATATGCGAAGATCTGGCGGATCAACGCGATGACGACAGTGCCGCTGATATTAATCACGCCTGGCTTTTAGCTGATTTCCTGCGCCGGAAAGTCGCGTTCCGGCGCGATCTGTTAAATGCCTACGAAACCGGCGACAAAACCAGCCTGGCCACTCTTGCCGACGAAGCATTGCCGGAAATGATAAGCGCCTGCGAAGCGGTCACCGCGTCCATCCGCAAAATGTGGCATAAGTACTTCAAACCATTTGGTCTGGAGGTTCTCCAGATTCGTCAGGGCGGACAAATTCTCCGCCTGCGGGAAGCGCGCTGCCGCATTAATGAATACCTGGCCGGTACAATTGATTCTCTCCCTGAACTGGAAGAAAAAACAAATCAGCCAGTTGATGATAATATTTACAAATGCGTCGCTACCGGAAGCACTCATATTTAATTGCGTCTAGAAAGAAGCATCTCCGGCTTTGAATGAGTTTGCCTGGGCGGTAAAAGGGTTTTTATCAAAACTGGCATTTTCGGCTTTGAAAGTTTTTGCCTGGGCGTTGAATGAACTATTCCGGAATGGGCCGCCCTTCGCAAATCTTAAATTATTTGACCAGAAACCGCTGTCTCGGGCTTCGAAAGTTTTTGTCTGGGCGGTAAAAGGGTTTTTATCAAAACTGGCATTTTCGGCTTTGAAAGTTTTTGTCTGGGCGTTAAAGGAATTATTCCGGAACGGGCCGCTTTTCGCAAATCTTAAATTATCTGACCGAAAACCGCTATTTGCGGCTTCAAAATACTTATTCTGAGCAGTTAAAAAATCGTTTTTCGCTTCCTTTGTCCGTCCTGTTTTTTGATATGCGCAGGCACGATTATAATAAGCATGTCCATAATCCGGCTTGATCTTGACAGCTTGATTAAAGTCCTCAATCGCGCCTTGATAATTCCCGTTTTTCGCTTTGGCGACACCGCGATTGTTATAAATCTTCGCGTCATTTGGACTTAAACCGATACCATGGGTGAAATCATTAATCGCCTTGGTATAGTTTCCTGAATCTCTATAGGCGACCCCGCGGTTATTATAAATCTTCGCGTCATTGGGTTTAAAACCAAGGGCCTTCGTGTAATCCGCAATAGATTCAGGGTATTTTCCCATATCGTGTTCCGTATTAGCACGATTGTAATAGGAACCGGCGTGTCGCGGGTTAATATTAAGGGCCGTGGAAAAATCCTTAATCGCACCCGCATAGTTTCCCATAGATTTTTTGGCAATACCACGGTTATTATAAGCGGCTACGCTGTTCGGCCTGAGCTTCAGCGCTTTGCTGTAATTCGCTACGGCGCCGGTAAAATCACCTTGATGGTAAGCTGCCTTTCCCTGCGAGAAAAAACTTTTATAGCTGTTTTGCGCCTCAGCCCGGGCAAAAGCGCTGGATACAACAATCAATCCGAGAAAAATCTTTTTTAACATTCATGCCTCCGTTTTATTACCCGGCAGGGGCGTTTATCTAATCTAAAATATCCGTCTTTCTTTATAAAGTCAATAGTCTATTTATATTTTTTGTTGAGGTAACTGCAAAAGTCCAGCACAAATGCCTCTGTTTTCAATATGTTTTTCAGCGCCGCCCGATTACTAAAGTGTAAATAGCTTTTGCCGCGGAATTCTCAAAGGTTTTTGTCGCGGCGGACAAGGTGGCTCCGGTGGTCATTACGTCATCCACCAGGAGTATTGTTTTGCCGCGCAAGTCAACAGCGGCATTCAACGCGAAAGCTCCTGACAGGTTTTTGCGGCGCTGTTCCCGGTCAAGGCGGGCTTGCTGACGGGTTCGTTTGACCCGCCGTAACAGCGGCTGAAATTCAATTTTCGTTAAACGAGCCAGTTCCTCGCAAAATAAAGCCGACTGATTGTAGCCGCGCGTAAAGTACCGGCTCCAATGCAGAGGCACCGGGACGATCAGGTCTATTTCCAGATTTTCCTTCCCTAAAAGCTCCCGCGCCAGAGACGCGAAAGGACGCGCCAGTTCCGGGCGGCCGTAAAATTTAAAAGCATACACCAGCCTTTGTCCCGCCCCGCGCAAATCGAACAATGCAAAAGCTTCATCCCAGGGACGTTTTTCAAACTCCATGCATTTTGTGCAGTAATCCAGGACTCCATCCAGGGTTCCACCGCATCCGGGACAACGCGGAGCCTTCATCATACTCAATTCAGCCAGGCACTCAGCGCAAAATAAATTCTTGCCCCCGCCTAATTCCACTCCGCAGGACAAACATGGAAAAGAAGCGAAAAGCTCAACACTTCCACCTAAAAAATTTAAAACTTTTCCTTTGGCCTGCAAATTCATCTTCCTTTATTGACAGCTTCTTTTGAACTTTCCTGTTTAATGAGTATATTAGCTGAATTAATAAAATCAATTATTTAACATATTTTTTTGAATTTTAACGAGGTTTCAGATGCTTTCGGATAGAGATTATATGAGTAGAGGCGGCGGCCGCCGGCCGTCACACGACAGTAACGAAAACAATCCTAACATGTGCGTATATGTTCTGATTGCGATTAACGCCCTTGTCTTTTTCGCCCTTCCTTCAAATCTGGATTTGTACAGTCGCCTGGCGCTCAGTACAACGGGAATAAAATTGGGCATGTACTGGCAAATAATCACTACAATGTTTTTACACGCAAATTTCATGCATATTCTTGTCAATATGTGGGGGCTGTACCTCTTTGGAACTTTAATCGCTCCGCACCTTAAAACCACTCGTTTCCTGACGATGTATTTCATAAGCGGCATTTGCGGCAGTTTACTGTGGTTGGCGTTTAATTGGAATTCCCCGGCATACGTCGTCGGCGCCAGCGGGGCCTTGTTCGGCGTTTTAATCGCGACCGCCATGCTCGAACCCGACCGTGAATTCATACTCCTTCTTTTCCCGGTTCCCATGAAAACCAAAACATTAGTCGCTATTTATGCGGTCGTTGAAATACTTTCGGCCCAAAGCTCAACCGGAAATATAGCGCATCTCGCTCATGTCGGCGGACTGATCGGCGGCTATTTGTTTATCCGCCTGTTCTGTCCGGAACTGATTCGCTGGGAACCTTTCAGCTTCCTGCTGCCGAAAAAAAGCGGCGGTGCCGCCACCAGCAGTAAAGGCTGGACAATACATACTGCTCCGCTTAAATTCAAGTCAAAATCAGCTTTTGATTTCGAGCAGCACGTCAAGGATTCGACAATGCAGGTAACTCAAAAAGAACTTGACCACCTTCTCGACAAAATTTCACGGGATGGAATCAACAGTTTATCCGACGCGGAAATGGCGACATTGCGCAAGGCCCGCGAACAAATGCGGAAGCGTTAAAGTATTGCGGAAACTTTTCAGGATGATCCTTTCAACAAAACTTTTTGATTACGAACTGCCCGAAGAATTAATCGCGCAATATCCGGCAAAAAGACGCGATGCTTCACGCATGCTGGTGCTTGACCGGCGGAGCGGTGAATGTGAAATACATCCTTTCACCAGTCTCGTAAATTTCCTCGAACCCGGAGACGGGCTGATTTTCAACGATACCCGCGTCATGAGCGCCAGAATGTACGGCATCAAAAACGGCACTCCCGGTTCGGCTGAAATCGAACTGCTTCTGCTTTCCGCCCTGGACGAAGCCCGGCAAACCTGGAACGCGCTGGTCAAACCCGGCAAACGGGTTCGTCCCGCCACCCGGATTAAATTATCAGATAAAAACGGCGGACTCAACACCTGCAATGACTGGGTGGAGGTGTGCGAAAAATGCGACGACGGTTCTTACATAATTCGTTTCGATTCCGGCGACAACGAACGCCTGCAGAATCTCTACGGACACATGCCATTGCCGCCTTACATCCGGCGCGACGACGAATCCGGGGATATCGAACGTTATCAAACCATTTTCGCCAAAGAAAACGGCGCGGTGGCCGCTCCTACGGCGGGCTTGCATTTTTCCCCCAAAATTCTCGCGGCGGTCAAGGCCAAAGGCGTTTTGTGTTCCGCCGTAACCCTGCACGTCGGCCCGGGAACTTTCCGCCCGGTATCCGTTGACAATGCTTTGGAACACAAAATGCATGCGGAAAAATTTTCTTTATCTCCCGGCACAGCGGACATGGTCAACACCATTCATCAGGCGGGACATAAGATTTTAGCGGTGGGAACCACGACGGTGCGCGTACTTGAAAGCTGTGTTAAGGATAATAAAGTCATTGCCCGGAGCGGCAGTACCGATATTTTTCTATACCCGCCATACGAGCCGCAAGCCGTGGATATGTTGTTGACTAATTTTCATTTACCCAAAAGTACATTATTAATGCTGGTTTCGACCTTCGCCGAGCGCGAAATGGTGCTGAACGCGTATGAAACAGCTAAAAAAGCCCAAATGCGTTTTTATAGCTACGGCGACTGCATGTTGTTGAAATAAACGATATAATGGGGCAATTGCAAAAGTCTCCATAACAGATTTTTGATTTTTACAAATTTATGCTTTTCTTTTTGTGAAAAGATTCATCCGCCGCAAGTACAATACGCAGGCTGTTAATCGCGTCTTCAAGATGTTTTGTCAAGTCTATATCCTCTTGAATTGCCTGTAATAAATATTCCTGCTCAAAACGGCACAAATCATAGTGATCCGGTTCATCGCTCATATCCAGTAATTCGTCAGCTCTGACAAAATTGCCGGCCGGATCTGTTTGTGCATAATGCAGCAGTAATTTTTCAGCTTTAACATGTGAATCCACTTTGTCGGAACTCTCACCTGCAGCGTCTTTCACAAAAGATACTGCCCCGTCAGGCCCGAAAACATCCTTTATGAAGTACGCGGTTTCACTAATCATCGGTCCCCAGCCAGCCTCGTACCACCCCACCGAACCATCTGCAAAAACCACCTGCAACTGCCCGTAGTTATACATGTCCGCTTTCAGTTCATCACTAAGCCTGGCGCCAATAGCCTGCACCCGTACCGGGCGCGACCGGGTCATCAAGCACATCATGTCCACATAATGTACTCCGCAATCAACAATCGGTGAAATCCCGTTCATTAGTTTTTTATGGGTTTCCCAGGCCGCGCCGGAACTTTGCTGATTCAGGTTCATACGCATTACCAGCGGTTTGCCGAGAGTATGCGACAGCTCGACGAACTTTTGCCAGGCCGGATGATGCCGCAAAATATAACCGACAACAATTTTCCGCTTGACTTCAGCGGCTTTCTGAGTAATCGCGACCGCTTCTTCAACCGTGCATGCCAAAGGTTTTTCAACAAAGACATGGCAGGCCGCATCAAGTGCCGCCATCACATATTCAGCATGGGAATCGGGATAAGTGTTAATTGACACCACATCCGGTTCCACCGCGTCCAGTGCGCTGTAGTAATCATCAAATTCCCTCAATACGCCAAATTCTTTCGCGACTTCTCCGCGCCGCTTCGCATCTTCGTGCCGGCTGACCAGGCCGATAATCTCAAAACCGTCAATTTTGTGATATGCCAGCGCATGGGAATAGCCCATATTGCCACATCCAACGACCAGCACTTTAAGTTTATTGTTATTCATGCTTTATCTCTCTATATTAACCCAGCAATTCATTAAGTCGAGTGCTTTAATTCCAGTTGCGACTAATGCCGTAACTTCCAACATTTCCGCTGCCTGCACGGATGGTTTGCCGGTGGCGAAAAATTCCAGCATCGCATCAATAAAACACTGGAAAAAATCATCCATTTTATTAATAGCCAGATACTGTTTATCGCCATATTCAGCCGAAATCCGGAACCCTTCACAAGGCATTAAAGTCATAACTCCACGACGTCCATCGGCATAGTCTATTAACATATGCTGAGAATTTTTTGTACCGCACTGCATAACTCTGACCGCGCCCGTGCCAAGCAGCATGACCAACATCTCAAGCTGATGAATGCTGTATTCCCAAAATGAACTGCCTTTGCCACGAGATGATGCAAAAATAACCTTTTCATCACCAATGGTTTCTTTAATTGCCTTTTGCAAATCAGAACCAAATCTTAAAGCTGAAGAACTCATCATCGGAGTATTATGGGCTAAGGCTTTTTCAATCATTCGCTGAGCGGCGGCGACATCAGGCGCAAACGGTTTGTCAATGTATACAGGTTTTCCACTACGTAATGCCAGGTCCGAAAGTTTTTCGTGTTCTTGCGGATCGCTGGGAGCTAATACCACAATACAATCACATTCTTCCACCACTTGCTCAATACTGTTTGCGGCTTTGACCTTGAAATCAGCGCACCATTCCTGCAGGTTCCGCACTCCAGGCTTGCTAATGTCCTCCCACGCCAGATGAACTTCAAATTCATCCCCGCGGCTGGAATCACGAATCATCCCCGGATAATTATTAGCATGCCATTCATCAATAGAATAATCTATAAAACCAATTTTCTTTTTCATTATTTTTACCATTTATTTATAGTTTGATTGAATAATTTCAAGACAACGAATACCGTCTTCAATGTCAACGGGAACTGGCGTATTGTTTCTGACCGCGTCAACAAACAAGCCGATCTCAATAGCAAAACCATCACTCACTTCTATCTCAAGACTTTCCCATTCATCGGTTTCCAGATTGTAGTAACGCATTTCTTCGCCGTATTCGTAAACTATCCGCCCCGCCTGCCCGGTAATATCCACCCGGGCACGCCCTCCCCCGACAACAAAGCCGGACGTAAGTGAGCCGAGTGTGCCGTTTTCCGCTTTCAAAGTCAATATCGCGCAATCCTCCACATCGGTATTTGTAAAATATTGGTGCATAACGGCATGTTGTTCAACTACTTCGCCAAACAAATAACGAAACAAGTCGACAGAATGCGCGCTGGTATCCAGCATGCAGCCGCCGCCGGCGATTGCTTTTTTGCAAAACCATTTATCTTTCATCGCAAAGGCGGGACCGCAAAATTCATTTAAGAAGAGCACTGGAGTGCCGATTTTTCCGCTGTCAATAAGTTCTTTTATTTTTTGTGTCGCCGGCAGAAAACGATGACGAAACGCCAGCATGAATTTGGCATTTGATTCTTCAGTTGCCTGTCTGATTTTTTCAGCATCTTCCGCGGTATGCGCTAAAGGTTTTTCACACAATACATGCACTCCATTTTCCAGCGCGCATATCGCGGCATCCGCGTGCGCCACCGGCGGAGTGCAAATGCTGATCAAATCAACTTTGCCGGACTTGATTAATTGTTCAGTCGCGGCAAATACTTCGACCTTGTTATCCAAACTTTCCGCCGCTGCTTTTGCCACGTCCATATCCAGGTCAGTCAAAGCGGCGACTTCAATTCCGTTTGCCTGATATCCGGCGATATGTGCTTTGGCAATTCCTCCGCACCCTACAATACCTGCTTTTAAGTTCATTGTGAACTCCATTATTAAATTATTTATTTTTCCGCAGGAGTCGCGGTGCTGTTGCGCACCACCAGTTCCGGCGGCAGGAAAATACTTTCAGCATCTTTGCCGTCGATTTTTTTCAATAATAACTCCACACTTACCTCACCTATATTTTTTCCAGGCAGCGCGATGCTTGTAAATGAAAACTCAGGCAAAGCGGCGAACCATAAATCATCAGTTCCAATCAGGGAAACATCCTGCGGAACTTTCAGGCCGAGTTTTGCCATAACATGCATAATTTTTATTGCCTGAAAATCCGAATAAGCAATTACTGCGGTCGGGCGTTCAGGCTTTTCCATAATTTTTTCAAGTTCCGCGGCTGCTCGAAAGAGCATGGGTTTGGCGCAACCGTTTTCCTGCAGGACAGCCAGATTTCCTTTAAGGCGTTCAGCTTGCGCAGTGCAGCATGCGCAAAAACTATGTCCAAGTTTCACCAAATGTTCCGCCGCCAGCCTTCCGCCCAGAAAATCATCATTTTTCACGCATAAACCGTCTGAGAAAGATGGTTCAGTTGAACAAAAAACAAAAGGAATATTCTGCATTTCAAGTAAAGAAATAATTTCTTCAGGAACGTTCAATGATAATATCAGACCATCAATGTTTTTTTCGAGAAACAAACGAATCTGTTCGTTAAGGCTATCTTTGTTTCCGCTGATAATGCCGGTCAGCAAACCATATTGTGATTTAACACAAGCTTCACCAATACCCTGCAGGATTTCATTATAAAATGAATGCGTAACTCCGCTAAGTAAATAAGCAATCAAACAACTGCGCCGGGACTGCAAACCACGTCCGAAATTATTTGGAATATAGTTTAATTCCTCAGCCAGTTTTTTTATTTTCTTAAGCGTTTTATCAGCAACCCGTTTATCGCCATTCAAGGCTAAACTCACGGTTGCCGGTGACACTTTCAAGGTCACGGCTAATTCTTTTATTGTAATGCCCATCTAAATCCCCGGTGCTTTTTAAAACGTTTTAATAAGATTTTATATTTTTTGCGGAAATTATTTATCTGGAAATTTAAAACGTTTTAAATAGTATAAGCACATTCGCTGTTTTGTCAATAGCAGTTTCTGAAAAACAGCAAAAAAAATCGCACCTGGCTTTGTGTATTGCGGGATATTTTTTGAGTACGCTTCGCAGCAGCCGGTTTTTTCTGAATAACGCGGGCGGCGTTCGCCCGCTGGACTTAATTTTATTTTTTACTATTTTGTATGCCGCAAAGCCAGCGGTTTGCCTAATATTTCCTGAATGACTATCGCCGATCCGCCGCTGGAACGAATGAAATCATGATACATTCCCGCTTCCGCTTCCGCTTCCGCTTCTTCGCTTTCGACTTCCTCAACAATTACCGTCCGGGAAACTTCGGGCGCTTTTGCCGCTTTGTAAACCGGAGGCGGCGGCGGAGGCGAAGATATCACCATGCCGTTTTCATCATAAATAACTACCTCCTGCGAATCGTCCACGGCGAAATCGCTGTTCCGGAAATTCATCACCTTGCCGTTTTCATCATAAATGACTACATCCTGATTGGAATCATAATTTTCTAAATTAGCAAAGAAACGCTTTATTTTATCCTGCAGGCCAGTGCCGCCGGCTTTCTTTAAAATGTTCACAATGACCCTGATCACAACGATAATTACAATAGCGATTATGAAAATATTCAGATTTTGCGATTTCATAATAATCTACTTTCGGTTGCTTTTATCACCCGGCATTGCGATAGACTGCCGCATGTCGGTATCGGCGATAATGTTTTTCATTTTGTAATAATCCATTATACTGAAATTACCGTTGGCCAAAGCTTCGGAAATCGCCATTGGAATCTCCGCTTCGGCATCAACGAGTTTCGCTTCCATTTCACGGATTTTAGCCTTCATCTCCTGTTCGCTGGCAACTGCCATGGCACGGCGTTCCTCCGCTTTGGCCTGGGCGATGTCCTTGTCGGCGTTCGCCTGCGCCATTTGCAGTTCAGCGCCAATATTTTTGCCGACGTCAACATCCGCGATATCAATAGATAGAATTTCAAACGCCGTACCGGCATCCAGGCCCTTGGCTAAAACACCCTTGGAAATAAGATCCGGATTTTCCAGAACAGTTTTATGGCTCTGGGATGAACCGATGGTGGTAACGATGCCTTCGCCGACCCGGGCCAGAATAGTTTCTTCGCCGGCGCCGCCGACCAGACGATCGATATTAGCGCGAACAGTTACCCGCGCGATAGCTTTCAACTGAATGCCGTCCTTGGCAACCGCTGAAACTAACGGGGTTTCGATAATCTTGGGATTTACGCACATTTTAACGGCGTCAAGCACGTTGCGTCCCGCCAGATCGATGGCAGTCGCGCGCTGCAAATCCAGAGGAATATTGGCTTTGTCCGCGGCAATCAGCGCGAATACCACGCGAAAAACGTCACCACCGGCCAGATAATGAGCTTCCAGCGAATTTGAATCCACCTGGATACCGGCTTTAACCGCCTAATCATAGCGGGCAGGATGACTTTCGGGGGGAAC
>VAOY01030754.1_pt1 | contig 10868 bp, 6 predicted proteins | sample 3393881 | NCBI WGS metagenome assembly VAOY01 (sample SAMN08290430, study PRJNA428436) | hydrothermal vent metagenome | isolation source: Deep-sea hydrothermal vent chimney | place: Indian Ocean: Southwest Indian Ridge
ATCTGCCGGGCTATCCACGACGCCCGTTTTTCCAATCGCCGCCGGATAACTTCCAGTTCATATCCGGCAGGTGCTTTTGCCGTGATGCGGAGATCCGGATGCACCGTAATGGCAAGACGTTTACGGTCGTTCCAGACAATATCGGCCTGGAACCGCCTGCTTCCGAAACTTATCTCCACCCTCTCACGCTTCACTCTTAACTCTCCATTCTTCACTATTCACTGTTCACTTTAAACTTTTCACTTACTCTAAGGTCTCCTGATCCTGGCAATCCCCAGGCACTGTTCCATAATCGCATCCATGTCCTCGAACGTGATATCAATGCCTGCTTTGTCTTTAAAGTCGAAAAGGAGGTCTTCGATCTCGTTTCTCATGCGGTTTTGGGTGTCTATGTCAGCCGTCCAGTTGACGATACGGTTTCGCTCAATGACTTTATCTATAGCCAGTGCAACGTCTGATAGACGGTCATCGAACTCATCATCACCCTTATCAAACCTCGACAGGACTTCCTTGATGGAACCGAAATAGGCCTTGGCAACGTCATGGCTTTGGAGCTTGTCCGGAATGCGGTCCCCGGTACGGTTGAGCACAGCGTTCATAATCTCCGTAACCCTCTTAAGATACTCGGTCGCCTTGATACGTTCTTCCCTGAAGGCGGCTATCGTCTCTTTCAACAACTCGGAAAACCGCTTATAAAAGGCTGGATCCTCCTGCATGCGGTCATGGATTGTCCTGGCTGTACGATGTGCGATGGTGTCGGCCTTGGCTGCAGCATTCGGCAGTTTTTCCACCTCCCTGGCAAAGGCATCCTTGTCAAAGATATTGACCAGAGGGGTTATTCTCTCAACCTCTCCGGTCCCGACATGAGTGTCTAAAAGCTTTTGAATCTTTGGTTCATATTCGCCGAAATCAACGACTTCTGCATACCGCCGCCTCACCGCAGTCCGTAGCTTGGAGAAAAACTTCAGGTCCGCCCGGTAACGGCTGATCTTTGACGGATCGGTTTCCTCCAGAAACCTGACGCTGGACAGCGCAATGCTGAGGGTACTGGAAAAAGCTGACAAACGTTCATAAAACTTTGAGCGCAGCTCTTCATCAGCCAATTGCAGTTCGTAGTCTTCCTCATCCTGCTTGTTCCTGACTTCCTTAAATGTATCCCACAGGAGCGAGTGCTTCTGGGCAAGCGTTGACGTCTCCACGCTCACATCAGTCAAAATATCCTTAATGTCCTGAGCATCAAAGTCAGTTAAGGCACTATAGAGGTCGAGCGCATGATCAAGGTTTTCCAAAACCCCGCGATAATCCAGGATATATCCGAATCCCTTGCCATCGCACAGCCGGTTGACCCTGGCTATGGCCTGCAGCAGAGTATGATCCTTGAGTTTGCGGGTCAGGTAAAGAATGGTATTACGGGGAGCGTCAAACCCAACGAGCAATTTATCCACGACAATAATAATTTCAGGATGTTCTGCATTTTTGAACGCATTAATGACCAGCTTGTTGTACTCCCGATTGCTGCCGTACTTCTGCATAGTCGCTTTCCAGAACCGCTGCACCGCCAGTTTGTTCTCTTCATACATATCCTCTTCACCCTCCCGTTCATCAGGTCCTGAGATCAACACTTCGCTTGAGACCATGCCGAATTCATCCAGATACTTTTTATAGAGCAATGCCGTGGCCTTGTCCTGTACCACCAACTGTCCTTTAAAACCCGTCCCCTGCCAGTTGTCACGGAAGTGGACGCTTATATCCCAGGCAATAGCCATAACCTTCTGTGCGGCCTTGTTCAACTGGTCGGTGGTGGAAAATTTCTTTTTCAGGTCTGCGGCCTGCTCCCTGCTCAGGTTTTCCGTGATTCTGTCGAACCAAGCGTCAATACCGCGGGAATCCACGTGCTGCCCTACATGCCTGCCCTCATATAAAAGTGGCACAACCGCCTTGTCAGCCACTGCCCGGTCTATGGTATAGGTATCTATCAGACCGCCAAACTTCTCAACCGTGTTCTTGTCCTTCTTCATCACCGGTGTACCGGTAAAACCGATGTAGCAGGCATTCGGCAGCACCCGGCGCATCTTGGCATGACGCGGGCCGTACTGTCCGCGATGCCCCTCATCCACCAGGACAAAGATGTTGGGATCATCATTTCTCACTACATGCCTGCCCACAGCCGCCTCAAACTTGTCGATGATTGTTGTAACAATACGTTTTTTGTTGTCTTTAAGCATCTCCGACAGATGTTTGCCGGTACTGGCCTGCTCCACATCCTTACCGCAGTGGTAAAATGTCCTGTATATCTGATCGTCAAGGTCAACCCGGTCGGTAACCAGGATAATCTTATAGTCCGGGATATCATTACTCAGGGCAATTGACTTGGCGAGCATCACCATGGTCAATGACTTGCCACTTCCCTGTGTGTGCCAGACAACGCCCCCTTTTCTCCTGCCGTCACGATCCCTGACTCTTATACGGTCCATGATCTTCCTTACACAAAAGTGCTGCTGGTATCGTGCAATCTTCTTAACACCGGCATCAAAGAGAACGAACTTGTACATCAGCTCAAGGAGCCTCTCCGGACGGCACAGCGCATAAAGGGTACGGTCCTGCTCAGTGACCTGCCTCTTGAGTGTACCGTATTCAGCCGGTCTCTCCCTAACCAGCCACTTATTCTCAGTGAACAGCCTGTCCAACTGTTCTTCTGTCAGGGGAATACTCACAAGACGTTCTAATTCCTGCCCAAAAGAGGCGCTTTCTTCACGCCAGACAGACCAGAACTTTGCCGGTGTTCCCGTCGTCGCGTATTTGGCCTCATTTTTGGACAATGCCAGAAGGAGTTGCGAATACAGAAACAGGTGGGGAATCTCGTCATCCTTCTGGTTGCGTATCTGTTGGGATATGGCCTCGCGTACCGGGTCCTTGATATGCGGAGACTTGCATTCAATCACGCAAAAGGGGATACCGTTTACAAAGAGCACTATATCGGGCCTGCGTGTCTGATGGCTGCCGGTCCGCTCGACGGCAAACTCTTCCGTCACGTGGTAAATGTTGTTTTCCAGGTGTTCCCAGTCGATGTAGTGCAGGGTAAAACTTTTGACATCGCCGTCCACCGACTGCTGCAGGCTCTTTCCCAGGCAAAGAAGATCGTAAATCTTCTCATTCGTCCGCACCAGCCCGTCAAAGGGTATCTCCTTGAGCGCCTGCAGGGCGCTCAGGATATTGCCCTCGGTAAAGGGCAACTCCTTGCCCCTGAACCTGACCCGGTTGTTCTCCCTCAGCCAGGGGACGAGCACACCCTCCAGGAGCACATTGGTCAGCTTGCCGTCCCGCAGCTCCAATGCCTCATCAGGCGTCAGGTATTGCCAGCCCAGGTTCTGAAGCAGGTGCAGGGCTGGGAGCTGGGAAATGGCATCTTCATTTATTGTTGGAGCATGAGCCGTGATATTATTTTCCTCAAAATTATTTCTTTCTGTATTCATCTTTCCTCCGGACGGTCCTCACGCGATAGAGCCGTTCGGTGAAACCTCCTTCCTTTTCAAAATCTTCAGCCTGCCTTGCAATCTGGCGGTCGAGGAGATAGCAGCAAAGGTTGAGCAGTGACAGTGCAGCATTGGCTACAAAGGCTGCAGGATCCACAGACTTACATGGACTGTCACTGACAGACACAGACGAATTACGCCGGTCCGTATTTGTCCGTGTGGTTGTACTGGTCCTTGTCCGCCTGTGTCTGTCCGCGTTTTGCTCATCCCCGGCCCACTTTCTCACATCATCCAGCGTTTTGCACCGCCTTGCCTTGAAACGCCTCAGCGCCGGATGCTCCGGATCGAACTGAGGCAGTCCCCTTTGCCTCAGAAAATCCTCATAGTCCAGCCGGAGCTCCTCCAGGCTGGCACGGGCTACATTCGTAAGTTTCAGCTCCATCTTTTTCGATGTACCTGAGGCTACACTGCCTTCGGCGATGTTCTGTACACCGCTCCTTGCCGCCTGAACCATCTGGTCGTGAGTACGGCTGCGCTTATCGATGTGTAGGTCACAGAACCGGACCGTCACGTCGTAAACAAGCTGCGCGATCTGAAAACTCTTCAACCTGCGGTAGCCGCCGTGTTTCAGAATCAGAGGTTCACGCTTGTTCTTTTCCATGACTGTTCCCCATTAAAAAGCAATTTTTTTCTTGACACTTCCTCATTTATAGGGTAAAATATAAATGGATTGGGAATGCCCGGTCGGCGGGCAATTCCGACAACAGAGTTGCCCGTTTTTGTTACGAGAAGTATACTCATCGGCCATCCTTTTCAGGTGTAAGAGCCGAAGGAGATGGGTCTGCCGTCTGAGCAGACCTTTTTTATTTAATTCGGTTCGCATATTTCCTCACAAAGTCCTTTCGCTTAAAGGATTTATCTACATAGAATGACGTAATCAGCCGTCGTTTGCCGTTGGGGTACCTTTTCATGATCACAACAAAATCTTGATCCTTGAGCCAGATATAGGTTTTTATTGTCCGGTCGCCCTCTTCATAATCCCAAGCAAGGACTTCCGGCTCTGACGGATGTTCAATCAATGGCTTTACCCATGGCAGCCGCTCACATCGGCGCAGATCCGGCAGTCTTTCTGGTTCGGTATATGTCTTGCCCTCTGGATAAAACTTACGTTTCCGGCGTGGAATAGTTTTTTGGTGGCTCTTCCGTGTAGTCAAATGCCAGAAGATTTTCTCCTTTCCGTCCTCCATATCCGGGAAGATCCAGACATCGTTACCGATATACAGGAGATTATGATCACGGATATCCCGACAGAAAAGTTCATACAGCATCTCATAGGTGGCATCTGTCCAGGGATTGACAGTAGCAATCACAGGCAACCAATCAGGCATTTTCAAACCCTCCACTGTTTGGCCGCCAGATACAGAGGTTGAACTTACGCTCGGTTGGTAAAGTATTGCGGGTCAGGCTCAAACCTGTTCTGTCCCTGATAAGCTGAACGATTTCATTCTTGGCTGCACTGGTCGAGAGACCACGGGCATGATAGGAAACAGCGCCAATGAGGATGTCCGCCAATTGCATGAGGCAGATATCATGCGAATGCACGTGCTGAATCCGTTCAATGATTTCCCTGGAAAAATCATAATTCGCATTGCTCAACACTTCCTGCAACTTACGTAGCTTCATCCTGCTGCGCGTATCCTTGATATCAAGATAGATATGGTATTTCCTGTCAGTAGAGATCAGGTTCCGTAAAAGATAAAAAAACATTTTGTAATACCATTCATCGTGGGTCTGGTCATATTCATCATGGGATAAAATTGATTTGTCAGGAATAACCCATGCACGAAATCCCATGGTCCTGCTGTCGAAAAAATAGTTAATCAGGTCTCTGTAGAAATCCAGTTTTCCGGTGGAAACTTTTGTCCACTTGATCTCGAAAAACGGAGAAAGGTGATGTTTTGACTTCAACTCGGCAATGGCTTGATTGTGCTTTTTGGCTTTGTTTCTGAAACACCAGAGCGCACCGATAACCATGGCCTTCTGGCCGTCATTGGGCAGATGGCAGCTCTCATCACAGTAAATATTGACGATTCGTTCCATGTTTACCTCACACTTTTACCCTTATCTCTCCGGTTAATAATTTCTGCATCAGCCCTTTTTTCTGTTCTTTCAATTTTTCAAGCTTCTCTTTTAACAATTCAATTTCCCGGTCGCAGGTAGAAAGCACAGAGGCAATGCGGGTTTGTTCGGCCTCCGAGGGGACATTCGCTTTTACTTGTGAGAAATGACGAAACTTTAAATTCAAAGTATCAGACACAAGTCCTTGTGAAAAACGATGGAAAAGGTGAATCATGGGCGGATACTTGAAGAGATATCCGAAAAAACTCGATGAATGTCCCTTTTTAGGAGTACAGATTGTATATGCCGGGCTGACTATCCCTTCCAAAGCAGACACTGCAGAAACACCTTGCCACATCCGCATCGTGTTGTAACCAATGTCCTCAGGAGCAATTCGCTTATATTTGCTCTTGTCAGCATTCGAGGTGTCTTTACGCTCGACTTCATCACGAGGGATTACTCCCCGGTCAGATGTAATCGCCAGAAGGGGAAAGTCAGGATTGGTTTCATTGCGTTCCTTGAAGCAATCACCCAGTCTGCAAGCATTCCACCCCTCCGGCAGCTCACCTTTCCCCAACTTTTCATTTTTCACTTTTAACTTTTCACTTCCAGCGAACTCAGGGAACCTGATTCTCCCGGACAAAAACTGCTGCATCAGCCCTTTTTTGAGCCGCTCTTTGGCATCAATGAGCCAGCCCACCCGCTCAATGGCCCGGTCCCAGGCGGAGAGTATTTCAGCTATTTTTTTCTGTTCGGGGAGAGGGGGAACTCCAACTTTTATTGATGACAGTGTATCCTTGTCAATATTGGGAAAAGTTGAACCAGTGGTTAGCTTTAGAATCCTCGATGTAATATTGACTAAGAGTTGTTCAACGAAAACAGGCCAACTTATTTTATCCTTGTAACGAATTGCGGCAACACCTCGACCTATACAATATTGATCATTTGCGATATTCATTCGACCAGTCGAGCTGCCTCGCACACACAGCAACATATCACCTGAGTTACAGATTTTTGTTGGCAACGAGGTCCACTGTTTTTTAATAGGATAACGTTCTGTAAACTCCGTCGGTCCATTGATTAAAGGAATTCCTTTTCCTTTGGTATTATAACTTGTTCCGATCGGAGACTGACCCATTTCAAGCTTTGCTACTGCAGAAAAACTCTTACATTCCCATTCCTTCGGTATCCAGCCGACCGTCGTCTTTTTATACCCCCGTCTATTGTCGTTGCGTTTGGTCATTCTTCGTTCGCTTTACGAATCTTGAGTTCTTCGTTTATCCTTTCCGCCTCCCAGTCATATGAACCTGCCAAAACTCTGAGCGTGGCGGCAAGTCGATGATACCCGTGGGCTTCGACTTCTTCAGCTTGCTGCCTGTACTTGGCAGCAAGTTCTTTCTCTGGCTTTCCAGTCGGGTCAACACAGTAAACACCACGTGAATTAAAAATTTCAAGACTAAAACCGTTCCGCATTTCTTCTGTATTCTTAGAGTTCAAAGCTTCGGCTACCGAATGGTGAATCCACAGCCCATCAGGGTCTGGAGGGGTGTGGATAAGGACACTTCCTATTTGGGAAAGTGCTATCTCTAAACGGCCTGACTCTTCACAACTCGCTTTTACCTCATTCAGCCAATCATTGTATACATCAGAGTCAAAAGAACCATCAGTCTGACATCCTGGAGGTATTTTCCATTCCCGGAGTAATCGGTATGCATTCATCGCAATGTTCTTCTGCAGTTCAGTAGGTTCTTCATCAGGGATTTCCGCATTCTTTGACCGAAAAACAGTGCGTATAATCTCGCAGAAAAACTCAGGGTCTGAAGACAGTCGTTGCTCCAGCAACTTTGGAGAAGCATCGTTATACTGGTTCAAAAGTGGCAGATATACCCATTCTACCTGGAAAAGCTCATCGGGATTGGTGTTGGGATCATCTTGCAGTGCCTTGATAATCTCAATGATGTCATACACATCCATAGCGTGGCCTGATTCTTCTATAGAGACCGCGGCAAGCAATACTTTAACAGCTTTTGAATTATCGATTGGCTGTTTGTCATGTAACATTTTGGCTATACATCTAATTGCATCGTTTGGTCTGCCGTGTTCAAGCAACTTGTCAATCGCTGGGTCTAAGTCATCCTCAGTCTGATAGGGATTGACACTAACTTTCTTCCAGTATGCAGTCTCATTTTGTCCCAACAGCGTCTGGGATTTTTTCCATGTTTCAGAAATGAATGGTAGGTAAGCCAGGAATTGTCCTATCTGTTCAGGCGTCCAGCCGGAGATATCAACCTGATCAACCCAATTCCATCCAAGCCTGAGATATCTGCCCCAGACAAAACCACTTACAAACTGAGCAAGCTTGTCGGTCTTTGTTCCCAGCAGTTCAGGCAAGATTATCGAATCTGCGCTCTTTTCGGCAATAGAACCAAGGGACAAACCAACTTGCCAAGGTGAATCGACAGATTGGGCAAACTCGGTTACCGCTTCAAGTCCATGGCTTGCAATAATCTCATGTAAAGCGTCTTGGCGGCGTTGCTCGAGTTTCTTATATTGCTCCTTCCAATTCCCCTTATCCTCGTACAATTCGAAATCCCGTTCTCCGAAAAGCCTGCTGTGTCGGTTCATGGGGTTTTGGGGGGCAAGACGTTCCACAACTCTATCAACTTCTTCAATTAGATCAGGTTCTAATGCCCATTTGGCACCTGCGAACTTCCTGTGTTTTGAAATCAGTTTGGAAAGTTTCATCCATAGTGGAAGCCGTTCCTCTTCAGAGATGATAGTAATTTCATCGGATTCAAGATGAGTAAGAAGTTTTTCGAAAGCAGGTTGCGGTAGATTGTGAAGGTGTGAAATTAGCTCAGAAAGTTTAGCTATGTTCGACTTGGCCATTTCAACTGCCATATCGGCGTAACTGGAAACCTGCTCCCAATATTCTTGATTGGTTACTTCCTTCGACCATCTTTTGGGAATCGATTCCCGCCATATGGGCTTACGAGAACCTGTAGACACCTGATACTTATTAGGCAACAGGCTTAGCAAAGTTTTCCACGCAATTTCAGGTAGCTCTTTTTGCAAAGTTCTAACTGCAACTAATCTCTTACCAACCGAAGCGATTGTCTGAGGAAGCCAGGGGAGGAAGATCGTTGTAAGCGAATTAGCTGGACGATTCGACGAATTCCCTCCCGGGTCAATCGAGGCCAGTTCTCCAAAAATCACGGCTACTCGAGTCAGGTAGACTTCATCCCAGGCCAATGTTTCCAAAGCCCAGAGTAGGCCAGCCATATAGTTGCCACCCGTAATTCCATCACCTTCTTGAGCAAACAGCTCATCAAACAGACAAGGATTATTTCGCAATGCAACTTCAACTGCATCCATAAATTCCTGCGGGGCAGCCTCGGCCAAGAGCGGTAACAAATTGTTCAGGCTTGCCCATAAAACCCAATCTGCCTCTGATAGAAGCTCACGCACAGCAAGACGGGCCGTAGTTTCCGCCTTGTTAAGTGAGCAATTGGGCAATGCATTGGGATGGTTGCCGAGAAGAGCCAGAGTCTCAGCCAAACCTTTTCTCAGGGCATGCGAATGCGATAAAATCTTACCATAAATACTCGCTGCATATCGTTTGTCTGGTGGTAATTCGAACATCGGATCGCGTTCTTTAAAAGCGCTAACTGCAATCTCTTTGAATCTGTCCAAATGTTCGTCGAACAGCCTTGGTCCAAGTGCGTCCCACATTTCGAGCCTTTTTGTGACAGACCAGATTCTATTATTAAGGGAGAGAGGGCTTTCTGGCTGTAGCAGGATTTCGCGCATTTTATTGATCCAAATCGTGAAATCCTCATTTGTCAGTTGCTCTACAGTAGCCTTATCCTCATCACTTTTTTCATCCCATGCCCCCAACAACACCGCGATTGCCAGTTCCGAAACTTGCTGCACCCCTGACCATGCAAATGTCTTCGTAATCTCTTGTTCTCTTATAAAACTATCAGGAATTGTCTCTACAACCCGTCTTTGGAATGTACTGCAAATGTCTTCAGATAATGTTTCTAAAGTGATGGTCCCGGCGGTTTGGTTTGCTGATTGTATTTCATCAACAACTCTGGACCACAAAAGTTGGGCGTTATACGGAGAATATTGTCCTATCAATGAATGAAGCAGAGAAAGTGACCCCCCCGCTTTGATGTCAAGATCGCATCCGATAAGATGAAAACTCTTCATGAATGCCCAAAGTTGCTCATCTGAAACATCTATCCCTCCATTGGCGTTTTTGAGATGCGTCTTGAAAGCTTTCAATTTCGCTCTTTTGGAGTCACTACTGAAGTTAACAAGATTGACTTTAGCAATGAAATCTTTGACGCTCTCTGAATTCCTGGCCCACTCCAAAATGGTTCGCACGTCATTAGTATCTGTAGTGCTTAAGGGTCCAGTGATAAGTGCAAACACATCCGTTCCGATGGTAAAAACATCAGTATTTTGGAAATCGTTCCAAGCTGCTTTGATCACTTCACTGAATATTCGATCACTCTCAGTTATGCTAACGGAATGTTTTACTTGGGCGAACAGCTTTGCTTCCCTATTTCCATCAGGATGCTTTACAAAAACGATCAAATCATCTATATCGAACCCAGCATACTTTCCTTGCAGTTGAATTTTTTTAATCAGCCAATAAGGCAAGCAGGGGACAAATCCCCCGGTCAGCATCAATACAACAAAAGCAGCCTGGACACGAGTCTCAAAGTTAACCCCGCCTCCTCCAGCAGAAAATGGATTGCTTAACTGTGAGGTCTTCTCACTCATCTCTTCCCCTCTCAATCTGTTTCTCCTCTTCCATCGCTTCCATGAAATATCCCTCAACACGTTCAACCAAGAATTAGAATATAAATAATGGATCAGGAAGACTCTTTCTGTTCATAAACCAGGCGCTTCCTTACCACACCCAACTCTGATCTATATTATAACCCAGAAGTGATAGCAATCTGAGTTCAGTTTACATTTCCCAAAAGTTTTGCTATCTCCCTCGGTTCAGGCAACCGGCATTGAGCACCCTGGATAGAGGCTTAACAATTCGGCAGGTCTCAACACCTGCGGCCTTCCTTACAAACTATTCGGAACTTTCGAACAGTTAGCCTCATTAAATGCCTGCCTGTCTTTGCTCACAATCCAAGCTCCTCTTTTCCCTCTTCATCCAATCCCCTCCAAAAGTTTCGCTATCTCTTCCGGTTCAGGTAGCAGGCCTTTGAGTTCTTTTGGTAGCCGTTTGACAATTCGGTAGGTCGCTAC
>VAOY01013697.1_pt1 | contig 10864 bp, 5 predicted proteins | sample 3393881 | NCBI WGS metagenome assembly VAOY01 (sample SAMN08290430, study PRJNA428436) | hydrothermal vent metagenome | isolation source: Deep-sea hydrothermal vent chimney | place: Indian Ocean: Southwest Indian Ridge
CGAAAGTCAAGCGTCTCGCTTGAATATCTTCACAACCGAGACGCTTGTGCTACATTAATTTGTGAAAAAAATACGAAGTTTTAAATTTTACAGTATACTAGATATAGATATGTTATTATGATTTTAACCAGTTCTATTCCCCGTTACAACCGCAAAGATAATGAAAGCGCGGCGCGCCAGTGGCTATCCATCGCATGATTTTAATGAAGAGACAAAAAAAGATTGAGGAGAGAAAAATTTATTTTTGACTTTTTTTCCCTGAATCTTCAACATAAAGGTTGACAAAACACATCATAAGGTATACTTTATATCATAACGCAATGAATAAGGTATACCATTAATGACAAAGTTCAGTAAAAAATGTTTGTGGGAAAAAGTTACTTCCGAACTGGTTGCGCATATAGAAAGCAATGACCTGAAGTCCGGTGCCAACTTTTTTTCCGCTGATGAAATATCAAAGCGCTTCAATATAAGCAATATAACCAGCCGCAGAGCTTTATCTGAACTGGCAAGTATGAATTTGATAGAAAAATCAAGAGGCCGAGGCTGCATTATCAAGAAAAAGCATTCAATTGAAACAATTTTTATCTTAGCAGGTGATAACATACCGGAGGTTGCTTCCCTTCAATCTTTTGTGTACAGCGAACTATATAAGGGAATACTTGAAGAAAGTCGGCAGCATAATATAAATACAAAAGTCATTTCGCCGCCCTTTTTCGATAACTTCCCGAAAGACTCAACTATAGATCTGATATTATTGCAAAACTTTCCAACGCATCTTGAGAAAATAGCTGAACGCTTAGTTAATGATATAAACATTAATTGCGTATGCTGTCATGCGTTAAAACCTATAAAGGGAATAACAACTGTACGCTCCGACCTGGGTAAGGGAGCATACGATGCTGTTTCTCATATTATACAAAAGGGGCATAAAAACATAGCGTTCATTGGAGGAGGAACGGCATGTTGGACAGCAAGCAGATTTGACGGATATTATCAGGCATTGAAAGATAACGGTATAGACTTTGACGCGGGTCTTGTACAATCTGTTGAACTGGAGCAGAAACGGTACTTTAAAGTGATGGGCAAGCTTATGGAACAGAATAATCCGCCTACCGCAATATTCGCTGTTTCCGATGCTGACGCAATGTTCGTATTAGAATATTGCCAGCAAAATGGAATCAAGGTGCCGGAAGATCTGGCAATTGCGGGCTTTGATAATTTTCCGGAAAGTGCGCACACCAACCCGCCATTAACAACTGTAGACACTATGTTGGAAGAAGAAGGCCGGGAAGCTGTGCGCCTGCTTTTGCAAAGTTTACCGAAAGGCGATATAAAAGATAAAACATTTAAACCAAAACTAATAGTGAGGGAAAGCACATGAAAACGCGCATGAACAAAAAAGACAAATCGTTAACCAGTTTCACGCTCATTGAACTCCTCGTTGTGATCGCCATCATAGCAATACTTGCAAGTATGTTGTTGCCGGCACTAAATCAGGCACGAAATACAGCAAAAAAAGCATCCTGTCTGAACAATGTCAAGCAGCTTGGGCTGGCATTTGAGATGTATGCTACTGACTATGATGACCGTATTGCCATTATTTATAATACTTCTCCGAACTGGTATTGGCAACAATTGTTGGCATCAAACAAATATGTTTCAGGTGTTTTAACCCCTACCAGCTTTTCACTCCGCGGCATTTACCGCTGCCCGTCAGAAACTAGCCTTGATGCTTCATTCAAAGGTTGCCATTACGGAATAAACCCTTACCTTGTCCAATACAAAATTCCAGTGATCGATAATTTTGCCAAGCTGTCTAATATTCCACATCCATCTCAAGTAATGCTACTTGGAGATAAAAGTAAAAATCAAAACTATAAGATTACGACAAATATTTCTACTATCCCCGAACAGTTACGCCATGAGAATGGTATAGGGATGAATTTCGGTTTTGTCGATGGACATGCGGCAAATCTTCGCCACAACCAAGTACCCTTCTACCCGGCATATGGAGCATGGTATAGAGAACGCTTCTGGGGTTTCCGACGGGATCTTTCTTACTGGAAATAAATCAACATGAGTCTATTTTAACCTCGGCATCTCCTCATGATAGCCAGGTTGCAATTCCGCTGATGCAAACATCCTCAGAATGGGCAACCGTTTTGTATAACCTGGCGGACTCAGCGTATGATGCGCCGGAGATAGAAGATTTTTCGAAAGCACTGGGCCGAGTTCCTATTATTGGTCCGAATAAATGTCGTGGAGCAGAAATAGAACTCTCCCCGGCGGAAAAAAATCAGATACCGCGAACGCAGTACGGTTGAACGAGGCAATTCGGATCTGAAAGATAATTATGACGTGTGTCATGTCAGAGTCAAGGGACATGAGAAAGTATATACGCATCTTATGTTCGGCGTGATTGCTATAACGCTTAAACAGCTGTTTAATATGTTAAATTAGAAACATTTAAGTTATTTCAAGAAATAAAAATAAGTAGAGCTCGAAAATTCGAGACAGGAGGTTAACACGCAAAAATTAGGGTTTTGGCGGGATTTTTAAGAAAAAGCCACATCGGACGTGTCAAAATTGTTTTGACGCGTGAAAAATAAAATTTTAACAAAAGGAAGCCAATAGTTTTGAAATTGGCTCTGCAACCAAAAATAATATTAGGATATTAAATGAAGATTATTAAAAAGACTGGACGAAAAGTTTTAACAATATTTATATGCAGTGTTATTTGCATGATTGCAGTAAAAGCTGATAATCTCTCAGTGTTTAAGCCTGGGGTAAAATGGTATACACACTATAGAACAGGAAAATTAGAAATCAAAAACATTGAAAAAGCCATGGCTGATATTCCCGGTATGCAGCTAACGAGTGGACCTGCTCTAAAAAAACAAACTTATGCTTGTATTTCGCATTATTTCAAGAAAACTAAAAATTGGACTGGTGTTAAAAGCATAAGTCTATTTGCAAAAACTAAGAAAAAAATTCATTTAAAATTTATCATTGCCTGCGATGGAGGAAGCTTATCTTCCCGCTTTATAAAAAATAACAACAGCACCTCTTTCGGTAAATACAAAATTACTCTGGATAAGATGGAGAAAAGAGGGAATCCAGACCTTACAAAAGTCAAGAGTATTTCTATAGGTTTGGGGCTTTGGAGTTTTGACACCAGCAAGGAAGGTTTTTCCATAATCCTGACAAAACTTGAAACTATGGATACCGCCAATGCCTACATAATCCCCCGTCCCAGTGAAGGCGTAGTTATTGACGCTGGGTACAAAGACGACTGGGGATACGAAGACAATCTTTACAATTGGACAGCGCCTGATTATATATATCTAAACGACTCATCAAAACTTATACCAGGAAGCGGCAAATGGCGTGGAATACAACAACTCTCTGGCCGTTTTGCGTTTATGATGGATGACAAAAATCTGTATTTTCTCGGACTGGTAGCGGACGCCACTCCATTCGAAGGCAGCAACCCGTCTGAAGTTTGGAAAAATGACACGGTCGAATTGTTCCTGGTTCCCAAAGCAAACAGCAACATCCTGCGTCTGGGACAAAAAATGAGCAAGGCTAAAGGAGCTCAGATCATCTTTGATTGTGGTAAAAACCACAACAATATCCGTGTATTAATGCAAGGGGGAAAAAAAGCTGATTCCGGCATAAAATATAAAGTAATCCCAAAAAACTGGCTGATAAACGGCAAACAGACAAAAGGCTATATTCTGGAAGCCGCCATTCCTCTCAAACTTTTCCCGGAATTCACAAAAAAACGCGGCGCGATGCTGGGATACTCCATCAAGCTCAACGATATGTCCGGGATATCCCTCATAGCCACCCCCGAAAACCTGAAACCACATGCCAATATTAAAAACTTTAAAAAAGCTTACATTGAGATAGTCGCAAAAGACGGCGGCAGCAAAATAAAATTCCCCGCTCCCGCAAAAAATGTTTTCTGGCCCGGAAAATACACAAAAGGGCCAGGGAAAATCCGCATATGGGACATGGCTAAAGCTTACAGAAAAAAAGAAAGCGCGACATCTGAACGTCTCTACTTGAATACTTTATGGGCTGTGCAAGGCGTGGATGACGGCAGTATCCCGCCAAACCCGGAAAACTGGCGTTATATGCCTCTGCCCCTGGGTATCGGATGGTACACACCTGTTTTTGAAATCAGCAGGAAAAATAAGGAAGAACTATCGCCAAGAGAAGTGGGTTACGGCAAACTCGGGAAAAAGAAGAAACCTTTTTTCTGGTATGAGCGTTTATTCAAGCCGGATGCGGATTTTAAAGACAGGCAAATATATCTGACAATCGACTATGTGGTCAAGGAAGCGGGCGTTTATCTGAACAAAGAATTTATCGGCACAGTCACACCTGGCAACACAACTCTTAAGCTAAGCGGCAAACTGAAATTCGGAGAAGAAAACCGTTTGGATTTACTGCTGTACACCAATGTTATTCCCGGGATATCAGTGCGCAACGGGATCAGCGGCATAACGGGCGATATTTATCTGGAAGCTTACAGCCACAAACCGGTAATAAATGATCTCTGGGTAAAAAATGCCAGCGGAATGAATGGCAGCTTTGATATGCTTATCGAAACAAAGGCATCGGAAAAGCCAATAAAATTAAAATTGCAAATACTGAACAAGGCTGGCAAAGTCTTAGCCGAAGCAGAAAAAAAAGTGGCGCCTTCAGCCGGAATAGCAAAAACAAATATCATCGGCAAATGCAAAAATTTCAAGCCGTGGTCGCCGGAAAAACCAAATCTCTTTTTTGCGCGTCTCCAGGCGTTCAAAGACGGGAAGCTCATTGAAGACACTAAACAACGTTTTGGGTTCAGGACCTTCAAAATCAAAGACGGGCATTTTCTATTAAACGGTAAGATCCTGCGGCTTCGCGTTGGATTTGAGACAAACCCATCAGGGGTTATGGGACCCAACCGGCTGAAAATGCTAAAGAAATATGGACACAATACACTTTTCATGCATTCCAGCAACTCAGGGCACAATGCGCCGCGCTTCGACAAGCTTGACGAAGAGGGCTTTATAACCTTTGCGGCAACAGATAAAGCCTGGGAAGATAAAATGACGGTGGCGGAAATCCGTAAATATCGCAATCATCCATCTATTATTGGATACGTCAGCGATTCTTTTGGTCAACTTGACGTAAACGGGTTTATCCATAATCCTTTTAGTGTAAGCGACACATATTATCCGGAGAGCGCCGAGGCGGTAAAACTCTACAAATTCCTGCGGAGAAGAAACGATTTGTTTAAATCCATAGATCCGACCCGGCCATATATCCCGCAGGGAACCGGCAACTTCGAAGGTGCATTCAGGAATATTCACCATTACCCCTGCTACGACGTAAACATGCTTGACCGCATGATGTATTTCGAGCCGTGGTCTAGGAGAAAAAATCCGCTTTACCCCATGTATGTCTATGAATGCGCCATTATCTCGCTTCCCACATTGGATTCTACCCACCCGGAGCATAAATATCCGGTAGAGGAAGGCCGCATGGTAAAACGCATGGTCACTTATGAAGACGCGTCACGCTATCTGGGCGCAAAAGCTTTTGACGGCTGGCGCCAGTGGGACAGGTTCTTCGCTAAAAACTCTCTCCGCGGGTTCCGTACATGCGGCCTGGACGGTTTCACGCCCTGGGTAGATGACGACATATTCCTCGCCCCGGCCAACACTAAAAAAGCACAGGATATAAAAGACAAGCGCAAACTGTCCTATAAATATTTCATGTTGCCGTTCAACGCCGAAAACCTGGATAAAACCTGGATGCGTATGAACAGTTGGTATTACCGTCTTCGCGGTATAGCGCGCTGGCAGTGGCCGGAAGAATACGGGCAAGGTAAAATCAAAGAAAAACGTTCCATATTCACCTCCATATACGAAAATGAAATGCAGCCCTTGTTTGTCTACATAGGCGGTCAAAAAGGAGAAGTTTTCTCGCTTGCGCACAACTATGCGTCAGGAGAAAGTATCAACAAACAGATAGTTGCCGTGAACGACACTGAAAAGGATTTTACAGGAAAGTTCAAAGTAATTTTTTCACTTAACGGCAGAAAGGAAACTAAAGAGATAAACATAAAAGTTCCTCAAGGACAAATAATTAAAACGGCATTTCAGTTTGCAGCTCCAAGTGTTTCAAGTAAAACATACGGAAACTTGAAACTGGAATACACAAATCCGCAGGGACAGACTAAAACAGACGAATTCAAACTGGCGGTTTTTCCCAAAAAAGATATTCAGCCTTTGAAGCTTGACTGGAAACTGAAAACCGGAGCGGTACGCATATCGGGAAAAGATTCAATCCTTAAGAAAGCGGGAATTCCCTTCCAAAAAGTATCCCTGAATAAAAAAATTCCTCAAGATATAGAACTGCTTGTCATCGAAAGAAACGCCCTGACAAAAAATATAAACAGCGCGTTTCTGAAAGAATATATCGACAATGGCGGACAAGTTCTGATTATGGAACAAAGCGACAAAAGCCTACTTGACTGGCGACTCAGGGAACGCAGGCTGGAAGCGGTTTTCATAGCTGACGGCAAACACCCCATAGTAAAAGGGCTTTCCGATGAAGACCTCGCCTATTTTCGCGGTGCGTCCACAATTATTCCAAGGGAAAAGAGACCGACGAAATATTATCGACACACACAGTCAGCGGCACTCGACACCCCTCATCTGACAAACGTCGGAATTGTGGCGGCGTACGTCATGCAGAAACCATCTTACGGTAGTTTTATGCCAATACTCGTTGGCGGCTACGACTTAGAAGAATCCGCCTTGATAGAAATGCGCTCAGGCAAGGGACGCGCGATTCTTTGTCAAGTGGACGTAACCGGACGTTACGGGCTGGACCCGGCAGCGACACTCCTAACCAACAATATTTTCAAATATCTTGCGGAAACAAGAACAAAAAACAAACTGCCATCTGTTGATTATCTTGGCGGCGCCAAAGGAAAACAGTTTCTTGAGCGCATAGGCGTGACGGGAGTAACTCCCGACTCCGGCAAAATACTGGCGATTGGCGACAAGGCAAAACCGGAAAAGGAACTGCTGGAAAAATACGAAACAGTAATTATCCTTCCAGTATCAAATTACCTCCCCGAAGACCTTACCATAAAGCCGGTAAAAATTCAGGCTCTTGACAATCCATACTTCTGGAACACTGGTTATTTTCAGTTCAGCATGCTGAAATCCAAGCTTCCCGCACCTGACAGACTGGGAAAAAATTTACCTGGAATCTTTCAGGGCCTGGTTGACAATGATGTCTACTTTTTCGAATCCCCAACACTCAAATCATATTCAGTCAAAGCAAAAAACAAAGGCTTTGCTATCGACTGGCATAGCAAATATTCCACCCTGGCAACAGGGAAAAGCGGCAAAACACAATATGTGCTTTGTTCCGTAAATCCTTACGCTATGCAGCATGGCGAATGCAAACGCAAAGCCTGGCGCATATGGTCGCTGGTATTTGCCAACCTTAAAGTAGCCAGCAAATTCGAGTTAAACTGGAAAATACCCGCATTCGACATATCCGAAGGCGACTGGATGTTCTTGACTGACCCGGATGGCAAAGGCGAAAAAACAGGATTCCAGAATGGCATTTTCGGAGGCAGAAAACCAGGAAAAATAGAAGTTGGTAAAATATGGGAAGAAGCTGGCGTCAATGACATCAACCCGAACCTTCAATCAGCACCAGACTCGGCATACGATGGTTTTGGCTGGTATTTCAGGAAAGTAAAATTTTCCGAAACGGTAGATAAGCAAGACCTCTATTTGGAAATAAGCGGAGTAAGAGACATCCCCACATACTCACGTACGGTACAGCAGACAACGCTTTGGATAAACGGCAGGAAAATGCCGGAACCGATAGGCGTTTACAACGCGCATAAAGGCGGACGCGGCGGACGTTTGTGGAAACTCCCGAAAAACGCAGTAAAACCTGGTCAGGAAAACTTTGTTGCTGTCCAAATATTCAACAGCAAAGGAGCTGGTGGAATTCACAGAAAACCTATCCGCTTCGAAAATTATGGTCAAAATCAAGGCATGCTATTCCCATATCAGTTCATAAAATCTAAGTATAATCCATACTTCTTCTGGTGTTGGTAAAGTTTATTATTATCATTTATAGACAGATTATTCAGGAAAGTATAAACCACATAAATGTCCAGTTGATAAAAATTGAGCATAGATAATATGAGTGACAAAACAAAAAAACGAATGTGAAGAAATTACCGGGAAATATTTCCGCTAGACCGGACATCTAACTGTAGTTTGGTAGACAGGTTCAAAAAAACAGGAAATTTTTAGTTAAATATCTAACCAGAAAGGATTTTTTCCGATGATAAAGTTTTGACAGTTTTTTGTTGTGTATTATGATTCATAAATTGTACTTATTGTACCGAGAGGAAAAACTCTAAAAAAGGGGAGAAAAATATCATGCTGAAGATTACAAAAAATAACTGGTTTCCTTTAAAATTGCAGTGGCAGATTCTAGTTTTGGGATTATGTCTGATGAGCTTTGTATGCCATGGAGGTGATTTTAAATTCACACGCACTGCTTTAATGCGTGTTGGCGGCAACCGTCTTACAAACGGCGATGAAGATACAATAGCCAAATATGATTTAGTTGCATTAAACCGCTTCTTCTGGGATGATATCAACGGAGATTCGTGGGGGGTGATAAAGAGTATCAATCCAAATATTAACATTTATCTATATCAGTTAGGCAGTGAAATTAATGATAACTACGACGCAAAGTCTATCGAATATCTGAATAATCTGGGACGATGGGATAATAGACGTACATTTCCAGGTACTAACGTTAATCAGGATCATCCTGAATTTTTCTTGTTGGATTCTTCTGATAACCGCATATATAATATTGGTTACCCGAATAGCTGGAAGATGGATGTCGGGCTGGCGGCCTATCAGGATTACTGGCTGGATGCGACTATCTATGACATAACCAATCAAAGTTGGACTGCCGATGGGGTCTTTGTGGATAATTGTTTTGCGGTTTGGCCGAACTCAAGCTGGCTGGCAGCGAAATATTCTACCACATCGTTGTGGGTAAACGCCATGCATAGTTTTATTAATGCAATAACTTACGAACTAAATGTCGTTGGGCAAAAGACTTTTTGCAACCGCTGTTACTCCAGAACGGCTGATGGTTATAATGCTTTTATCACGCTTGATAATATTATCAATCCGCCTGATGTCGTGCTGGATGAGGGTTCTTTTGCCGTAAAATGGGGTCCCAGTGACGTTCAATTCTATCCTGAAGCAGACTGGAAACGGCAGGTTGACGTGATGGGAGCAGTGCATAATTATAAAATTGTTCATCAAAGCCATTGCGACCCTGTCGCAGGAGGTAGCGGTACGGATAATTATGGTAAACCATTCACCTATTACGATGTTCTTTGGTATGCGTTATGTTCGTACCATCTGGGGAAAAATGAAGTTGACAACAATAGTTATTTTGCTTTTTCTGGGGATTATAATTTACTGCCATGGCATGATGAATTTGATACCAGTAAGTTGAATTTGGGCGAGGCAGTTGGTTCATATCAAATAAACACGATTTCCGGCAACAATATTTATATGCGCGAGTTCGTTAGAGGCTATGTTTATGTCAATCCAACGGCAAACGATGTTACTTTTATTGGACTTAACGAAACGTGCAAGCAGCTTGATCATGATAACTTTCAAGACGATCCAGCAACCATCGCGGATGTGAATACTATCAATCTGGCATCCCACCGCGGTACTATTTTATTGAAAAATTCGGTTGATGACCCCTTCAACAGCTTTGATTTTGCCTCTCCTCCTGCTCCGTGGTCTAAGATAGGGGCATTTGCGAATATACCCACAAGTGTAGTGGTGGATCCTGTCAATTCCACGAACAATTGTCTGTATTTTGTGGATAACGATACAGCAGCATGTTGGGACTCACTAAATTGTGCTATTTCAGGCGGAAGTGGTGGGAATTTAATTATCAGTGAAAGATTCAGGCTGACGGATGCGACAATTACAAGTTGCCGGCTTGCACAATTGGTTATGAATGGAACTGGCGAAAACCCGCGCATTGAAATAGTGAATGGCAGAATGATATGGTATAGTGGTTCAGCCTATATTGCTATCAGCCCTTTAAACAGCATTGCAAGCAATCAGTGGTATACTTTGACAATTGAAACATATTATAACAACACACAAGTAAATTTGTCGGTATGTGATTCAAATAACGATCAAATTGTAACCACCCAAACCCAGGCTATAGCCAAGACAGATGCAACCACAATTAATAGCGTAAACATAATGCCATTTGGTGCGGCAAATGTTACAGGGAAGAATGTATATATTGATGATTTTATGATAATTAAGTAGGCATGCTTCAAAAAGGTTTGGAGATAGTTGACACTTTTCGGGATGTTGCTACACGAGAGTCAAAAGGTTCCCGCTTTACTTTTGCCAGTGTGGCTAGTTCTGCTCGGTTACGGCTTTTCGCCATGTTCACTGCCTATGAGACCTAATATTACTGGATGAATGCTTTTTTGTCTGGATTATTGTTACCACAGTTGCGGATGTCTTACCCTTATATATCAACAATTGGCGACATTGCAAAATATTCATAGGGTACATGTAAGTCCATGGTCAGATATAAAAACACAAAAGAAATGATCATACAAAAAATATGAAGTCACTAATTATACCAATTTGCAAACCTTATGTCTAAAAAGTCAAATTGATTTCTTGTCTTGAGCGAGAATGGGTTTCCCAACTCGTCGGAACTCAAGACATTTAAAGAAGTTAATTTGACGTTC
>VAOY01004080.1_pt1 | contig 10793 bp, 6 predicted proteins | sample 3393881 | NCBI WGS metagenome assembly VAOY01 (sample SAMN08290430, study PRJNA428436) | hydrothermal vent metagenome | isolation source: Deep-sea hydrothermal vent chimney | place: Indian Ocean: Southwest Indian Ridge
AAGATTACACTGCTGAGATCATGGGCTACGAACGACTGGAGGGAGTGGAATGCGTTAAGCTGAAATGCACACCCACACCCGATGGACCATCGTACGACTACATCATTTTATGGGCGGGAGTGGAAGATGCACTTACCAGGCAGATCGAGTACTACAGCGAGGGTGTACACCTGAAGACGCTTTATATAAGCGATTTTCAGGAAATCGAGGGCAGAACTGTTGCGATGAGGTTCGAGATGGTCAGCCACGTGAAGAACTCACGCACACTGATGGAGATGACAGAGATCACCTTTGCACAGGAGCCCGATCCCTCGATGTTCACGATGGCGGCCCTTGCCCGCCCCATTCCTCCCGGACGTTAGAAAGGAGCGGCACGATGAGACTCTCTGGCAACCTCCGGGACAGACTTCAGAACTCCTGCAGTACCCGGGCGGTAATGGCTGTGGTCATGACATACGTGTTCTTCCTCCCGGCAGGCCTGCTGACATCATTTAGACCAGCTTACGGCCAGGAACTGGGCATCGCAGGTTATTATGAACACACTCTCCAGGTGGACTACCAGAAGGAGATGAAAGAACTCCTTATGGACGCCTCCAAGCTGAGACTCGATTTCAGCAGTGGTAATGGAGAGGGGCTCAGTTTCAATGGGAATCTGAACTTCATCGTGTACCACTCTGCTGTCCGAAGAGATATCAGCCCGTACCTGCCTCCCTCGGTCTCGGAAGCACTGGATCAGGCAGGCGTGCCCGCTGTTTTCTATCTGCCCGGTGAACGCTTCTATCTCGACAACGCCTATCTGAGCTGGCAGCTGGGCAACGTCCGCCTGCGGGCCGGAAAGCAGCAGCTGTCGTGGGGACCGGCCTACAGTTTCAATCCCACCGATCTCTTCCACAGGAAGAACCAGTTCGATCCGACCTATGAAAAGGAGGGAGTGACGGCACTCCGGCTGGATTACAGGTGGGGTTTCGGAGGACAGCTCGCCCTGATCGCCGCCCCGGGCGATAACTTCGCCGACACCGGATACGCCCTGCGATTGGGAACACACCTGAAGGCAATTGGATACGACGTGGCGTTGACAGCTCATTCAGTGACCGACTCCACGGCTCTCAATCCCGATTTCTGGTTTCCATATACGCAGCGACGCCGGGCAGCCGGACTGGAATTCTCCGGTGAGTTTCTGGGTCTGGGGCTCTGGTTCGAAGGCAACTACAACCTGATGGAGGTAGAGGACAATTTCAGCAGGATGGCATTCGGCACCGACTACACGCTGAACAGCGGCTTATATCTGATGGCCGAAGCTCTGTACAACGGCCGAGCCGAAAGTAATACCCCCTACCCCGTTCACGACTGGCTGGCGTACATCATGTATGGCGAACCGGTCGGGCCGTGGTGGTACCTGGTGGGGGTGAGAAACTCATTGACCGACCTGTCAACGGGAAGTTTCTATTTCTTCGGTACACCGGATGGTTCGCTGGTGCTGAATCCACGACTCGACATCTCGATCGCTCAGAACGCGGACATGGTTGTTTACGGCGGGTTTACATTTGGCGATGAGGAGGGTGCATTCCCGCCCGGTCTGGCGTCACTGGTTACGCGTATTACGGTCTGGTTTTAAGAGCTTCCGACCAGCTTACTTTTCCTCTGAAGGTTCTTCCTGGGTCTTCAGAAGCAGCTCGAACCTGGAGCGGAGTGAATCGAGTTCGGCATTAATGGCAGCTATCTGTTTCTTTGTGGGCAGTTCCAGAGATCTGTAGGAGAGACGTCCCAGACCGCGGTCGGCACTCTCTCTGATCCTTCTGAGTTGATCTGAGAAATCCACGTGATCGGACCAGTTTGGTATAAAATCGTGTGCCACGAAATCGTGTATCCGGTCTCTGCCGGGAGGGAAATAGAAATTGACCATGGTAACCGTATGCAGGAGGAACGACTCCAGGTAAGCATTCATATCCGATTCACCAACCCGCTGGCCATGCTCGATCAGATAGTCGGCTGTCTCCTTGATCATCCACATCTCATACTCTATATGGCTGCGTAGCTGGTTTATGTCTTCCACGGTTTTCGGTTCACCCGCGGCGGCGATTTCGGGCCCCTGTCGTCTATCGAGGGCCCTTCGATCCGCGAGGCGCCGTTCCCTGTCACGTCTTTTCGTATCACGCCGGTCGAAAGGCATGTACTGCCCCTTTCATTTCTTGAGAACCGAAAGCAGATTCAGCTGACTGACATCCAGAAATAAGGAACAATAAAATTAACAAAATCATCCGGAAGATAGCCAGCAAGACCGAGAAGAGAGCTTGAGCACAAGTCCGGAATAAAATATCATGGCCGGCCATGAAGAGTGAAACTCGCAAACCGACACTGGTGGAGGCGCTGACACCTCTGGTTATCATGGCGATCCTGCTGAGTGTCGGTTACGCCTGGCTTGGATACCGCATAGAGGTAGTTCTGCTGGGAGCAGCGGCTGCAGCCGGATTCGTATCTCTGCGCCTGGGATATACCTGGCGCGACATGGAAGAGGGGATCGTCTCATCCCTCAGCAAGGCCATGCCCGCCGTGATGATCCTGATCACCGTTGGCGCACTCATATCCACCTGGATTGCAGCCGGTACTATCCCAATGCTGGTCTCATACGGCCTCAAGCTGATCTCTCCCCGTCTCTACCTGGTGACAGCATGCATACTCTGTTCCATTATCTCCATTTCGACAGGTACGAGCTGGGGAACAGTGGGAACGGTGGGTGTCGCCCTGATCGGAGTAGCCCAGGGCCTGGGAGTTCCCATGGGAGCTGCGGCCGGCGCGGTGGTCTCCGGTGCCTACTTCGGAGACAAACTGAGCCCCTTCAGCGACACAACCAACCTGGCTCCGATTATAGCCAGGGCGAACCTCTTCGACCATATCAGATGGATGCTCTGGACCACGGCACCTGCCTGGACGCTCGGCCTGATCGTCTATCTGATCGCAGGTCTCGGTATTTCGGCGGATGCTGTTGTGGACGTAGGAACCCTCCAGGAAGGTCTCCGCAGCTCTTTCAGGTTCAACCTGGTTCTGCTGACACCACTGGCGATCATCCTCTGGTTCGCCATCAGGAAACGCCCCACCCTGCCCGGGATCCTCCTGGCCAGCCTCGTTGCCGCGATCATCGCCGTACTCTTTCAGGGAGCTTCATTCAGGGTTGTACTCGAATCGACCGTTCTGGGCTATCAGCCCTCCACCGGCGTTGCCGAGCTGGACAGCCTTCTGGCCCGGGGCGGAATGATGGCGATGATGGATGTTACCCTGATCGTGTTCTGCGCATTTGGATTCGCGGGAATCATGAGCCACTGCGGCCTGCTCGACCGCATTCTGGAAGCTCTGATGACCAGAATAAAAACCACCTTCGGCCTGGTGGCTTCGACAGTGGCAACCGGCATCACCACTGCCCTGGTTACCGGCTCGAGCTACCTGTCAATTATTGTTCCGGGGGAGCTCTTCTCCTCAGCCTTCAGGAGCCGGAATCTGGCCGCCAAGAACCTGTCCAGAACAACGGAGGATTCGGGAACTGTGGTGGTTCCACTGATCCCGTGGAGCGCCGCCGGTGTGTTCATGGCAGCCACTCTTGGTGTACCAACCATCCAGTACCTTCCATGGGCGGTCATGAATTACACCGGCTTTCTATTCGCACTGATCTGCGCAGCCACAGGTATCGGGATCGCTCCGAAAATACGTGAAGATGAAACAATCCCCGGCAGCTGAATTCCATGTAGGACAAATACTTACATAAGTTTCAGAAAATGTCCTACATATTCCAACTGCACTCCTCGGCTATAATGGCCTCTACGATCTAGGAATTGGGCTTCTGAGCGACGACCTCAAATATTTCCCTGGAATTATATATCCGGGAGCAGAAAATGTTGGCTATGTCTACAGACGGTACCCGATACTCCCATCTCAAGGCAATTTTTGCAGCTGTTGCTGTCTTCTGGACTATTCTGATCAGCATTTCTCTTGCGTGGAATATCAGGCAGGTAAATAAGAGCATCCATGACCTGGCACTTTCTGAAGCCAGGGGTGCATACAACAAAGATCTCGCCTATCGGACGTGGGCTTCCAGCTATGGCGGAGTGTACGTGCCGGTTTCTGATCTATACCCTCCGAATCCTTTCCTTGCAGACATCGAGGAGCGTGACATTACATCTCCTTCGGGGAAAAAGCTGACACTTCTCAATCCAGCCTATATGACGCGGCAGGTCCATGAACTGAGTGAAGGGCAATATGGTATAAAGGGTCACATTACCAGTCTCAATCCAATTCGTCCCGGTAACGATCCCGATCCATGGGAGCGCCGGGCACTTAATCTGTTTGAAGGAGGCGAAACCGAATTCAGTGAAATCAATTCACTCAACGGTGAAGAATACCTTCGATTCATGAATGTCATGATCGTTGAAGAGAGCTGCCTGAAGTGCCATGCTCAACAGGGCTATGCAATCGGCGATGCCAGAGGCGGTATAAGCGTCTCAGTGCCGATGGCGCCGTACCGTACCATAGCAGGCCGGAATATTCAATCTTTCTGGATAGGTCATCTGCTGTTCTGGGCACTTGGCCTTATTGGATTGACCTGTGCAACGACCCGTCTGGTCCGTCGAATCCGTGAAAGAAAGGAAACCGAGGTTGAACTGAGCCTCAGCCAGAGAAGTCTTGCTGAAGCACAGCGCTTAACCCATCTGGGAAGCTGGGAGCTGAACCTGGAAAGAAACGTCCTTACATGGTCCGATGAAATCTACAGGATATTTGGCCTGCAGCCTCAGGAATTCGGGGCTACCTACGAGGCTTTCCTGGATACCATCCATCCTGATGACAGGGAATTTGTTGATAAGGCATATACCGACTCTGTTGAAAACAACACTCCGTATGATGTTGTGCACCGGATCGTAAGGCCGGATGGCGAAGTGCGATACGTCCGTGAGATGAGTGAGGAAATCAGGGATGCATCGGGCAGGACAATCCGGTCTGTGGGAACAGTGCACGACATCACCGACCAGATAATCATGGAAGAGCAGTTTCGCCAATCCCAGAAAATGGAGGCGATTGGCAGATTGGCTGGGGGTGTGGCACACGATTTCAATAATCTGCTGACGGTGATCAAGGGAAACCTCGATCTGACTCTTATGACCATCGAGGATGATCACCCTGTGAGAGAGAAGCTGGAGACAGTCGCAAGAGCCTCCTCGAGTGCAGCCACTCTGACTCGTCAGTTGCTCGCTTTCAGCAGAAAGGAGATCACCGAGCGGCAACTGGTGAATCTGAATGAAATACTGTCCCAGATCGAAAAAATGCTTTGCAGGGTGATTGGAGAGGACATTGAGTTCTCTCTCAAGCTCGAGGAGAATATCGGACCTGTAATCGCGGATCCCGGACAGATAGAACAGGTTTTGATGAACCTGGTTGTGAACGCAAGGGATGCCATGCCAAACGGCGGTGTTCTGGCAATCTCAATGGATCAGGTACTTCTCGAAAGTGATTACACGCATTTACGGCCTGATCTTGAAGAGGGTTCATATGTAATGCTCAGCGTTTCGGATACCGGGTGTGGTATGGATGCCGAGACAAAGGCGAAGATCTTCGAACCCTTCTTTACGACAAAATCAGAGGGAACCGGCCTGGGTCTGGCAACTGTGTATGGGATCGTCAACCAGCATAATGGTTCGATCCATGTTTATAGCGAAGAGGGATTGGGTACTACTTTCAAAGTCTATCTGCCTGTGGCATCTGGAGATGTTGAACCTTCCGTCGGTGATGTCAAAAGTAACGCCGTACCTTCAGGTCATGAAAGGATACTCCTGATCGAAGATGAAAAAGATGTTCTCCAGCTGGCAGTTGATGTGCTGACAGGTCTTGGTTATTCAGTCGAGAGCTTCAGTCACCCGGAGGAAGCACTCAAGTTCGTTGAGTCTGGTAAAAGTGGAATTGACCTTGTTTTGACAGACGTAGTAATGCCCGGCATGAACGGGAAAGAACTCGCCAATCAAATCAACGAGGCCATGCCGGAAACACCTGTTCTATACATGAGCGGATACACCGGAGATATTATAAAACAGATAAACGGTATTTCTGAAAAAGGGAACTTCCTTCCCAAACCTTTTACATCCAGACAACTGGGGCAGAAGGTTAGAGAAGTCCTGGACAATCAATAGAGCGGCGGTGTCGCAACCCTCCTGCTGGCAATTACGCATCAAATAGATTACAAATGGTATTGAAGCAGGTTACCCACCCGCTGTGAAAGGCTTCTTTCTCCATGAATCATCTCACCGCTGTCGGGCATCGGCTCGGAAACTTTCACCGTATTCTTCTGTTTTTACTGTTAGTCACTTCTCTTCTGTCAGGCTGTTCCCTGTTCGGATATCAGAAAAGATGGGAAGTACAACCTGAGTACATGGAGCTTGCGGCACAGGTGGAGATAAGACGGACGCACTACGGAGTACCGCACGTAAAGGGAGAGAATCTGCGTGCACTTGCATTCGGAACAGCCTGGTGCCAGCTCGAAGATTATGGAGTGCGGGTAGCTTCAGGTCTGGCCGGCGCACGCGGTGAAACCGCCAGAATGTTCGCTGACCGCAACAATCTGGAGCAGGACTTCAGGCGCAAGCCGGCATACATGAGGGCGGTCGAAACGTACCATCTTCTCAGCCAGGATGTCAGGGACATCCTCGAAGGATTTGCGGCCGGTGTGAACTATTATATGGTAATAAACAGAAAAGAATTCCCCGACTGGCCGGAACCCGATTTCAATGGTCACGATGTAGCCGCCCTGACGGTCGGGGGGCCGAACATGAGCCTTGCCCGCCGCTTCATTCAGACCCTGGATGCCGGAAGTGACGGTTCAGATGCAATCACAGAGAATAGTATCGACAGCGGGCCCATGACTTATCCAGCAAGCAGCAGCGACGGTTCCAATGCCTGGGCACTGGCGCCATCCAGAACCACTTCAGGCAGCGCAATTCTTTTACGAAATCCACACCTTTCATGGACTTCGGGCTACTACGAGATCCACCTGACCGTACCCGGTATCCTTAACTTCTACGGAGACATCCGGATCGGCGGATTCTTCTCCATTATCGGCGGATTCAATGAATACCTCGGGTGGTCCACAACGAACAACTACCCCGATCTGGATGAAATCTACGAACTCGATCTCGATCCTGAAAATCCCGACAACTACCTGTTCGACGGAAGTTCGATACAACTGAGACGGGAGGAGATCACGGTTGAATACCTGTCGGGGGATGGTATCGGGGAGAGCGAGACCAGGGAGTCGTGGAACACCACGATCGGCCCGGTGATCTACCGGACCGGTTCGAAAATCTATGTCATGCGGTCGGCAAACGATGGTGAGTATCGCAGGGGTGAGCAGTTCCTGAGGATGATGCGTGCAACCGATCTTGATCAATGGCAGGACGCAATGAAGATGAGAGCCATCTCATCCTCCAACTACACCTATGCCGACAGAGAAGGAAATATCTACTATGTCTGGAATGCGAAACTGCCCGTTCTGCCTCATGATGCGAAGGAGGAGGAGGCGGTTCCGGCGAGCAGATCATCAGATATCTGGACTTCGCTCCTCCCATACGAAGATCTGCCCCAATTGCTGAATCCGGCCGGAGGCTACCTGCAGAACAGCAACGACCCTCCTTTCTATACCAACCTGAACCAGATCCTCGATGCCAATTCCTATCCCCCGAGCATTCGGGAACCCGTGTTGAGACTGAGGAGCCAGCACAGCCTGCAGTTGATCCATCCCGAGAAGCGTCTGAGCCTGGAAGACGTGATCGAGTTGAAGCACAGCATGCGGATGCTCATGGCCGACCGCCTCAAGGATGATCTTGTGCGGATGGTACGGCAATCGGATCCCGACCCGGAGATCAGCGGTGCCATCGAGCTGGTAGCCGACTGGGACAATACCGTTTCTGCAGAAAGCAGGGGCAGTGTGCTCTTCGAGAGGTGGTACAGCAGGCTCACGAGGTTGATCCTGGAGGAGAAGCGGAGCAGAGAAGGACCTGACGCACGAACGTTATCCGATGCGGATATCTTTGTTCAGATGTGGGACCCCGAAGATCCGATCAACACTCCTGCAGGGCTGGCCAGAACCGACCTGGCAGTCGGGGCCTTCATGGAGGCTGTAGAAGAAACGAAAGAGCGCTGGGGCGCCTGGGATGTTTCGTGGGGTGATGTGCACAGAGTCAGGATTGGTGATGTGGACGTACCTGTCGGAGGTGGTCCCGGCAATATGGGATGCTTCAGGGTCCTCAGTTTCCGCAGAGATACAGATGGCAAGCTGGCAGCAAACAGCGGTGACGGGTGGGTGCTGGCGGTGGAATTCGGCAAAATTCCCCGGGCTTATTCGATCCTGGCATACGGTCAGACGACACGGGAGGATTCACCGCACCACAGCGACCAGGCAGCGATGTTCGCCAGCAACCAGATGAAAAGGGTGGCATTTACAGAAGCGGAGATAGAAGAGCAGCTTCTCTATTCATATCACCCTGGGAAGAGGAAACACAGGAAGAGATAATCTCTGCTCCTCTCAACAGAATCATCTGAAATCGAGTGAGGGCTGGTCTCCAGGCTTACATATCGAAGTCGCTGCCGGTTGTGTCATTGTAGTAGAGACGGAGGCGTTTCAGCTCGGCTTTCAATTCGGCTGTAATGGCACTGCGATCAGAATCGCCGTAGACGCTGTTGAGTTCCTGCGGGTCTTCCTCAAGATCGAAAAGTTCCCACTCATCGGTTTCATAGTAGTAGATAAGCTTGTAGCGTTCCGTGCGTACGCCGTAATGCTTTGCCACCATATGGACCGCGGGGAACTCGTAATAGTGATAGTAGATGCTGTTTCGCCAGGGTATGGACCTGCGCCCCCTCATCAGGGGTACCAGAGACTCACCCTGCATGTCCTCCGGAACGGCTATCCCGGCCGCATCCAGAAATGTCGGTGCATAATCGACATTCTGGATCATATGAGGGATCCTGCCGCCAGGTCTGATCTGACCCGGCCAGCGCACGATAAAGGGCATCCGCAGGGATTCTTCGTACATCCATCGCTTGTCGAACCAGCCGTGATCGCCCAGGAAGAAGCCCTGGTCTGAGCAGTAGATCACCATCGTATTTCCGGCCAGTCCCGACTCATCCAGATAGTCGAGGAGTCTGCCGACGTTATCGTCCACTGAGGCGATACAGCGGAGGTAATCCTTCATGTACCGCTGATAGTAGTAGCTCACCAGCGCCCGGCCCTCCAGTCCCGCGCTATGAAACCATTCGTTCCTGGGTTGATACGCTGCTATCCAGCGTTCTCTCTGCTCATCATTCAGCCTGTTGAGCAGGGTTCCCCATGGATTCTGATCACCGGAAAGCTCCCCCGGTGCCGCCGAGATCTTCAGATCCTGCAGGAGACGGAAATGACCGGCTATCGTCATCTCCTGATTTGCAGCCGGAGTGGCCCTGTTGGAGTAGTCGTCGAAGAGAGTCTCCGGTTCCGGGATCTTGACTCCTTCGTACATCGTGAGGTGGTCGGGTCCGGGCATCCATTGCCTGTGCGGGGCCTTGTGCTGGCACATGGCCATAAAGGGCTTTTCGGAGTCCCTGCCATTCTGCAGCCAGTCGAGTGTGAAATCGGTGATGATATCGGTCACATAGCCGGTATGCCGCGTTCTCCCTTCCGGTGTCAGGAAATCGGGATTGTAGTATGCACCCTGCCCGGGGAGTACATTCCAGTAATCGAAGCCCTCCGGTTCGGCCCGCAGGTGCCATTTCCCGATCATGGCGGTCTGGTACCCGGCCTGCTGCATCAGCTTGCTGAATGTCTGCTGCGACATATCGAATGTGCCTCTGTTGTCGAGCTTTCCATTCAGATGACTGTACTTGCCCGTCAGAATCACCGCCCGGCTGGGGGCACAGATCGAGTTGGTACAGAAGCTGTTGTCGAAGACCGCTCCCTCTTCTGCGATCCGATCGATACTGGGAGTGGTATTGATCCTGGAGCCGCAGGCGCTGATCGCATGCGTGGCGTGATCATCGGAGAAGATGAACAGAATGTTCGGACGCCTGCCGCCACCCAACTGTGCACATCCCGATATTGTGGGCAGGGTTCCAGCTATTGCAGCCCCTGCTCCGGCACGTGCCACCAGACTCATCGCTTCTCTTCGGCTCATGGTCCATTTGAAGCTCATCTGCTGCTCCCTCCAGCTTCAGATTCAAATATCGCACCCACCATTCCACCTTAACCTGCTATTGTTTATTGTATTGCTCTTCAAGTCCAGTAAAGAGGTTTCGGTGAACGATCTGTGAAGCTGTCGTATGAATGATATCGATTGTGTAGATTTCCTGCAGTGGGCTTTGCCCCGGCTCCGCATGCGCTGGGCGGGATTCCGATCATCAGAAGAGTTTAATCGGGGATTTCTATGCTTTCTCTCTGTCCCGATTTCCAGCTCGAATAAGCTGCATCCAGAATGAGCTGGTTGATCAGGCCCTCCCTTCCGGGAACTTCAAATACCGTTTCCGACTCTATAGCTGCTGCAAAGGCATCCACCTGTTTTGAGTATGCATCCAGATTGGTCATTTCTTCATATTCCGCATCCCCCGAACCGGTTCCTCTGCTGAACTCGATTACCAGAGGTCGTTCAACATTCAGCCCGTCACAGGCGGTCAGGGTGCCCTCTTCACCGATCACTTCCAGAACGGTACGGTAATCTGACCTCGTGGATACAGATACAGCACCGATCGCTCCGCTCCCGAAGGCCAGTGAAATGACTGCCGCCGATTCGAATGGC